>Ga0315293_10003974_pt1 | contig 14157 bp, 20 predicted proteins | sample YL17G13_20_MG_FD_203071 | JGI IMG/M metagenome (GOLD analysis project Ga0315293, IMG submission 203071) | Sediment microbial communities from Yellowstone Lake, YNP, Wyoming, USA - YL17G13_20 | ecosystem: Environmental > Aquatic > Freshwater > Lake > Sediment | place: USA: Wyoming | collected... | reverse complement strand
GTACTCTCCTGAAATACTGTGACCGGAATATCCTGAAGTACTGCGACCGTAATATCCTGAAGTACTGTGACCGCAATCTCCTGAAATACTGTGACCGGACTCTCCTGAAGTACTGTGACCGGAATTTCCTGAAGTACTGTGACCGTAATCTCCTGAAATGCTGTGACCGTAATATCCTGAAGTACTGCGACCGGAATATCCTGAAGTACTGTGACCTAAATCTCCTGAAATACTGTGACCGGAATATCCTGAAGTACTGCGACCGTAATATCCTGAAGTACTGTGACCGTAATCTCTTGAAGTACTGTGACCGGAATATCCTGAAATACTGTGACCGTACTCTCCTGAAGTAACCGTAGCAAAAGCACAAGCAGATCCAGGACATAACTTTACAATCATGTCTGTAGCATCTTTCTTAGATCCTACAAATACTACATATGCTTTTGGTACTTTTACTTTGCTATCTATTTGTACTACTTCAGATTTAACAACAGCTATAACCATCCATTTTGCTGGATCTTTTGTACTTAAAAGAGATCCGTCACCTTCTCCAGATAACAAACCATGCAGTCCGTTACCACATTCAGGCTTAGGGTCCCAATCAGGAGCAGAAACAAGACCAGAAGAAGGCCACTGGAAATCTCCACGACTCTTCAGATCTTCATCACATGTTCTAAGTAGATAAACAATCTCAGAGGATTCGCACTTTAATTCATTAAGCATTTCATACTCCATTTTTCTCAACATAAATCAAATAAATAGTTCAACCGCTTCTTCAAGGACGTTAGCTTGACTGTCAGCAAGGTCAGCAAGCGCATCAACGGCGGCCATATGAAGCTTAATTACATTTTCTCCAACAAATCCAAGGCCTTTATCATCAAGATAGGTCTTGAATACCTGAAGAACATTACCCTCGGTGGCTTTAATCTCAGAGCGAACCTCCATCAAAATTTTACCAAGATGGTTTTCGCCATGACCAGTTTTTTCAGAAACGCCCCAGAATTCATCCTTCCAAGTATTTCCTTCAACTAGCTCCCGTTCTCCGGTCATTAAAAGCTTTATCTTCAAATCAATATGTTGCTTAAATTTTGCTTCAACGACTTTTTTCATAAAAGGAATTCTTAAAGTATCCCAATCATCAATAAGCTTTACCTGACGACCAAGCTTCTTTGCCGTAGAAGCATCTCCAGCCTGAATGATTAATTTAGCTTGATCAGGGTCTTTAGTCTTGCAAGCTTGAAAAGCATGCTCATTAGTTGGAACATCAAATACCGCAGCTAAACAATCTTCATAAGCAGGTAAAAAATTAACAACTATTGGCCGTTGATAAAAATTCGAAAGAAACTCGTTATCCCCGCGAAACTTTTTAATAGCGTCCATTGTTTTTAACTCCAACCTTTGAATTCGTTGTTTCCAAACATTCCCCAGTTATCTACTGAGGCAGTATAACCGCCAATACCATCATTTTCAATAGGCCTAAATACAATTGCATATATATTTACATCATCCATAAATCCATCAACATCCTCATCTGGATATAATGTAATAAAATTTGCTCTTACTTTATCTTTAAGCATTAAACATCTTTTATCTTGATCAAAATTATTAAATAAATTTACATTTCCACCAAGGTCATCGTCAATAATATCACCAATCGATTTTTCCAGCAATTTTTTAAAATCGTCTACTGTTAATTTAAACATATTAATTTATAAATGAGGCTGTTTTTATACAGCCCCATTTTCCTAATCAGAATTAAACTTGAGCGTTAGGCAACTTCTGTTCTTTCGGAGGAAGTGCAATAGCAGCCGAACTACCATTTCCTTCCTTAAGACGTTCAGAAATAGCATCAGCCACGCCTGTGGTTACAGATCCAATTTTGTTCATAGCTTCTTTCGTTTGCGGTCCTGCTGTTTGCAAGAACCCTTCAATAGCAGATGATATTCCCTGTCCATTCATGACGGCTGAAATAATTTTCGTAGCATCTTCTGGAGTTCCATAAAGCTGTGCTGTCATCTTGGTAAAAATTGTAGCAGAAGCATTTGCTGCTGCAATTCGAACCTGCTTCTCGGCCTCGACAGAAAGCTTTCGAATCTCGAAATCCTGAGCTTCCTTGCCGAATTCCTGCCTTGCCTGAAGTTCCGGTTTAATAACATTCTCGACCCTATTCTGATCAATCTTAACTCTTTCTTGATCAACTTTAACAGGAACCATTTGAATAGCTTCAATGCCCTGGGCTTCCATCTTCTGAGCAGCAGAAGAGGCTTCCGCCTTTTTTGTTACTGCCAATGCGTCAGCGTCAGCAGATTTCTTACGAGCTTCTGCATCCCTTTCAATCTTGTAAGCTGATGCGTCTGCGTCTTTTTGTGCAGCAACAAGTTTCGATTCTGCTGCGGCTTCTGCTGTAATAACGGTCTTCTTCTTCTCGCGTTCAGCGGCTTCAGTAATCTTAACAGTTTCAATCTGCTGACTTGCTTTCTCACGAAGAGCTTGTGCAATAGCTAGTATTTCTTCTTCCTTGGCTCTTTTGCCAGCCGCAGAAGCAATTGCCTGCTGTTTCTGCTCTTGCGCAACAGCAACTATTTCTTGTTGTTTCTGAGCAGCTACTTCAAGCATTTTAGACTTCTCTACTTCAGCAAGCTCAACTTGACGCTGAGCCACGATAGAAGCCTCACGCGCTTGCCGCTCCGTGTCTGATTTAACTTGAGCAACTTCAGATGCCTGCTTAGCAGTAGCAAAAGCCTGGTCCTGTTCAAAAGCTAACAAATTCTTTTGAGTAGTAACATCTTGTGCTTTACGAGCTTGTTCACCTTCACGAACAAGACGGTTGCGCTCAGTAAGGTTTAACTGAGTTACCTCTGCAATCTTCTTGCGTCCCACCGCATCGAAAATATTGGTGTCTTTCAAATGTACTTCATCAGTTTGATCAAGCTTGGAGATAGTAACGGTCTCCAAAAATAAACCGTTCTCTGCCAAATCCTTACCAAGAATTTTTTCCACTTCCATGATAAAAGACTCTCTGTTTGTATTCAGCTCATCCAGTGTCATTTTCGCAGCAACAGTTCTGAATGCTGATACTAACTTGTCTTCGATAAGATGAGTTACCTCATCTGGTCTTGATAGCTTATCGCCCATTGTAGTAGCGGCTTGAATAATATTTGCTTCATCTGGCTTTACTCGGACGAAGAATTCAGCCTTGATATCTGCGCGAAGCTTATCGGCAGTAACCATGGCCTTCTCATTCTCAGCAGAAACTTCAAGCTTCAAGCTTCGGAGAGGGACCTTAATTAGTTCATGAATAAATGATATGTAAAATGTTCCTCCGTCCAAAATTACTTTCTTACCACCCTGTCCAGTCTTCACAATAGCCTCATCAGCCCTTACCTTTACAAAAAGTTTTGTGATGATAATAGCACACAAAGAAAAGAAAATAAGAACAGAACCAAACCCAAGCAATGTTAGATTGATCATCAACCCAAGAGGATGACCCATAATACCGGCTGCCACTGGGCCACCGATTAAAAAAGCTCCAAAAAGAAGCATAAGGAAAATTGTCATTTGTTTTATTACTCCGTAACCATTTCTTGTTGTTTAGTTTTTCGTTAACTCAGAAAGCGCAATCACTTTATATATTTTATTATCAATATTATATTCCAACACAATAATTTTGGTTCCATCTATTATATTAGTGTTATCACAACTTTGACAAATTATCTTGTGCAGCATTTTATTATTGTCACGCACTTGAGCAATACCAAATTTGGCATCAATGTCTGTATAAGCCATGCCCTCTTTGCCTATTAAATCTTCAGCTGTACGAACATAGGATTCATTAGAAGGCATGAAGGAGCCAATACCTCTGCAAATCTTTCCGGTAAAGAAGACAACTCCTATAAACGCAATCCCAATTGAAAGCGGCCCGTAGATAATACTATATTTGAAAATGGGTTCCAATATCATACTAAAGCAAAGTCCAATGACTCCGAAGAGCATATTCATTGTTAGCAATATAATTGAAAACGGAACTCGACCGATTCCAAAAAGATCTAAGAATGAATCTTTGGCAGACGCTTCATGACCATGTTCGATATCATGATCAATATCATGTCCAATATCAAAATCATGATCTAAATTTACAAAACCTAAAGAATTGCCAATCCCCATCAAAATTGCCATAACAATAGGAATCGTAAAAAATATTGTAACCCAATTTAATTCCATCATGAATTAGACTCCGAAATACAATCTTGTTCTTGCTCTAGCAAACTTTTTAGTTTTTTCCATACTAGACCATAGCCACGCGAAGACGCTACGACATGCGATAACTCCCAGTGGCATTCTCCAGATTTTACAGTGCTAGGAGGGACTATAACTCCTGAGCCATCTATATATTCAATTTTAATATGATAGTCTTTCGTATTTATAGATTTCACGATTGAGCCGCCTCATCCTTGTTCTCTTTCGGACGATCTGCCCATTTTTCTCCAGACTCCAAACTGCGATCATCGTTCCTCTTAAGGATGCCATTTTCGCACAGCCACTTAATCGCTATATAAACATCAGTATTATCCTCTAATGTCCCAACTTCATTCATGATGTTGCGTGGAGTAACTGGTTTGTTAATTTTTTCTACATAATCACAAATTCCTACAATTAACTCCATATAGGACGGCTCAATATCCGCTACCGCAAGATTTGGATTAATAACAATAGTCTTCTTACGGCGTTTTCTTTTAATGCTTTCATGACCAAAATGTTTTAGAATTTGGTCTAAATTTTTTGCCTTCAAGCGCAACTTGTCTTGACGCCTTAGTTCCTGAAAAATTATTTCTTTTTCATTAACTACCCTTTCACAAATGTCTTTAGGGCTAGCAATGTTTTGATCAATACATTCTTCAATGTATGCTTCAACGAAATCTTTATTATCAACCATAACCTAACCTGTAGTGGTAAACTTTTATTCTTGCTTGGTTAAACAGTTTTTTGTCTTTATCTGACAATCGATGCTCAGAGGCTTTGAAAGTTCTCTCAAGTTCTTTTTCTGCACGTATCAATAAATTTAGATCTGAGTGTTGATCTAAAATGCATTTTTGCCCAGCAATTGTTATAGTAATTCTGTCCAAAACAGGACCGGGTTTATCTATAGTAACCATTACAGTAATAATTTGTGGTAGTGTGTTCTGATAGCTGTAACGAATATCACACCTTTTACATATACACGAGTCCCACGAATGGCCGAAATGTATAATGTAAAATATTGCGGTTCCCACAGAGCCAGTCTTGAAACCGTACAATAACCATCATAGCAATGATGTCAAGTACAAAAATTATTTTATTTTTTCAATAGTAATAGAGTAAACATGTCCTAATTTATTTTTTACTTTTAAAATAGCTTGATACTGATTGTTAAAAACAACACTATTATTATCCTGAAACAAATCAATTAAATCATCAATAATCAAATCTGCATCAGCTTCTTGTGGCACAACAAGAGGATGATTGGCAGCTACATACACAGTTTTATGCATGGTGCTAAGATAAGCATCTTCCTTAGAATGTCAAGCCCCTATTCAAATTAATAATTATATTTCAACCAATTCTGTAAGAGCAACGAATAAATCTTCATAATCATCACATTTGCTCCAAAAATATTCTAAGCCAGCTAATTTTTCTACTCCAGCACAAACCATCAGACGATCAAAAAGATTTGCATTAGACCACTTTGTTCCATCTGATTTTAAACAAAATTTACCATACATAGAATTTTTATCATGAACCAGATCTATTGCACTAGCAAAATAATCTAAACAAAGGCCATACAAAGTCGGAACTCCATCAAAACCAAAAACTACAATGAGATCATCTTCTATTGATGCGCAAATTGTTTTTATCTTGCCGTCATTAACAATCATTTGAGATGCATATACATTATATTTAGTAATTGTATTATCATATTGTATATCTAATGTTTTAGATATCAAAAAATTTTCTGCGGCTATTCCTTGTGTACCAAAAGATGATATTGGTATCATTCCGAAATTGCCCATTATAACTCGCACTAATTCTCTTCCTAAAATATCATGTGACATTTTGATCCTTTACAATAATAAAAACTCCATAAGGATTTTTTTTAGCATATTTTGCCCAATGTTCCCTAGCCAAAAATATAACAGGAGCTTTTGGTTTTGGCGGGTACGCACCAATATCCATATCGGAATAAAGTATTATCAAACTTGGTTTTAATTCAGAAGCCCGATTAAATGCGTCATGCATATCTGTGCCGCCACGACCAACAAATCTAACTTTTCGTTTTTTCAATTCATGTTTTATATTCTTTACTTTAATTACTTCATGAACAGTTGTGTCAGCAGTTATTAAAACTAAATTATCACAAACAGAACCAAGTTTTTGCAAATGTCCCGAAGCATATTCAAACTCTACGCTATTCATAGAACCAGACGTATCAACAATTAATACTATCTTCGGAATGCTAGTTCCTTGCTCTCTTGGAATAAAAACATCAAACGGCAAATATTTAGGATCTGGTCGATACGGATTACGATCAGAATTTCCTTTTAAACATTCTTTAGCGAACCTGATTAATACACGCTCAAATGGAACTTCTGATTTTTTAATTTGCTCTATATAATCTTCATAAAATCCAGGAAGTAATCCTCTTCCCATTCCTTTATGACGAGCCGCCGCTTTAATTACTTCATCAATAATCTTTTGTTCATCAACTCCGTGAGGCATAGGAATTAAATCATTACCCCACGGCGCACCAAAATTTTCTACCATCAATTGATTAATAGCTAATTCTCTATCTATTGGGCCAGTATGTTCTTTTGGAATTTCTTTCGAAACAGGTCTATTACAAGCCGGACACTTTGGACGCGGATCGTCGTCATCACAATATTCGTCATCTTGATGAAACTCTCTATTACAAATATGACAAAATGGAGTTATCTTTTTTTCTTGCCTTTTCTTTACTTCAGCATCTAAATCTTTATAAATTTGTTCAGCAGATTGTTCATTATAACAAGGATCATATAATCCAACAGGCATTTCAAATTGTTTAAGATCTTGAACAATCATTGCATTAATGCTAAAATCACAGGCATAATTAAACGTCCTGTGTTTTCTAGTTTTTAATCTTTTAGAATGCAATAATGCTATGTGCAACCATTCATGCAAAGCAACAAACAATTTTTCTCTAAAATTCAGTTTATTCCATTTTTCAATACAAATAAAGATACATATCCCGTTTGTCGCAGCAAGAGGCCCCTTCGGACTATTATTTATAATAATTGGCCAGGAAATTAATGGATATGTAAAAGGAGCTAATAATGCTAATGATGAAAATATTCTTTTAACTTCTTCTACATCTTTTTTATTATCAGCATTCATAATCTCTTTTCAACCTCTTTATTATCTTTACCATCAATAAAAGGCTCGCATATATCCGATGCTTCTTGAACATATAATATTGCTCGATTAATATGCATGCATGACTTATTTACTGCATCACTTAATTTTGTTTTTCCAAACATCTGATCACGAGCTGATTTACGTTCTAATTCAAGTAATATATAACTAAACAGCTTGGCTATACTGTCATATCTCATATTAGATATTTCAACGGCCAACTCCTTTAAAGAACCTTTGAAACCTTCTACAGTTAGAAATTCTCGCATTATTTTCCATTACGCCGCCAAGTATTGCACAATTTCTTCCATTAAATCTTCCGCCAAGCCTGAATCAAGTAAAAGATTCATGATTCTTGTCCTATGAATCATTTGTAAATATAATGTTCTAATTTCAGGAACAAGATCCCTAACGAATTGAGCAAGATTGCTCATCGCTTTATCGTTAATAATAAAACCAGGACCACTCGGATCTTTTTTACCTAAATGCTCTGGCGTAACTTGATCGGCTATAGCAAAAGTAGCTATACACTGATCACTAATTAAACTTTGTTCATCAGAACAGTTTTCACGAACAGGAATACGTTTTGTCCCATCTAAAATTTCTTTAAAATTAAACTTCAAATACAAATCTCGATATGCAAAATATTCGGTTTGAGCTTGTTTGCCAACAAAATCTATTAATTCGTTTCTTACACTTGTTTGAAAATTATCCATTTGCTTAGGATCATTTGGATTCGGATTAGTTCTTCTCTCAATAGAATCTATAACCCTGCTAGCATTAGTCCAAGAACGAGGAGAACAAAATGAATAACTCTGTTCTAAATCGGCTCTGTGCAACCATTCTCCATTTTTGAATTTGTGGAATCCTATAATATCTTTTCTAACACCATGAGGTATAGCCCACTTTATCCAAGTGTCCAAATCTGCCTCAATCTCTATATTAGCACAACGGTTCCTAAGCTCAGGCGGAATAGGATTAGATAAAAATGAGTCTTCCTCCCTATTAGCAGCGGCAATAACATACCAATCTCTGCCAAGTTGCATATCACCAACCACTCTGTTCTCTAGAATATGAGTTGCTGCTCCAAATTTAGCCTCAGAGGCTTTATCTAACTCATCTAGGAATACGATACCCCAAGAGCTGTTTTTAAGTTTTACGAGGTTCTCAGGCATAACGAACCGGGCAAAATTCTCTTTTTCGGACAAAGATGGAACAACAACTCCCTGAAGTTGTTCAATAGGCCTTTCAGCAAGCCTTAAAACAAGACAGTGCGGCTCGATCAGTTTTAATAAATCATGAGAAGGATAATCAAATTGCAACAGTTTTAACTTTGCTTCAAACTCTTTAGTGAGTTTTGCCCGATGCTCATCCAGCTCTTTTCCCAGATCCGTTTCCAGCCCTTGACTATTTATGGCTTTTAGATCTTCGGCGTATTTATTTTCTAAGTCATTAATCATACGTTCGCAAACTAAAGAAATAACTAGCTCAGTTTTCCCAATTCCTGGTCCACCCCATAAAATAACTGGATAACTAAGATCTGGATTTTCCCAATTCCACTTTGTTAATATTCTTTCTTTAGCTTGATTTATTGTGTTAGCCATTGTTTCATTTTCCTAATTTAAGTTTGTGTCTTGTTCTGGTAACGCCGTCAAAATGATTTTGTTTAGCATTTAATGGTCGTAAATTATGTATAGACCAGCATTTTTTGAAATTTTCATGTTCCATTGAATCATAAGGCAAATCTGACTGAGGAATTATATGATCTAATTGCCAAGTCCATGTTGAACTATCATTATCATTCCAGGTTTTTTTATTATATTTTCCTTGATTATTCCAATTCATCCATTGCTCAAACTTAGATTCTATATGTTTTTTTATTTCATCTATATTTAAATAACATAACACAGAATGCTTTTTCTTTTGTGATAAACCATTTCTCTGTAAAGCAATTCTAACATAATTACTAACGCCTAAACGCAATCTAAAATAGATATCATTTTTCTTGCGCTCTCTTATATGCTTTCTTCTCTTCTCTTTATTGCTTTCAATTTTATAATATTCTTTTTGATAAAGAATAAATTTGTCTTTATTTTTTTTATAATATATTTGTTGTTGTCTTTTCCTTTCTTTTCTGTTTTTATTTAAACGCTTTTTAATCTTTTGTTTATTTTTTTCATAATAAATATTACTTTTAATAGATAATTCTTTTTTATGAGAAGTTTTATATTTTTTTCTTATTAAACTAATATTTTCTATATTTTTTTTATAATATTTTTGTTGTTTGTTACTAATGCATGTTTTACATTGTCTTCTATATCTATATTTATTTGCATAATTGCGTATTGAAAAATTATCAATATTTAATAAATTTTTACATTTTGTGCATTTTAATTTATTTTCTTCCATTCTTTATTTTAATTTCAAATAGTTTCTTCTAGCTCAGACTGTATTTCTTTTAAAGTTGGATCAACCGTCAAACATAATTGCAACATGGTTTTAGCTGCGTTTGCTGGAATTTTCCCAGCAACATTAAGATCGCCTAATGCAAACGTTTTTAAATCCGGAGTCTTATTCCTTTTTAATGCAAATAAAGCTCCAGGCCATAATTTTGTCATAGCCTCTAAAGCAAAATCTTTCATTATCAAATGATGTTTAAGGCTATCATAATCAATTTGAGTACGACGAAAAACTTCAGCAATTATTGGTTTTAAACGCCTTATTCTATTTGCTATCATCTCAGGCATCATACCAATAATATCATCATCTTTTTCTAATAAGATAACCTCCACGCACCCTCTGTAGGAAGTAGATAAGCTGTCACGCATATGATTATATATGACATACAACGGACTCTTTACTTTAACTCTATTGAAGTTGGCGTCCTTAATAACAACGCCTTCTTTTTCTTTTGGATCCCAGTCTTTTACGACTTGGATCATATGATTTATATTTTTAAAATGATATTTTTCTACCGCAGGAACCTTTAAATTTGCCGCCAAAACTTCTGGCGAATACTCAGTTAAAGTTTTGTTATCACGGACTGCTAATAATGTTATAGATAATTTCTTGTAATCACAAACTATTCTATTAAAAGGACTTGTTAATTCAAAACAGTATGTGCAATTCTTGTCTATCTGCAACATCCCTTGGTTTCCATAGTTCATTAAATCTTGAATATCATTTCCAAGATTCATTTCTTTTACTGCTAAATCAAATAATTTAGCAAAGGTTATGTCGCTTTCATCTATATTGCCATCAGCCTCCGGCCTAGAACGAGTTCCTACACACCACCTATCTTGTTCAAGATCCCAGTAAGCAATGCACATCGTTCCGTCTAATTTGTCTTCAAAACAAGCTGTGCTCCAATCTATCTCGGCTGCTGTTTCTTTTTGTTCTAGATTGAAAAATCTAAACATTGGACAAGCAACTATATCATACGTTCCTTCTCTTAGGATTAATCCTCTGCATTGTTGCGAAAGCGGATCTTGCTCTCTTGCTTCAATTTGATCATATGTTAACCCTATTTTCCCATTATGAATATAAGATTTAACTCCATGTTCTATTTTTAGATCTTGAAGAGTTTTTCCGGAACGCAAATATTTTTGAACGTGTAGCATTATGTCAAATACCAAGGTGATAGGTTTCTAATCGACTATATTTTTACATCAAATATTTTAGATAACTTACTTAAATCAATTCTTTCAGGAAGATCTACTTTCATTTTTTCCTCAACATATGATTCAAAATCAAACACTTCGCCTTCTGTTCTTCTGCGGAATAATTCTTCCATACATTTAATAGCAAGATCTTTATTTGAATTAATTAATCTGTATGCTACAACATATGCCGCTAAAACTTTAGATGGCGCCGTTTTTATTTCATCATCATTATTTGTCATTTTTATTCACTATAGCTATTAATTCTTTAAACGGTTTGAATCTTGGGAATATTTTCTTTTTATTATTATTTACTTTTGGACTAGACATAAAGAATTTTCCTAATCCTCTTAACATCACTGTATTACTTTTTAACATTTGATTTCTTATTTCTTGAAAGAATAATTTGATAATGATAGCTGAAGATTCTTCGTTAAGCCCAGTTGAAGCTTGAATTTTTGCTATTAATTCTTCTAACCCATCAGGAGTAACGGGAATATTGTCATCTACAGATTCTAAATATTCTGTAATTCCTGGTAGAAGATCTACTTCGTTTTCTTCAAAATCTGCCATACTTCGTATATTATTTGATCCTATTTGTATATAACAGAGATCTATTTGATCCTATTCGAATACTCTTCCGCGTACTCTTCCGCGAATTGTTCCGCGCGCACGTAGCAAATGTCATGCCAAATAAAACTTAACTGGTTTGACGAATAACCATTTGAGTATTCTTTATTATTGCTTCCATTACAGCTAATACATTTTTGATATCTTTTGTTTCTATATTTTCTATATTCGAAACAAGATGTTTAACGGCTTTCAAATGATCTTCTAAATGAATTAATGAATTATCGAGCTGCGTATCTGCCGCTATTGGTTCTTTTTGATATGCCGAATCCGCTTCTCTTCGTAATAAATTATATGAATCTTCAAATGCCGAACTCTTCCCAATCATTAACCCCCTAGCATATGATGTTTTATCTTCATCTTTGTCATACTCTTCTTTTGAGGCTTCCTGTAAAGATCTAATAAAACCAGCAACTTTGTTAAAAGTTTCGTGTTGATGTTGATATTGTTTTTTTGTTAATAACATCGATGGTGATATCAATATAAGTCGGTCAAATCTTAAGTCAAGACGGAAACTTTATTCAATTTTTTATAGAAATTTATTCTATCATTGTTTAGTTATAATAATGTACAAGTATTATAAAAATTACCTAATTTAACAGAAATTAGCACCGGAGAACGGCTATGGATATCATAATTAAACGTGGTGAGATAGTAAATTTAGAAGATTTACCACCTTGGTCTATAGCCTTGGACGGATTTGTACAAGGCCCTAAAATTGATACAGAAAATCATCGCTATAGTTTTGATCACCATGCCGGTTGTCTTAGATATTGCACAACTAGCGCTTGTATGCAGGCTTGGACAGCAGTGTTATTAGGATTGGACGCAGACAAATATACGATATATGCAAATGATGTAGATGGCGATGTTTGTGCTGCAATATGGTGTTTGAAAAATCCTGAAAAATGTAGCGACCCCAGAGCTACTAAATTAATTAATGCTATGGGCCTTGGTGATATGCACGGCGGAGCCTTTCCAAATAACGGGATGACAAAAACAATCGAATGGGTCTGCTCCCCAGAGACAGATTCCAAAAGAGATCAAGACTATTGGAAGCTTTCCGATAATGGCTTGAATTCCATTTTGGAAGCCGTGCTACATCGAATAGATACATACGTAGAAGGTGAAGCAAGCATAGAGGTTTCCAAACAGCCTAAGCACGGCGAATATAAAATTATTCGAAACGAAAATAATTGGGTGTTGGTCGAATCTACAGACCCACATGCTTTTAGCGCAATCTATCAAGCCGGGTTTGATAGAATCGTTTTGGCAAGACCGCAAGATGATAATTCTATAGCTTATTCAATTGCCAAAAAAAGCGACTTCATAGATCGTTTTCCGTTAGAAATAATGTATAGCAAATTAAATGAACTGGAGCCTGGTTGGGGTGGCGGCAGCACAATTGGCGGAGCCCCAAGGAATCATGACGGCTCTAGAAGTAAATTAACTATGGAACAAGTAGCAGAAATTATAGATGCAATTGTGGCCGAAGAACATATATCAAAAACAAAATCATCGCTTCCGCCAGATAAGATTACTTTACAGACTTAGCATGTAGAAACTGAGAGAACCGCTTTCGAATGGAGGCTAGCATCCTCACAAAGAGTCCGTGCCTCAACCTCGTCTGTAAAAAGGACCAGATCAACAGGTTCAGTCTCTTGCTTATCTCGGCTTACCGAGCAATCTTTTAGAAATGTTTTTCTGGAGCAAGACTGGTAATCAATGGTTCTCCTGATCGAAGGGGCTGACGCTTCACCTCGAATCACTTCCTCGGTGTGTTTTTGACACAGACAGTTATCCTCCCATCGCGCCTCGGGACATAGCAATCTCATACACTTTATCATTCGGCAACATCCCCATAAATTTTAATGAACGTATAAGCATCTTCTCGTTTTTGGAACCACCAACCTGCATCGTAAATCTCGCCATCATTAAGATAGATAGAGCCATTGCGAGACCAATCACGCGAGTAGAACCTCCCCGTAGCAATATCATCAAATTCGCGTGTTATATCCTCGGAAGATTTGTCAACTTTGTTTTTGATTGCAAGCTTTATAAATGGAGGATGACGATTTTTTTCGCCACTAGAATCCACAAAATCCCATCCTGGATAACCATCTAACGAAACTTCATGCCAATCCCACATCAGTAATTTCTTTTTCCATCCGGCATTGTGCTCCATGTGCGTCTGCCCCGGAATGCATCTAGCCTCACATTCGACACATCTAGCATCACGCAAATCCGCTCGCTGGCTAGGATTGTGTTTAAATGATGTCATGATCTGATGCTCCTAATAAAAACGTCGTCGTTATCCCTGTCCCAGCTCCGTTGCACCCGGTCGTGACCCTCATGCGCTCGCCGAACAGACTAGCGCCATCGTATCGTCCCGGCGCTTGTGACATGTTGGCGTAGCCCATGTATGTCGCGAACAGCAGCGCGA
>Ga0315293_10003972_pt1 | contig 14163 bp, 13 predicted proteins | sample YL17G13_20_MG_FD_203071 | JGI IMG/M metagenome (GOLD analysis project Ga0315293, IMG submission 203071) | Sediment microbial communities from Yellowstone Lake, YNP, Wyoming, USA - YL17G13_20 | ecosystem: Environmental > Aquatic > Freshwater > Lake > Sediment | place: USA: Wyoming | collected... | reverse complement strand
AGCAGGCGAAGAAAGACCTTCAGAACGCTCGGAGGAAGATGGAGAGCGGGGTTGTACTCCGGATCGCCCCCGAAGGGACACGCTCACGCACAGGCAGACTGGGATCTTTTAAAAAGGGAGGGTCCATCCTGGCCATCGAATCCGGTGCGAATATCATCCTGGTCGGCATCAAGGGCTCGGAAGCCGTCCTCAAGCCCAAGACCTGGGATTTCTTCCTTGGACAGACGGTAGAGATCCATATTGGGAAACCGATTGACGCCTCCCGGTATACGCTCGATCAAAAAGATCAGCTCCTCAATGCTGTGCAGAAAGAGATCGCCCACCTGTGCGGCGAGGAGTAATACAGTTAGCAACGATCAGTAATTAGTGAGCAGTTGACTAAAAGGCACAGGGGCACAAAGGGAAAAATCAGGGACAAGGCAGAAGGAAGGAGGAGGTAATGTATGGAAGGTAACATAACGCGAATCGAGCTCGATCAGTTCAAGGAGGCCGTGCACCTGAAGGAGATGCCGTTGGTCGCTTTCAGCACCGACAGAAGGCCCGAGGAGGGACTTTCCGTCCACAAGGCGCACTGTGTGATGGCCTACATCAGAATGGCCAGGAAGAAGCATGCGAGCGCATTTTTTAGCCGGGACCAGCCGTTCTGCCCCGGCGGCCAGTTTTACCTCAACGTCATCGATATCATACCAGAGTTCATCCCTGCCTATGTGTCCACCGGCTTAGAAGGTGTCTTCGAGGGCGAGCGCTACTGCCAAAGTCCGCAGGTCGTCCAGCGTTATCTCGAGATGGTCAAGCTGGATCCCGATCCGCGGATGTACCGGGTATTCAAGCCCATCGATATGCTCAAACCAGACGAGACCCCCGAGATGGTGCTGTTTTTTGCAGAGCCTGATATCCTTGCGGGCCTGTATACCCTCGTGCAGTTTTATACAGGGGAAAGGGATGCGGTTGTCGCTCCCTGGGGGGCGGGGTGCACCACCATGTATACATGGGTGAAGCGCTATCTCGCCGATGGCCTCCAGAAGGCAGTCCTTGGAGGCTTTGATGCCTCGGCGCGGCCATTTCTGGAGCGATATGAGCTGAGCTTCAGCATGCCGTATGCGATGTTCCAGGGCATTCTCGAATGCTACCGGGAGAGTTTTATCTTCACCAAGAGCTGGGGGATTCTCAAGCGGCGCATCGCAAAGGGGATGTCCGGTAGTGAAGAGACCCCCAAGGAAGCGCGATAGCCGTGTCTAACGCTATGACGTTGACGAGGGCGTCACTCTATTATTAAACAGAAGGATATTCCAGGTAGCCTTTTATGAAAAAGGCTTCATAAGACATGGGTAAGATTATTCTGCCTTTGTCTTTCCATTTCCGGCATGAGCGATAAAACCGTTTGAAATTCATGCTTTTGAAAATAAGGGGGAGTTTCTTAAGGTGCCAGGCCTTGTCAAGGTCCAGAATCCAGGGCCGGTGGTCCTTGTCGAGGAGTATGTTCTTCAAGTGCAGGTCGGCATGATACACCTGGAGATCGTGTATCCGCCTGACCAGCCTTCCGACATCCGTGAGGATGGCGGAAGCATCCTGTTGGGGTTGCTCCAGATAAGTCAAGAAATCGATGGAGTCGGGCACCAGGCGGGTAATGACGGAGATGTGATAAAATAGACCATACTTTACAAAACGCAAACCCAGCACATCCGGTGTGCGGACATGCTGGGCGACGAGGTATGCGCTCACGGTGAGCTCCCGTAAGCTCCTGGACGGGCTCAAGAATCTATCCCCAGTGATAGGGCCGAGCAGGCCGCCATGCGTCAGGTCCCGTACCACCATTTCGGGTAAGAGCATCTTGATCCGCCCTCTACCCTTGAGTGGCGATGGCCTCCCAATCTGGCCATGCAAGGGTATGGCATCCGGCGCAAGAGGCGGCTTAAAGATAATGGTGGTGTCGCCATGCTTATAGATACTGTAACCTAACTGCCCAAGTTTCTTCATTGTCTTTACTCCACGGCCATCTGAATTTTCTTGAGCCGCTTGATTTCGTCCCGGAATTTCGCCGCCTCCTCGAACCGCAGGTCCTGCGCGGTTTCCTTCATCTTTTTTTCGAGCTTTTTTATCGTCTGCTCGACCCCCCGCACGCTGATCGTGCCCATGGAGGTCTTCACTTCGGCGGCAATATCAGCATAATCCCGTTCATAGATGGATGCCAGGATATCCCGGATGTTCTTCCGGATGGTCTGCGGGGTGATGTCATGCTCCTTGTTATAAACCTTCTGCTTCTCCCTGCGCCGGTTCGTTTCGTTGATGGCCCGTTCCATGGAAGACGTGACCCGGTCGGCATAGAAGATTACCAGGCCATCGATATTCCGTGCGGCCCTGCCAGCCGTCTGGACGAGCGAACGCTCCGATCTCAAGAACCCCTCCTTGTCCGCATCGAGAATGGCCACAAGGGCGACCTCGGGCAGATCGAGGCCCTCCCTCAGGAGGTTGATACCGACCAGAACATCGAAGGCGCCTTCCCGCAAACCCTTGACGATTTCGATACGTTCCAGGGTATCGATGTCAGAGTGCATATACTTCGCCTTGAGATCGAGGTTGAGATAGTAGTCGGTCAACTCCTCGGCCATGCGCTTGGTGAGCGTGGTGACGAGCACTCGGTGACCCGACTGCACCTGTCTGGTGATCTCCTGGTACAGATCGTCGATCTGGTTGGATGCAATGCGCACCTCGATCGCGGGGTCTAGGAGGCCAGTCGGCCGCACAACCTGCTCTATGACCCTGTCTTTGGCCCGCTTGAGCTCATAGTCGCCTGGGGTGGCCGAGACATAGACGATGGTATTGACGAGCCGGTTGAACTCATCAAACCGCAGTGGTCGGTTGTCCAGAGCGGACGGAAGCCGGAAGCCGTACTCAACGAGCGTGGACTTCCGCTGGTGGTCACCGCGGTACATCCCGATGAGTTGCGGTACGGCCACGTGCGATTCGTCCAAAAAGACAAGACTATGCTGCGGCAGATAATCCATCAAGGTCGGCGGCGGTTCACCCGGTTTTCTTCCGGTCAGGTGCCGCGAATAGTTCTCGATCCCCTTGCAGATCCCTGTCTCCATGAGCATCTCGAGGTCATAGTTCGTACGTTCCTCAATCCTCTGCGCCTCGACAAGCTTGTTCTCGGACCGGAAAAATTCTATGCGCTCCGCGAGCTCCACTTTAATCGCCTCAATAGCGGAAAGGATCTGGCTTTTCGGCGTGACGTAATGGGACGCGGGATAGATGGGGAAATGGGAGATCTTCCTGATTTTGGCACCCTTAAGTGCATCGATCTCCCAGATGGCCTCAACCTCGTCTCCGAAGAGCTCTACCCGGATCGCAAGATCCTCTTCATGGACCGGGAAGATGTCGATGATGTCTCCCCTCACCCTGAAAGTGCCGCGGTGGAAATCGAAGTCGCCTCGTTCATACTGGATCTCCACCAGCTTCTTGAGCATAGCGTCCCGGGCGATCTCCCTGCCCGTCTCCAGATAGAGGAGCATCCCCGAGTATGCCTCGGGCGAACCAAGGCCGTAGATGCAGGAAACGGACGCAACGATAATGCAATCCTCCCGTTCGAAGAGGGCCCTCGTCGCCCGGTGCCTGAGCTTGTCGATGTCCTCGTTGATGGATGAATCCTTCTCGATGTATAGATCACGCGACGGCACGTAGGCCTCGGGCTGGTAGTAATCGTAGTAGCTCACGAAATACTCGGCCGCATTTTCAGGAAAAAGCTCCTTGAACTCGCCGAAGAGCTGGGCGGCCAGGATCTTGTTTGGGGCAATCACGAGGGTGGGGCGCTGCATGCGCTCGATGACGCAGGCCATGGTAAAGGTCTTGCCAGAGCCGGTCACGCCGAGCAACACCTGGTCCCGGATGCTCTTCTCGATCCCTTCGCAGAGCTCGTCTATCGCCTGGGGCTGATCGCCCTTCGGCTCAAATTCTGATACGAGTTTGAATTTCATCCTTTTATTCCCCCAGCCCCTATCCCCCCCAAGGGGATAAGGAGGGGGGAGAGGGGAGGAAGAGAGGGGCGACTAAACACGTTCCCATAGGGTGCCGGAAGGGGTGTCTTTGACCTGGATACCCTTATTCTGGAGCCTATCACGGATCTCGTCCGCCCGTTTGAAATCCTTCTGTTTGCGGGCGTTGTTGCGCTCCCGTATAAGTTCGTTGATCTCCTGTAGAGAGAGGCCGGTCGAACTGATGCCCGCGTGTTTCATCTTTTCGAGGAAGGGGATCGGATCTTCCTCCAGTATGCCGAGGACGGCACTTACATCGGTCAAGGCGGATTTCAGGGCTGACTTGTCGTGCATAGTGACAGCCTGAGCCTGGTCGAGGGTCTTGTTCACCGCTGTGGTGAATTCATGAATCTCGGCGATGGCTTTGGCGGTGTTAAAGTCATCATACATGGCCTCGTCGAACCTGGTCTTGAAGGCCTCGATGGGCGGAATGAGGCGCGGATTTCCCTTGGCGGTGGAGGCCTGGTTGATCCTGGCAAGCATCTCGTAGAAGCGCAGGAGGCCGGACCTGGATGTCTCGAGGGCCTCCTTGGAGAAGTCGATGGGGCTCCGGTAGTGGCTCGAGAGTAGGAGTAGCCTGAGAATCTCGGGATGGACATCCTTGGTGATCTCCCGGATGGTTAGGAAATTCCCGAGGGATTTGCTCATCTTTTCGCTCTCGATGGTGACGAAGCCGTTGTGGATCCAGTACCGAACGAACGGGACGCCGTAGACCCCTTCCGACTGGGCGATCTCATTCTCGTGATGCGGAAACATGAGGTCTTTGCCACCGCCGTGGATATCGAGGGTGGGACCGAGGTAGTGGGTGCTCATGGCCGAACACTCGATGTGCCACCCGGGTCTACCCTTGGACCAGGGGCTTTCCCACCAAGGCTCCCCCTCCTTGCTCCGCTTCCAGAGGACGAAATCGAGTGGGTCCTCTTTCTTTTCCTCGATATCAACCCGTGCGCCGGCGAGCATCTCTTCGAGCCTGCGGCCGCTCAGGCATCCGTATGGCCTGAATAGCGAGACCCGGTAGTATACGCTGCCGTCCGCCTCATAGGCAAGCCCCTTGTCAATGAGGATGCGCACCATTTCGATGATTTGGGGTATGTGTTCGGTGGCCTTGGGTTCGATGTCCGCCTTCTGTACCTTGAGGATGAACATGTCCTTGGAGAATTCGTCGATATAGCGCTCCGAGAGTTCCCTGCAGGTGACCCCCTCCTGGTTAGCCCGCGCAATGATCTTGTCATCAACATCGGTAAAGTTTCTTACGAAGGTCAGTGCATACCCCTTCCTCCTGAGGAAACGGGCAATGGTATCGAACACGATCATGGACCTGGCATGGCCGATATGGGACATGTCATAGACCGTAACCCCGCAAGCGTACATGCCGACCTGGTTGCCGGAGAGCGGTACGAAGGGCTTCTTTCTCTTCTCCGGAGTGTTGTATATTTCCAAGGTCATCGCCGAACCTCTCCTGTTTTTTCCATGAGTACCACCGCCTGGGCTGAGACGGCATCCCCGTGCCCGATATCCCCCAGACCTTCGTGGGTGCGGAATTTTATGGACACCTGCGCAATCGTTATGCCAGCAGCCTCCGCAATCTTTTGGAGCATGTGAGCCCTGTATCCTGCCAGTTTAGGACGCTCGCAGATGCAGTTCACGTCGATATTCGCGAGCCTCCATTCTTCCCATATCTGTTCTCTGATGATCCTGAGCATCTCGAGGGAATACATGCCCTTTGTTTTCTCAACCGTATCCGGGAACATGTCGCCAATGTCACCCAAGGCGAGCGCGCCAAGCAAGGCATCGCATATGGCATGGATGATGACATCCCCGTCCGAGTGCCCTAGGAGGCCTTTTTCAAAAGGGATGGCAATCCCTCCCAAGACCAGCGGTCTGCCTTCGACCAGTCTGTGTATGTCAAACCCTATCCCTATTCTGCAAGACATTTCAGAATCGCCTCCGCTATCACCATGTCTTCCGGCAGGGTGATCTTGATGTTATAGGGATCGCCGTCTACCACCCGCACCACACCGCCATCATTTTCTATCAGGGTGCTGTCATCCGTGGGGACATCCTGCCTGCGCATGGCCTTTTCATGGGACTTAGTGATGGCATCAGTGAAGAATGCCTGCGGGGTCTGAATCTGGTAGACATTGCTCCTGGGGATGGTTTTTGCAACGCTGTGGCCGGTGATCTCCTTGATCGTATCGGTCATCGGCAATCCAGGTATACACGCATCGAAGCCCTCTATACCGGAGAGTACCCGGTGGATGAGGGCGGAGGAAGCAAAGGGCCTGACGCCGTCATGGATGAGGACAATCCGGCTGTCCTGCGTCTGCCCAAGGCCACACCATACCGAGGCCTGCCGGGACCCCCCCCCCTCCACTACCGTGTACCTGATCCTCAATCCCCTGAGCATCGTTTCCGCCGCAGGAATGTCCTCTTGTGGGACAACCACGACGATGTGGTCAATGGGAGGGATATCAAAGCATTGTGCTGTCCGTACTAAAACTGGTATACCACCGAGGGGAAGGAACTGCTTTTTCTCCCCGAAGCGTATTCCGCTCCCGCCGGCAACGATGATGGCATTAATTGTTCCCATTTTTCGGTGTTGCAAATATCATACGGCCGGCGGGTGTCTGGAGGATAGAGGTGACCACCACCTCCCTCTCATTATTGAGAAGGCCCTCACCCTGCTCGACGACCACCATGGTTCCATCATCAAGGTATGCCACCCCTTGACCTTTCTCCTTCCCCTGCTTGGTTACCGTGACAGTCAGGCTTTCTCCCGGCAACACGATGGGTTTAACAGCGTTGGCGAGCAGATTGATATTCAGCACATTAATCCCCCTGATCTGTGCCACTTTATTGAGATTGAAATCATTGGTGAGGATATCGGCCTCGAGATCCTTGGCCAAGGCAATCAGTTTTGAGTCCACCTCCTTGATTTTCGGGTAGTCCCGCTCGATAATCTCGATCTTGACGTTCGGGATCTTTTGCAGTCTGTTGAGGATATCGAGCCCCCTGCGCCCCCGAGCCCTTTTCAGGTTATCTGTGGAATCAGCGATATGCTGAAGCTCATTCAAAATGAATTGCGGTACAATAAGGGTACCCTCGATAAAGCCGGAAGAGCATATATCGGGTATCCTGCCATCGATGATGACACTGGTATCCAGGATCTTGGGCTGCGGTGTGCCATCGTGCTTTTGCTTTGCGAAGATCGGCAGATTGCTGAGTTCCTTTCCCCAGGAGATGCCGATGGAATATCCGAGATAGCCAAAGAGGGTGTTCAGCAGAATGAATAAGTAGATCCCGCCTTCGAGTTCGAGGAATACATGGCCAAGGATGCTGCCGATGACAAGGCCAAGGATGGTGCAGATGAAGCCACCCACATAGGCCATGGGGTGGAGGGCAAAGCCCTTGATCTCTTCAAAGATGATGGCGGCCAGACACAATTCGCCGATCGTAGGCAGGATGAAAAGCCACATGCCGCCCCCCATGTGCAGGGCAGCATAACTATAGGTCCCATAGAAGACAACAATTGCAATCGAAAAGCGAATCAACCATTTCATCGTTCCATCCTTTTAACAGCTTTACATCAAGCCTTTATACCTAGTGCCTCCTCGATCATCTTTTCCACCTTGGTCCTATCCATCTTCTTTGAGATGGAGATCTCGTTCATGAGGAGATTCTTGGCCGTATCATACATCTTTCGCTCGCCGAAAGAGAGTTCTTTTCCCCGCTTCAGGATATTCAGGTCACGCAAGACCTCGGCAATTTCAGAGGCGTTCCCGCTCTTGATCTTTTCCATATATTCCCGATAGCGGCGATTCCACGTCTGATTGTCCACATGGATATCCCGCTGTCTCAGGATGGAAAAGACCTTCTCGATCTCCTTATTGCCTATAAGCGGTCGAATGCCCACGTTTTTCACATTGGATACCGGCACCATTACCGTCATCTGGGTATCTAAGACCTTGAGAATGATAAAAGAGATAATGGTGCCCGAGATCTCCCTTTCCTCTATTAATTCGACCTCGGCAACACCATGTGCAGGATAGACAATAACATCACCAACATTAAACATTATTGATTTCCTTTTAATAATTAGAAAAATGATAGCAATTCTCCCTGTTCAAGTCAAGATAAAGGCAAGCAACAAAGGCACAAAGTGATAGCATATCCAAAAAACAATGCAGGGGGTAATTTTTTCTTGCTATAAACTATGCGCAAACCCGTCGACAAGGTGGTGTCTGATTGGCATTCTCCCTTTTGGGTAGCCTTTGTGCCTTTCTCTTGACTTTCCCTCCTTTCCTATGAGAATCAGTGCATTATGAAATATCCCGACATAGATCCAGTACTGGTGCACCTCGGTCCAATCCAGATCAGGTGGTATGGCCTGATGTATGTGATCGGTTTTGTGCTTGCCTTCATCATCATGCTGCATATGTCCAGACGGAGGAATAACGATCTGACACGGACCGAAATCGAAGATCTTTTTGCCTACTGTATCCTGGGGCTGATCATCGGTGCGCGGTTGGGCTACTGTGCATTCTACAACCTGGGGTATTACCTCAGCAATCCCATCAAGATCCTTGCCGTATGGGAAGGCGGCATGTCGTTTCACGGAGGTCTGATCGGGATGATCTTGGTAGGCTGGCTCTTTTCCGTGCGGAGAAAGAAACCGTTTTTTATGCTGGCCGACCTCGCCGCCATCGCAGCCCCGCCGGGATTATTCTTCGGCCGGATCGGGAACTTCATCAATGGCGAACTCTACGGCAGGGTCACGCAAGCGCCCTGGGGCATGGTTTTCCCAGACGGAGGCCCGCTCCCGCGTCACCCCTCCCAACTCTACGAGGCCTTTTTCGAAGGGATTGTGCTCTTGATCATCATATATGGCTTAAGCTTCAGGACCAAGGTGCATGGCACCCTCCTGGCAAGCTTCCTCATCTGCTACGGCGGCATGCGATTTTGCATAGAATTCCTCAGACAGCCTGATACTCAGCTCGGTTTTGTCTTCGGTAACCTTACCATGGGTCAGATCCTCTGTCTTCTCATGCTCGGCTTTGGTTTTGCACTCCTGCTCACTGTGAGATTCCTGACGGACAAAAGGGGGAGCGCGAAGGCATAGGAGATGAAGGATTTAGAGCTCAGACTTGCCAGGGCCGCCAGGGCCTTCATCAACTACAATCATTATAAACAGAGGATCATGCAGGAGAATGACCCTGCCGGCGCCTTAGTCATATTGCGGCTCTTGCCGCTTTTGCTCCATGTCAATCACCCCGATCTCCCGGGCTATTGCAACGGCAAGGACTGCCCCTGCGGGATCAAAGTTATGCAGAAACCGATAGAAAACAAACAGGAGCTGGAATCCTTCCTCTCCACCCGCATCAGCTTGAGGGATATCCAAGACACTGTCAGCAGGCAAAGGGAAATTGACGGTATCTATACCATCGGCAGCGTCGGCAGCGTGGGCCAAACGAAAGAGAGCGATTACGACATATGGATCGTGGTTGATACAGCCTCGATTGGAAAGGAGAGGATGGAGCTCCTTGAGAGGAAGATAAGCCTCATCCGGCGCTGGATAACCGGCAGATATCTCCTCGATCTCCACTTTTTCATCATGGACATCGGCGATATAAAGGCCAATAACTTCGGCAAGGTATCCCATGAGGGGGCGGGCTCGGCATTGAAAAACCTCCTCAAAGAGGAGTTCTACCGAACCTTGACCCTTATCGAGGGCAGGATACCCTTGTGGTGGATCATTCCTCCCGAAGCCGAAGCTGAGATGTATTCTAGGGCCCTGCAACTCCTCGATAAAATCGAAGGATTTCATGCCGATGAGTTCATCGACATGGGGAACATCGAGGAGATCCCCAAACAGGAGCTCCTCGGTGCTGCCCTCTGGCAGATGCACAAGGCCCTTGATGATCCCCTGAAATCCGTCCTGAAAATGGCCCTGTCTGCGATTTATCTGGGACCGGAAATGAAGACTTCGCCCTTGTGCGATATACTCAAGCGACGTGTGCATGAGGCACAGGAGGATGAAGTGGTCGACCCCTATATCGAGGCCTTTCGACGGGTAGAGGATTACTATTACGATGAGAGCGACGAAAAGACCGTGGATTTGCTCAGGAAATGTTACTATCTGAAGATCGGGGCCCAAATCACCGGGAACGACTTTATCAAGATCGGGGTAAAGGACAAAACCTCGATCATCGTTGATTCGGTACTATCCTGGGAGTGGTCGCTCAAATTCATCGAGTATCTGAATGCCTTTTCTAAATGGGATGTGGAGGAATACCGCAAATTCGGTGCGCATATCCACGAGTATCTGAAGAAGACTACGGTGTCGCTCGTCAAATCGGCCAGATCATACCTGGTCAATATGGATATCGATGAGGATGTTGAGATAGAGGTTCTCCGGCGCAGGGTCGAGGTCTTCTATGTCCAGAAAGTGGGGAAGATCGAGAGCGAGAAGCGGGTGAAGAAAAAGGAACCCGCCTACGAGGAACTGTTTTTTACTTACACCAATGGACTCTGGGAGGTATACAAGCTACATCCCGACGTCGATCATGCCAGGCCGGTCATGACGTCGCCGAGGGTGGTTAAGATCGTCACCTGGCTCGTCTTCAACCGGCGGTTCGACCTCTCCACCGCTTTTCACATGCTTCCGAATGCCTCACATGTTTTTCTCTCGGACATACAGAACCTGCTCACCGAATTGGCCTCGCTGATACCGGAGGCATCCACCATCGGACTCGACAGGGGATCCCTCCTGGAGTCTCGTTACATCAAGCACATCATCATGATCGGCAATATGGAACGCCAGAAGACGAAGACCATCGAGGAGATCGATGTGGTCTACCTGAATTCATGGAATGAACTTTTCTGTCAGTTCATGCTGCCAGAGGAATTGAGGTCGTGGATAAAAAAAGTAAAAAAGGAAGAAACCAAGGTGAGCATCTGGCTGCCGGGCGAGGGCGATTCCAGGCCCTTGGCTAGGTCCCTGATAGCTCTCGTATCCTAGGAGCGCTTGGGTATGGATAAACGGTATCTCAGTTTAGGAATCTGTCAGTTGATGCAAGGGTACGATATCGAAAAGAACCTGATCAGGGCCATTTCCCAGATCGATGAAGCCCAAGCGAGGGGGGCGGAGGTGGCGGTTTTGCCCGAAATGTTTTTATGCCCCTACGAACCGCATGCAATCAAGACGGCCATTGCCTATACCCATGCAGCGATGGATAAACTGAAGGCATGTTCCCGTCGGCACGGGATCTTCATCATAGCCGGCAGCCTCCCCTTCGAAGCAGGGGAAAAGCGGCCGAAAAACAGAGCCATTGTCTTCGATCCCAAAGGGGATCTCATCTACCGACACGATAAGATCCACCTCTTTGATTGCAGCCCGCCGGGTGGGCCCCACGTCAAGGAGTCTGCAACCATTTCTCCCGGCAACTCACTCGGCACCTTCCTTACCCCTTGGGGTGTCGCCTCGGTTATCGTGTGCTATGATATCAGATTCACCCCGCTCATCCAGCTACTCGTTGACCAGCACGTCCGACTCCTTTTTGTCCCCGCCGCATTTTCACTCTCGACCGGCAAGGCCCACTGGGAGATGCTCTTAAGACTGCGGGCCGTCGAGATCCAGGGATTCGTCGTAGGAGTACAGCCCGCCTTTAATGATGAACTGAACTATGTGCCCTACGGGCATTCCATGGTGGCAGGCCCGTGGGGGGATGTCCTGCTCGATGCCGGAGATAAAGAGACGGTTGAGGTCATCCGCTTGGATATGTTGGAATCCGAGAATATACAAAAGAAATTTCCCCTAATCGCGCACAGGAGGGCCGACCTCTACAGGACGGTATGGAATGATGGAGATTGACATAGTCGCCTTGGAAAAATCCTTCAAAGGGGTCAAGATCCTGGACGGAATCAACCTAAGGCTGCCAGCAGGCATGATCACGGTTATTATCGGCCCGAGCGGGACAGGCAAGAGCGTCCTTCTCAAGCAGGTCCTCGGCCTCATCAAACCCGATGCTGGCCAGATACTCATCGGGGGTACAGACATTATCACCATGAACGTCTTTGCCCTCAACGAAGTGCGCAAGAATTTTGGCGTCTGCTTTCAGGACGCCGCCCTCTTCGACTCCATGACCGTGGGCCAGAATATTGGCTTCCCATTCAAGATCCATACCAAGCTGCCCAAGGAGGAGATCGGCGAGAGGGTTGCGGATCTCCTCAAAGAAGTCGGCCTCTCCGGTATAGAGAACAAGATGCCTTCTCAGATCTCCGGCGGCATGCGCAAGAGGGTGGGACTTGCCCGAGCGATTGCCTTGAACCCAAAGGTGCTCCTGTTCGATGAACCTACCACTGGTTTGGATCCCGTCATGAGCAACGCCATCAACGTCCTTATCCGTGACGTACAGAGAAAGACCAAGGCCACGAGCCTCGTCATAAGCCATGATATCCAGGGTGCATTGTATCTCGCCGATTATATGGCTATGCTCTATCAGGGGAAGATCGTCTTTGCCGGGGAACCCTTCAACTTCATGGAAACGCATGATCCCCTTGTGCGGCAGTTTATGGAGGGCGGCATCGAGGGTCCGATCAATCCTATTCAGTAAACCTTTACGGCATCTCGAATATGGATTCCGGATGGCGTACCGACAGAACGGGGCAGGACGCCTTCTTCACCACCTTTTCCGCCGTGCTGCCAAAGAGGACATGCTTGAGTCCGGTACGCCCATGGGAACCGATGAGGATGAGGTCTATGTTTTCGTCCTTGGCAAACTGGATGATCTCATAAAACGGCACCCCGTGAACAATGTAGGTATCACAGGCGATGTCAGGGGGAACCATGGTGCTTACGATTTCCTCAAGCCGCTTGGTGGCATTCTGCTCGAACTCGGCATACAGCTGCGGAAGGATGCTGGGGCTCAGGTTGAACTCCGAAAAGTCGGTAATATCCTGAAGCACATGCAGGAGGTAAAGCCGTGCATTAAAAACCTTGTTAAGTTCGAGGGCATACTTGAGGGCATGCATGGCCGATGGACTGAAATCGGTTGGTATGAGGATCTTCTTAATCATACTAAAAAATTAATGTCGTTTTTCTGCTTGTCAATACCCAGGGGCATAAAATTTATTTTTTTATCCGTTACCGACTTTTTTCGCCTGTCAAACGATCTCATAGGTAAACATCTTTATGCGCACCGTTGCCCGACTGTATTTTATGCAAAGGATACTTCGCAGAGCATGCGATGTCCGCCTTTTGTCTGCAGCGGAAAGAATGCATGCGGGAGGGGGAATAAGATCTCCTGGAGGTTGCAAGGGATTTAAACTGGCGACTTCCCCTTTATCACCTTGTGGAGGACCTCGCTGATCTCAGCGAGCTTGTATGGTTTGGCGACAACGCCCTTGAAGCCGTATTCCTGATAATCTGACATCACCGGATCGTTGGAATAGCCGCTGGAGACGATCGCCTTGACAAAGGGATCTATCGCGATGAGCTTCTTTATCGCCTCTTTGCCTCCCATACCGCCAGGTATGGTAAGATCCATGATGACCGCATCGAAGCCTACACCATTCTCGATCGCCTCCTCGTAGAGCCTGATTGACTCCTTGCCCTCAAGGGCGAGGGTGACCTCATATCCGAGAAGATTGAGGGTGTTCTTGAGAAGGTTCCTGAGGCTCTCCTCATCCTCCATGACGAGGATTTTCCCTTGGCCGAAGGAGATCTTTTCCTCTTTGGCAGGACATGACAGAGTCTGATCCTGTGCTGCCGGGAGATAGATGTCGAAGGTGGTTCCATTATTCAGTTCGGACTTAACCGTCAGCAAGCCCCCATGCTTGTTGATGATCGAGTAGGCGGTGGCCAGACCGAGCCCGCTCCCTTTATCCCTGGTGGTAAAGAACGGGTCGAATATCCGGGGGAGATTCTCTTCCGGTATGCCATGGCCGGTGTCATGTACGCTTATCTTGACATATTTGCCAAACCGCAAGGGGAGATGGCGCTCTTCCTCCACGACGACATTTTCCGCAAGCATGCCCATGATCCCGCCCTCAGGCATGGCCTGGATGGCATTGAGGACCAGGTTTTGAATCACCTGCGAAATCTGCCCTGGATCGACATCCACAAGCCAGAGAT
>Ga0315293_10003971_pt1 | contig 14164 bp, 14 predicted proteins | sample YL17G13_20_MG_FD_203071 | JGI IMG/M metagenome (GOLD analysis project Ga0315293, IMG submission 203071) | Sediment microbial communities from Yellowstone Lake, YNP, Wyoming, USA - YL17G13_20 | ecosystem: Environmental > Aquatic > Freshwater > Lake > Sediment | place: USA: Wyoming | collected... | reverse complement strand
TAATCTTTTTGTAAGCTTATCTTTAGATAAATCAAGTAATCTAAAAGGATATCTGGCGACTTTATCTGGGAATCCAGCTTTAATTTCTTGGTTAAGGCTTAATGAAGGTTCAGGGACAACTACTTATGATTCTGTGAGTAATAATATTGGGCAAATTACAGGAGCTACATGGATAACCGGAGTTTCTGGAAATGCATTAAATTTTAATGGAAAAAGTTCTGTTAGCTTTAATACAATACAAGGAAATTTTGGTGCATATGACTTTTCTATAGGTTTATGGCTAAAAACCTCTTCTACTAGAACAGAATTCCCAATTTCAAAAAGAGCTAGATGTGATTGTAAAGAAAATTTCTGGAACATACGAACAGAAAGCAATGGAAGAATTTCTTTTGAAGTCAATCAGGGTGGTCAGTATAATTGTGTTAATTATGGTATGCTAACAGCAGATAATGCAATTAATGATAATAAATGGCATTATGTTTTAGCAGAAAGAAAAGACAATATTTTATCTCTATATGTAGATGCAGTATTGAGTAAGAGTCAGAATATTTCAGGAATAACAAAGTTAGATAATACTGCTGTTTTCAGATTAGGTAAGAGTGGTTGCGCAAATCCTTTCACTGGCTCAATTGATGAAGTTAAATTCTGGAATTATGCATTAAGCCCAAATGAAGTTTGGGAGGAATATAACTCTATAAATCAAAAATACTGTGGAGATGGAACATGTCAACCAGACGCAAAATATACAATTTATGATGGTGAAAGTACAGGTGTAATTGATTATACTACTGGGAGGGTTCGTCAAGTAAGTGTTATGGTAGAAGATGCAGATACTGCCATGATAACTGTTGATGGTGTAACTGAAAGCAAGGATGAAGGCTGGGCAGGAAAAATAAATGAGTTATTAATCTATGTTCAAAATGTTGTTGGTCCTAATGTAGTTAATACAACAAGATATGTTGAATTAAGAGCAGGAGAAAATTCAATAACTTGCCCTGTAGATTGTATAAATCAAACAAGATGTACAGATTCTGATGGTGGGATAAACTATTATGTTAAGGGAACTACTACAGATTCTACTACTTCAAAAACAGACAATTGTTTTGATAATAACACAAATATATTAGCTGAATATTATTGTATTAATAATATTGCCGAACAAACAAATTACAAGTGTCCAAATGGCTGTTTAGATGGTGCTTGTATAAAACAAACAGGATGTACAGATAGTGATGGTGGAATAAATTACAATGTTAAAGGGACTATCAGAGTTAATGGAGTAAATGTTACAGAAGATGTTTGTCCTCCTATACTAAATCCTCCTTATAGATTACATGAGTTTTATTGTGGTGGTAGTAATGATTATCTTATGACTAATTATGATTGTCCAATTAGCTGTTTAGATGGTGCTTGTATAAATCAAACATGTACTCCAAATTGCGCAGGCAAAACTTGCGGAGATGATAGATGCGGGGGAAGTTGTGGAACTTGTATATATCCATCTATTTGTCAATCTGGAACTTGTATTCCTTGCACACCAGAAACAGATGCTACATTCTGTGCGAGATTAGGAAAGAAGTGTGGGAGTGCTACAGGTCTAGATAATTGCGGGAATTCAAGAACTGTTCCAAATTGTGGAATCTGTATATCTCCATCTTTTTGTCAATCTGGAATTTGTATAAATCAAACAGGTTAATAGAATTTTTTTCCTTTTTTTCTTTTTTATTTTTCTTTTTCTTCTTTTCTCTTTTTTTGGCTTTCTTTAATAAAAACCTGCATTAAATTATTAGCTTCTTGCTGTAATTCATCAAGCCTTTTTGTAATCTCTTCTTTTCCTATAATAAGCTTTTTAATTTGTTCTTCGATAATCTCTCTTGCTTCTGAACCTGTTTTTTTAACAAAATTACCTTTTCCAATTTCAACAAACAAATTATTATCTTTTATTTCAACAGGAAGATAAATCCTTTTGCCAATATTCACTAGAATATCTTTGTTGTCTTTTTTTTCAATTTCTCCCAAGCTTAATCCTAAGTCTTTAATTTCAGAAAGATTTTGCTCAATTAACTGCAGTTGCTGGTTCAATGCATCTGCTTCTTGTTCTAGGGCTTGCATTTGGATTATTTGCTGCTGTTCCATTTTAAACAATCAAGAACAATACTTTTAAACTTTTCTAATAGGATTTACTTGAATAATCTTATAATTTGTTGAACGATTTTAAGTTTTGGAGAAAGGTGATTAAGCTACTGAAACACAATCCAATAAATTGAATACCACTAATATAAAATAAATAATAAATAACATCAAAACTTAAATACAGAAATCAGAATATATATTAATAAAACAGGTAAGTCATAATGATATCTTGGTTTGAAAAACATAATAAAATCTCTTTGATTATAACAATTTTAATTGCAATTTTTATTTTTTATATTTCCTCACTAACTTTTGAAGCAGGGACTCTTGGCCCTGAATTCAGACTTAAACCTGTTCTTTATCATTTTTTGATTTTTCTTTTATTTTCTTTTTTCTTATCAATTACATTGCTTAAGGGAGAAAAAATAAATCTTTTTTTATTAGCAATAATGATTTCAATAATTTATGCAATTACCGACGAATTTCATCAATTATTTGTTCCAGGAAGAACTTGTTCTTTATCAGATGTTTTAACAGATTCTGCAGGAATCTTATTTGCTGGGCTATTGTATACTTTTAGAATAAAGCATCAAAAATCTAAGATTTTTGTGGCTTAAAAATTTCTTTGGAAATTTTTAAATCTAAAAATAACACCAAAGAAGAATATAATTCTGATTTATACTATTAATTATCTATTTAATAATCTATTAAACGATTTAAGTTTTGTTAGAGCAGATTAAAATATATATTGTGCATATCTAAAATAAAAATATAATATTAAAAAAGTTCTAATAAGGTAATAATCTTAAATTATTTAATAATCCCTTTCAAATGAGGCATTTCTCTTTCAATAAATTCTATAATTTCTCTTTTAAATTGTGTATTTAAAGAAATCCCTGTAAACTTTGGTTTATTGTGAACAATTAACCAGCCTTGTTTAGAAAGCTCTTTAATTATTTCTTTTAAATTTTGGAATCTCTTAAAATGTTCTGTTCTGTCATACTTATCCCCCCAATTTCCTTTACTTCTAGCTAAAACTGACATTAGTTGAGCTTTTTCTAAACCTGATGCCATACAAATATAGATTTTTGATATTTTTAAATGTTTCTATTTTTGACAGTTTCTTTTATTTTATAGAAAGGTTTATAAATATTGGATATATAATATTTTTAATAAACTTAACAATCATAAAGAATTTAAAGATTATAATAAAATTAAAATGAAAATAAAAGAAAATAAGAGTTTTTTCCTTATGCAGTTTGGGGATACCCCTCAATTAAGAGTTCTTGACTTCTTAATAGGGTTTCATTTTTTTGATTACCCTATTACTGAAATAGCAAGAGAGAGCAATGTAAGTTATAATTCTATTAAAATCTTCTTCCCTTATTTTATAGATTCCGGGGTTGTTTATAAAACCCGAAAGGTAGGAAAGTCTGATTATTTTAAACTCAATCTAGAAAATCCGTTTGTCAAAAATTTGATTAAGCTTGACTGGAGCCTGACTAAAAGGAATGTTTTTCCAGAATTAAAAGAAGAGGTTTATGCTTAGTTTATCAAAAAAACATAGAAAATAATTATCAATTTAAGTTTCTCAAATCAAGCAAACCTTTTTATTATTTTTAATACTATTAGAAAATTATTTATTGCAACCCAAATACCTTTCTTAAACCAATACTAAAAATTATTGAACTGCCAATATACCACCAAATCCAATGAGGCAGAATTAAAACAAATGTGCTTCTCAGCCATGCAAATACAATAATGATTGGAACAATTGTAATTAACATTGGTTTAAAAGAATGTTTTAATTGCTCAGGCATATCTTCCATCATTTGCTTGTTAAGCTCCATCATTTTTTGAGGGTTATCTTTAAATTTTTTAATTTCAAGCCTTAAAGCATTTTGCTTGTCCTTAAGTTCTTTCATTCTTGTCCTGTCTGTCATATAATAAGTTATAATCGTTATAAATAAAGTAATAAAAAAAGATAAGACAATAATAGAAATTCTTGCATTCCATGCATTTGCTTGAATAAATTCAGTTATCATTTTTTTATTATTCTCTGGTTTTTATCCTTTTTTATTTTTCTTTAATAATTTTTAATTTAATGCCTAGGCGTCATTAGCTTAAGAGTTAGATTTATTAAATTATAATTTATTAATATAATCAAATTAGCTTTTTAAAGCTTTCATAAAATTAGCTGTGTTGCATGATTAATGCAATATAGGTTTTTTAGAGGATAGATTAATTATTTTAATCTTAGCTTTATTCTTTTTTAGAATATTTGTTATTTTAGATTTATCCTTTGATATAACTATAATTACACCATTATTCAGATAAATATTAGGTATTTCTTCTATAATGCCTTTTCTTTTATATTTATACTTTTGATTGAATGAATAATCTACATAGCCATTTATTGCTCTTTGTATTGAAGATTTCTCTGTTCTGCTACATTTTCTCAAATCATAACTTATTATTGATAATTCTTGCATGTATATACAAGATAACAATAATACTTAAATATTTCTACTGCCTTATATAAGGCAGTATGAAGATGAAAAAGAGGAAATATAAAGATAATAGAAACTGGCCAGAATACAATGAAGAGTTAGTTATGCGTGGCTATTTCTATTTCAATCCCGAATTTTTAGATAAATGGAATGAAGAGATAAAACAAATGAACTCTGGAAAGGTCGGAGAACCATATCTTTATCCAGAATCAATGATAAAGTTTCTTGCAGTACTTCACTGCAGATTTGATTTTAGAAGTCTTGAAGGATTTATGAAATGGCTATCTGAAACTTACAAATATAGATTCCCAATTATTAGCTATTCTCAGATTTCTCGTCGTTATAATGCTCTTAAAATCGGCTTCAAGATACTTGAGGAAGATATGAAAGATTATCTTGAAGTGGGTGTTGATGGTTCTGGAGAAAAATCAACAAAAAGAGGCGGATGGATGAGAGAAAAATGGAAAGTTAAGAAAGGATGGATTAAAGTTGTAATAATGGGATGCAAAAATAAGAAGGATAAAAAATACGTTATCGATATTAAAATCGGAACCGAAACTTTAAACGAAAGAAAAGTAGCAAGAGACATGATTAAGAAAAATCATGAAAATATTGGAAAATTTTATGCTGATGGATTTCATGATTGCAGAGATACCTTTAATCTTTGCAATGAGTATGATATTCCTACTGCAATTAAAATAAGGAAAAATGCTTCCATGCAGACACATCAATCTGCAAGAAGAAAAGAAGAAGTTCAGATTTACAAAAGTATGCCTCATGAGGAGTGGGTTAGAGAGAAAAATTATGGACAAAGATGGCCAATAACTGAAGGAATTTATTCTGGATGTAAGAGAATATTTGGAGAATATGTAAGTGCAACAAAAACTAAGAATATGTATCATGAAGTAAAAGTAAAATTTTGGGCTTATAATGAGTTAGTGATGATGAAAAATTAAATAATTAGCGATAGCTGTGTTGCTTTTTAGGATTCATGCAACACAGCTTAACTTATGAAAACTTTAAAAACTGCTTAATTCTAGTAAAAATATAAAAAATGGTAAAATTTTTATGCAAAAACTGCAATTATAAATTTGAGTCAGAAAATGCTTTTGATTGCCCTTATTGCGGCAAGGAGTCAATTGAAAAAGAAAAATCTGCAGAAGAGCTTTTAGAAGAAGTTAATAGTATATTAAAAGATTAACAAAATGGATGAAGAAAATACTGAAAAGCACAATGAATCATTACTTATAAAAGATACAAAAGCTGAAGGAGATTTAGTAGAAACTGAAAAACTTATTGAACAGAGGACTAAAGGTTTTTTGAAATTTTTTAAAAAAAATAGTATTTGGGTTCTTGGATTGCTAGTAATTGCAATTATTTTAGGGGTTTATATAAGAAGCATGCCTATGCAGGACCATGGGGGAAGACCAGGGCTATGGGATATTACAACAAAGGATTGGACATTAGGGCCGGACTTAGACCCTTGGCTGTTTACAAGACAAGCAAAAACTATTGTAGAGCAAGGCTCACTGCCTGCTATAGATTATATGAGGTTTGTTCCAAGAGGATTTATTAATGCAGAAGAAACCAGGCTGCTTCCTTATATGATCGCATGGACTTATTATCTAGTAAACCTATTCGGGGATTATTCTATTAATTTTGCAGCAGCTATTTTCCCTGTTATAATGTTCGTTCTAACAATAATTTCTTTTTTCTTATTTACAAGAGAAATTTTTATTAGAGAAGATAAAGAAACAGTATTGAGAGCAAACTTAATTTCTATTATTTCAACGTTTTTTATGATAGTTATTCCTGTATTTTTATCAAGAACAGTTGCAGGAATACCAGAAAAAGAGTCTGCTGGTTTCTTTTTTATGTTCCTTGCTTTTTATTTATTTTTAAAAGCTTGGAAATCTGAGAAAATCAGGAATTCCATAGTATTAAGCATTTTAGCTGGGGTGTCTACTGCATTAATGGGTTTAATCTGGGGAGGAGTTGTTTATATTTTTGTTGCAATTGGTATAGCTAGTTTGATTGCATTTATTTTAAATAAAGTCTCTAAAAAAGAAGCTATAGTGTATGGTATTTGGTTCATGGTTTCTATAATTATCTTGTTTTTATTTTCTGGGTTGTTCTCTTTATCTGTTTTAACATCTACAAGATATTTAATTGGTATTTTGGTTTTATTTATTATCTTTATTCATACTATATTATGGGAAACTAAACTGAATATATATCTTGAAAGATATTCAAAAAAAATTCCTAAGAATATTATCTCAATTCTTATAACTGTTCTAGTTGTATTTACATTAGCAAGCCTCTTTTTTGGGATTAATTTTATTCCTAATAAGATTTCAGGGTTCATTGATGCTTTTATAAAACCAATCACAGGAAGATGGGCTGTTACTGTTGCTGAAAATAGACAACCCTATTATACAGAATGGGGAGGGAGCTTTGGTCCTTTATTAAAAAATATTCCTATTTTATTTTGGTTATTTTTTGCTGGTTCAGTAGTTTTATTTAAAGAGATGTTAAAACCTTTATTAAAAAAAGATGCTTGGATTTTAACTGGACTTTATATTTTATTCTTTTTTGGATTAGTTTTTTCTAGATATGCTCCTCACCCTAATATTTTAGATGGAGAAGGATTTATTAGCAGATTATTTTATTTTGGTTCTGCATTTTTATTAATTGGGTTTTTAATTTATTGCTATATCAAATATTATGAAAAAGGATTAAAAAAATTTGAGGAACTTGATTATGAATATTTATTTTTCTTCTCTATTTTTGTCTTAACTTTATTTACTGCAAGAAGCGCTGTAAGATTAATTATGGTTTTAGGACCAATTTCAGTAATCATGCTGGGTTATTTAATTATAACCTCTTTATTTAGTTTTAAAAATGTTAAAGAAGACTTAAGCAAAATAATTTTAGGAGCAGTTATCTTAGTTATTCTTTTGCTGTCTATTTTCGCTTTTGTCTCATTTTATAAAGATGTAAAGGCTGAAGCGTATAGTTATGTGCCTTCATCTTATAATCAACAGTGGCAAAAAGCAATGAAGTGGGTAAGAGATGAGACCCCGGCAAATGCTGTTTTCTCTCATTGGTGGGACTATGGTTATTGGATTCAAAGTATTGGGAATAGAGCAACGGTCTTAGATGGGGGAAATGCAATTGCTTATTGGAATTATTTAATAGGGAGACTAGTTCTAACTGGAGACAACCAGGCTGATGCTCTGGAATTCTTATATAATCATAACGCTACTCATTTACTAATTGACTCTAGTGATATTGGTAAATATGGGGCTTTTTCAAGCATTGGAAGTAATAAAGAATATGATAGATACTCTTGGATAGCTACTTTTTTACTTGATGAAACTCAAACTCAAGAAACAAATAATCAAACAATATTAGTTTACCCAGGAGGAGTGCCTTTAGATGAAGATTTAATTATTAAGCAAGATGGAAAAGAGATTCTATTGCCTGGGGAAGCTGCAGGGATAGGCGCGATAATTATCCCAACTCAGGAAAAAAATGAAAGTGAAACTAATTTTGAACAACCTTATGTCATTGCAGTTTATCAAGGACAACAATACAAGGTTTATGTAAAATATTTATCAATTCAAGGCAAGATTATTGATTTTGAATCTGGGATTAATGCAAGTGTTTATATTTTCCCAAGCTTAATTGTTCAAGGAACTGGGGTTAATTCAAACCAGATTGGTGCGGCAATGTATCTTTCACCGCGATTAATGAGAGGTATGTTGGTTCAAGTTTACATTTTAAATGATGTTTTTAATAATTTCCCTAACTTTAAATTAGTTCATTATGAATCTAGCCCTATAGTTGCTGAGTTAAATGCCCAGGGAATGAACCTCCCAGAATTTATATATTACCAAGGGGTTCAAGGACCTATCAAAATATGGGAAATTAAATATACTGGAGAAGAAAAAATAAAACAAGAGTATTTAGATATAGACTCTTCTAAATATCTAGATTGGCAATTATAAAATGAATCTTTTATTATTTCTGCCATTATTAGTCAGTTTTTTTTTAACTGCAATATTTTTACCAAACTGGATTAAAAAGTGCAGGAAAATAGGGCTCTTATGGGAGAATATGAATAAATTTAACCACCCAAAAGACTTAGCTGCTTCTGGCGGGGTTATTGTTATTATGTCTTTTGTTCTGGGGGTTTTGTCTTATATCGCAGTTAGAACTTTTGTTACTGAGGGAAATGGATTAAACTTAGAGATGTTTGCTTTATTAAGTGTTGTTTTGATTCTTGCTATTGTAGGACTAGTTGATGATTTGTTGGGCTGGCAACATGGAGGATTATCTGCAAAACTCAGAATATTCTTACTTGTTATGGCTTCAATTCCATTGGTTGTAATAAATGCTGGGGCACATGAAGTTATTATTCCTTTTTTCGGTGTAGTAAATTTAGGGGTTTTATATATTTTGTTTTTTATTCCAATAGGAGTTGTTGGGGCTACTGCTACTTATAATTTCTTAGCTGGATTTAATGGATTAGAAGCAGGACAAGGAATTATCATTTTATTTTTTCTTTCTTTTATTGCGTATATTACTGGAAGCCTTTGGTTAACTTTGATTGGACTGATTATGATAGTTTCATTATCTGTTTTTTATTTTTATAATAAATATCCTGCAAAGGTTTTACCAGGGGATATACTAACTTATTCTATAGGCGCTTTAATAGCCTGCATGGCAATTTTAGGGAATTTTGAAAGAATTGCTGTTTTTGTCTTTATTCCATACATAATTGAAACTGGACTAAAATTAAGAGGGAAATTAAAAAAACAATCTTTTGGTATTCCTCAAAAAGATGGAAGCTTGGAAATGCCTTATAACAAAATTTATGGGTTGACTCATTTGTCTTTATTTATATTGAAAAAATTTAAAAAAAAGGTCTATGAAAAAGATGTTGTTTATTTAATTTTTATATTTCAGATTTTTATTTGTTTGTTGGCATTAATTCTTTTTAGGGGGGCTTTATTTTAATGACAATAAAATCTATTAAAAAACATTTTTGGAAATTTGTGGTGTTTTGTTTTGTTGGGGGAACTTCTTTTCTCATTGATTGGGGGATTTTTAATTTAACCTATAAATTCACCTCCTTTTTTGTTTTTTCTATGTTTGTTGGGACTTTAATTGCAATGATATTTAATTTTAGCATTAATAGGAATTTTACATTCAATGCTAAAGAGAATATTATTAGAAAACAGATAGCAAAATGGTTAATAGTCTATTTATTTGCATTTTTTATTAGGGTAATCACAGGAAAAACAGTGTTATATCTTCTCGGTGGGGATGGAGTCTTCAATGCAAATATTGCCTTTCTTTCAGGAGTGGCATTAGCAATACCTATAAGTTTTGTAGGCTCCTTGTTATGGGTCTTTAAAAAAGTTAAAAATTAAATCTATATCTTATTAATCTAAATAGAGAGAGGACTCCATCAAAAAAGATTAACTTAGACCCCATTTTATCAGTCCAGTATATGGGGTATTCTAATATCTTAAAATTATTTTTTTTACATAAATATAATAAATCAACATCAAAAATCCATCCCTCTTCTGAATATTTTTTAATTAGGGATCTTGCAGTTTCTTCTTTAAATAGTTTAGCTCCGCATTGAGTATCTTTATATTTAAATTGAAATAAAACTCTCACAAAAACATTGAATAAAAAACTAAATATTACTTGGTTTAATTTTCTTGGTGGAAATACTACTGCACCATTTATTCTTCTTGAAGCAATTATTCCGTCATTATGATGAATATTTAAGAATAATTTATAAAAATTTTTTGGATTAGTGCTGTTATCTGCGTCAACAAAACCAATAAGATCTCCTTTTGCTAATTTAAATCCGGCTATAACTGCCCCGCCCTTACCAACATAATAAGAGAGATTTAGAATTTTAATCACCTTTTTGTTTTTTGTAAACTTTTCTACTATCCCTAAGGTATTATCATTACAGTTATTTACTACAACAATTATTTCGAAGTTATTTTTTAATTTATTCTGAAAAAAAGAATAATACTCTTTAAGAGTTGGAAGAATTCTTTTTTCTTCATTGTATGCTGGAATTATTATTGAAAGCATCATGATTTTTAAAAAAGAAGGGATTTATATTTGTTTCTGTGGGGAATATTTAGAGAAATATTTAAAAGATAGGGGGTTATATTCTAGAATGCCATTTGGTTCAATATTAGCTGGGTTTAAAGAAGTTCGGTTGAAAACTGCAGATGAAAAAGAATTTTATCTTAAAAATAATTTCTTCACTCGCCTGGGTTTTAAAATAATAGGAATTCCTCACCTAGAAATGAGAATCAGAGCAAGAAAAATATTTTCATTCCTTCCAAAGCAAGGAAATAATAAAAAAATATTAGACGCGGGGTGTGGTCCTGGAATCTATGCTATAACCCTTCTCAAAAAAGAATTTAATGTTTTTGCAATAGATATTGATAAAGAAAAATTAAGCTATCTAAAAGAAAATTCTGACAAAATAAATGTAAAATATGGGGATCTAACAAACATTCCATTTAAGAAAGAGTATTTTGATTATATCGTATGTTCAGACGTCATTGAACACATAAAAAAAGATTATCTTGCAATAAAATCCCTATCAAAAGTTTTAAAAAAAGGAGGGAGATTAATACTCACGGTTCCTGCAGAATCAAAAAAAAATAAAAAAGACTATAAAAGATTTGGTCATGAAAGAGTAGGTTATAATATAAAAACTTTAAAAATATTGGCTCAAAAAAATCAGTTGAAAATTCTAGAATTAAAAAAATATTCTGGCCCTCTGGTTGGATATCTTTTTTCGTTAAATGAAAAGTTATACAATCATAAATTATTATCAGGTTTGTTTTTCTATCCTATGTACTTTCTTACTTTTCTAGAAGATTTATTTAATTTGCACTCAAAACAATTTAATGGGATTGCAGTATGTTTAATTAAGAATTGAATTGATATATAATTAACGAAGGTTGTGTTTTCTCTTCATCTAGGAAATAGGCTTGAACAGGGGTAAGGTTTTTTTCCTGAGGATACTTATAGACCCACTCAGGAGCCTGTTGCCATATGGATAGTACCAAGAACTTAGGCTTTATTATAGTAACATTATCGTCAAATCCACTAGAGTTATTGCCAAGCTCGCCTGGACTATAAGTATCTCTTTCGCTATAGTAAGTATTTTGGGGGGCACTAGCAGGAGGAATTATTAGTGTTGCTGTGATTAAGCATGATGTTCATTCAGAAAAATTCTGGGTAATCCTGCAGGATTCTTTAAATTTAGTTATTGTATCTGTAGTTCTGCTTTTTATAGCCGCTTTAGTAGAAGTTTTTATTACCCTTGTTTTGTTTTAAATTTTTAAGATTTTGTTAATAATTACTATTATTTTATGCTATAATCTTTTGTTAACTTTTATTATTTTGATTTATGTTTTAAATTTTATATGCTACTAATAAGCATAACATATACCTTATATTCATCATAGATTAATATAGAAATCAAAAAAACAATCTTTTGGTCTACCTCAAAAAGATGGAAGCTTGGAAATGCCTTATAACAAAATTTATGGGTTGACTCGTTTGTCCTTATTTATATTGAAAAAATTTAAAAAAAGAGTCTATGAAAAAGATGTTGTTTACTTGATTTTTATATTTCAAATTTTTATATGTTTACTTTCTTTGATAATCTTTAAGAGGTCTTTATTCTTATAACTTATAAATTACTAAAACGGGTTGTTTTTGTTCCACGTCTGCAAAATAAGCATTTACTGCAGTTAGATTCTTGTTTTGGGGGTAAGAATAAGCCCAATCAGGACTCTTTTGGATAGCTGAGATAACAAAATATTTTAATTTTGGATTAGATTTTAAAATTTCTTCAAACTCTTCTTCAGTATTTGGAATTTGAATTATCTCCCTGTTTGCATAATACTTTATTTGAGGATTGCTATTAGTTGCAACTAAATCTAAAGGTTCTGAATTTTGATTAATCCAAATACCTGCTTCCTTTACTTCTGAATAAGAATTAATTTTGTTTTTAATAAGACCGTCAGATGATTTTATCTGGAATTGAGCTGCGAAACCTAATAACAAAATTAAAAGGATTATTGCAAAAATCTTATTTTTATTTTTTATAAAATTAAAAGCTTTTATTATAAAAATACTGGAAATAATAAAAGTTGCTGGGAATGAATTAAGGACATACCTGTCTTCGGTATGATCTAACATTACACTTACTAAAATCATTGGGATTATTAAAATTAATATTAAAAATAATTGTTTTTTTAATTCATCATCCCCTTTTTTTGAAAGTAAGTCAAATCCAAGAATTAGTTTATACATACTGACTAAACCTAAAATAAAAACTAATAATAACAACCAAGATAAATAAGAAGGGAATAAAATCAAATAACTTTTTAAATGATTTATTCCATCCCATAAATAACTATCTGGAGCAACTGAGGAAGGACTTTTTATTAAAATAAACTCCCCAAATTGATAATACCCCCAAATTATATATGGGGAAAGGGTTAAAACAAAAATAAAAGCTGCAATCCAGATTTCTTTTTTCTTCAAAAAAGCCAATCGTTCTGTCATTAAAAGGTATAAAAAAATAGCAGGTAATAAAAATGCAGTAGATAGTTTAAATAATGTTCCCACCCCAATTAGAAGAGAAGCAAGATACAAATCTTTAGGCTTATTATTCTTAAAATATTTGTAAAAGAAAAAAGCAGAAAATGTGAAAAATGCTAATGAATGCATGTCTACTAAAACCCTAAAAGAGAAGAAAAGATTAACCCAAAAAACAGACATGAAAAAAGAGGATAATAGACCTATTTTTTTATCAAACATTTCTTTTCCAAGATAGTATGTCCCTAGAACAGAACCTATAGATAAAATTAATATTAAAAGCCTTGGTAAAAACTCATTTACTCCTGTGATTCTAAAAAAAACTGACATTAAAAGGGGATTTAAAAACTGCCTAACTGGATCAAAGAGGTATCCCATATGAGGGGAAAGCCCTGCCCAGTGCCTCGCTAACATAAAATATTCTGCCTCGTCCCACCATAAGGGCTGATTTTTAGTTAAAACAAAATAATACAATCTTATTGCAATAGCAAAAAGCATTATTGAAAAAAAAGCAAGATTGTAAGGATTTTTAAACCAAGCAGTTATTTTTTCAGTTCTTTTATCAATTATTTCTTGTTGTTCTTCCATATCTATTTTATTTTTTAATTAATTCTCTTAATCTGTTAATTTGTTTTAGCAGCTTAAAGTGTTTTTTATACATCATCAATTATTATTTATATATGTTCTTTTTTATATTTAAGTTTTATTAATAATGATTACAGATACTTATTAATAGTTCCTAAGTTTTTATAAGTTTTTATTTTGTACTTTCCACTCTTTTCCATATGTTTTTATGTGACTTTTTCTGTAGATTTATTTCCTTATAAATTAATACCCAAACATATAGCCTGATTAAAAAA
>Ga0315293_10003969_pt1 | contig 14166 bp, 8 predicted proteins | sample YL17G13_20_MG_FD_203071 | JGI IMG/M metagenome (GOLD analysis project Ga0315293, IMG submission 203071) | Sediment microbial communities from Yellowstone Lake, YNP, Wyoming, USA - YL17G13_20 | ecosystem: Environmental > Aquatic > Freshwater > Lake > Sediment | place: USA: Wyoming | collected... | reverse complement strand
CACCGCCGCCGGCGCCCCCGCCAGTCGCGCCGCTAGGCGTGCCGACCGCGTACGGGATGGGCAGCGGGTTGATCATGTAGCCGCCAAACCAGGACGCAACGTCCCGAGCGTCGAGCGCCTGCAGCTCATACCGGCCGCCAGGGCCGATCCAGAACAGCGGATACTCGGACGCCGGTACCTCGACCGTGGTCTGAGGGGTCGTGGTCGGTTGCGGCTGGCTCTCTTCCCGCCGCGTGATCACGTACAGGTTGTTCGGTTCCTTGCGGTAGGTCAGCCGGTTGAGGTCCAGAACCGCACGAAGCGCCTGCGAGAACGTGACATCGTGCAGCGAGACGGTCACTCGGCCCGTCACGCCCGGCTCGAGGGTGAAGCTGAAGGGGGGACGGAAGATGAGGCGCAGGGCATCCTCGAGGTTCGCGTCCTTAAGGTCGAGGGTGATCCGGTTCTCCTCATCTTGCGCGAAGGCAGCGCTCATCGCGAGAGCGCCCGTCACTGCCACTACACACAGCAGCAGCATCAGCAGAAGACGGGTTCGGTTAGCCATCATCGTCATCCTCCAGCCGGGCCATTGTAGCACACCATGTATCGGACTGTCAGGTACGGCTTCTGAGACCGGGACCGACCACATCCCTGGCGGGCCGGAGCCCGCGCCATTTGCCACTGTCTGCGCCGGGACGCCGCTGGCTCGGTCTCCCGCCTATTCTATTTGACGGCGCCGGAGGGCCATTTGTCCGGCCCGCTGCGCCCCCATGTCCTGCGCGACGCCCAGAGCCCGATCAGTCGCTCGCGGGCGGCGTCTCGGGCATGCCTGAGACGCTCGATGAGACGGGCCCCCCGCCGGTAGAGGCCAGCGGGCGCAGGTTCACTCGCCAGCGCTGCCCCTGGGCGTCTGTAACGAAGATCGCATCCGGGTTGATGGCCGTGATGCGGTTTCCGTCAACGATATCCCCAGGTTTGACGACGAAGCTCTGGTTTTCCTGCTCCAGAATCGCCCACGCGCCGTCGTTGAACATCAGCCCCGAAACCCGCCGCCGTCCCAGCGGCCCCGCAGCGCCCTCAGCCATCCCGGGCGGCCGGAGGCCGCCAGCCTGCAGCACGACAGGAGGCAGGTTCGCGGTCACTTCAGGCGGTACCGGCTGAACAGGTGCATCGAAAGTCATGAAGGGATCAGAGCGAGTCGGCTCTCCCGGCCCGCTGTTCATGAGGATGGGGCTGCCAGGGACATATGCTGGGCCCATGGGAGCCTGCGCGACCTGCATCGCGCCGGGGGCGGCAGGCCCGCCGGCAGCGGCGCCTACCCCGCCCGCACCGGCCGCTCCACCTGGCGCGCCCGGAGCCGTCTGACCGGGGGCGGCAGCGCCGCCGGCTCCAGTGCCGGCAGCCGTCTGCCCGAAGCCGCCCGCGCTCCCCGCGGTTTCAGCCGGCTGCTTCGCGCCTCTGCCGCGCAGGAAGAACACGATCACGATGATGGCGACCACGGCCACCGCGCTTGCGATGATGATCTTATTCCGGTCCGCCGTGCTCATTCAGCAACTCCACTTTCTGCCGCGACGCTCTGTACGCTCACGCCCCGACGTCTCGCCGCTGGAATCTAGCCGCCCCTCATGCCACCGCCGCCGCCCCTCATGCCACCGCCGCCGCCCCTCATGCCACCGCCTCCGCCCATGCCGCCACCGCGGCCGCCCATGCCACCGCCGCGGCCACCTGCCCCACCGGCCCCTGCGCCTCCCGGCGCCGCGCCGCCAGGGGCTGCGCCTCCTGCCGCCGCGCCGGCCACACGGGTCGTCTCCAGCGCGACCTCGGCCGCCTTCGTCCACTCATACAGGGTCACCGGCACGCTCGCCGTGAGGGGCTGTCCAGGCTGGCGAGCGCCGCCGATCGTGACGCTCTGCATCACCATGAAGCGGGGCGCCTTCGGCAGCTTCTCGAGCCACTTGAGAAGCTCCGGGAAGTCCCTCGTCTGCACCGTCAGATTCCACTGGTACGGCCCCAACACCTTGAGATTCGGGTCCGCCAGGTTCGACGTGAATCCGGGGAAGCTGTACCCGCTCACCTGCGCGCCTGATGACCTGAACCACTTGTCTATCAACTGCCCCTCTTCCCGAGGGAAACTCCACAGGCGGAACATGCCCGCGATCGGGTCGGACAGATCGATCTTGGGCATGCGGGTCTCCATGATCTGGTCGAACTGCACCTTGACGATCTTCTTCTGCTTGTTCGCTTCCTCCAGGTCCTTGACCGCCTTGGGCCCGTTGCTCTTGACGTAGGCCTCCTGCGTCTCGGCATCGCCTTCCGTCTTGCCGATCTCCGCCATCAGAGGCCGGATGAACGCGAGCGCGAAGAGGAGGAAGACGCCGACCAACACCACGAACCCGGCGATCCCAACCTGTAACCGTGTCAAGCGCAGGTGTTTCACGACTCAAATCCTCCCATTGTCACGAAGCCGGCGTGACCGGGCCGGAGCGCCGGCTGCGATGCTTCACAATACTGCATCTTGGCGCGCCTCGAGGAGAGTGCTAACGCCGCCAGTGCTAGCCGCCTCGCATGCCACCACCGCCACCGCCGCCACCGCGGCCGCCCATGCCACCGCCACCACCACCACCGCCACCGCGGCCGCCCATGCCACCGCCGCCGCCGCCACCGCGGCCGCCCATGCCACCACCGCCACCGCCGCCACCGCGGCCGCCCATGCCACCACCGCCACCGCCGCCACCGCGGCCGCCACCGCCGCGGCCGCCACCACCGCCACCGGCGCCCATGCGTCCGCCGCCACCGCGCGCCGCCCCTCCCCCACCGACGCCCGCGTCAGCCGGCGGCGCGAGCACCAGGCCCAGCGGGACCAACTCCGGCTTGAGCGCCACCGCCATGGTAACCGAGGTCTGCATCTTCGGGTTGCCGCCCGACGGCGCCTCCCCGGGCCAGCCCACCATCCCGGTGGTCGAGAAACGCACCGCGTTCGGGTCGGGCGGGACCATCTCGCTGCGCAGCATGTTGAGGTACCAGCGCGACGCGGCGCGCATGTCGCTCGTGCTGCCGCTCAAGCTCAGCACGCCACCGTTGGGCAGAGGCAGACCATTGATCACGACATCCTTCGGGATGTACTTGTTCACGAGCTTGAAGTACCGCACCCATCTCGCCGGCACCTGATCGGCATCGTTCACCCAGGTGACCCAGCTTGCCATCGCCTGGAAGCTGCTCGTCGTGTTGGTCACCTCGGTTTCCATCTCCTGGACCTTGGCGACCTCGTTGTAGGCCCTGTCCAGGCGCTGCTTCGCTTGCTTCTGCTTCGAGACGAGCGAGAAGGGGCCAGGGGCCCAGACGTAGCCTGCGAGTAGGGCCACCTCAAGCACAAGCACGACGAGGAGCAGGCGCAGCAGCGCCTTCACTCGCCGGCCCTCGAGGATGTACCCCGGGAGTAGGTTGATCTTTATCATCCGCCGTCTCCTGATCGATGGCGCAGGTCCGCGGCCTGCCGGTCACATCACATATCGTCACTGCGGCGGGTGCGAAACCCGCCGCGCGCGAAACGTCACTCGATCATATCGCGAATGGCGAGGCCCACGACGATCGGCATGTACGGCGCGTTCTGCTCGACGAAGTCGTGCGGCAAGCCAGGGTCAACCTCCACCCGCAGGAAGGGGTTGCCCACCTCCACCGGCGTCCCCACCTCGCCCGCGAGGAACTCGGCGAAGTTCGGCAGACACGCGGTGCCGCCGTAGAGCATGATGGTGTCGACCCGCGAGTCCGGGTACCGATTCGAGTAGTACTCGATGGAGCGCCTGATCTCGGTGACCAGTTCGACCAGGGTCGGCAGCATTGACTCGTACACCTGCCGGCCGGAGGTCCCGGCGCCTGGCGTACGCAGCACCGGCAGACCCGGCTCCTGCCGCGGCGGCTGGGGCGAGGCCGTCGGGCCCGCCTCCGCGCCCAGGTCGAACACCTGGGCCGCCTTCGGCGCCTTGTCCTCATCGCCGATGCGGAACACCGGCTCGACACCCGGCTGCGGCTCCGGCGCCGGGGCGCGAGGCGCCTCCAGCGCAGGCGCGCCTTGCACAAACAGCGTCCCCTGCTCCAGCTTCACCCGCTCCGCCTCGTGGAACTCGTACCCGAGCCCCTCGGCGATGGCGTTGGTGATGTTGTCGCCGGCCAGCGGGACCGGCCGCGTGAAGCTGAGCAGCCCGCGGCGCACGATGCTCAGGTCGGTGGTGTTCGCGCCGACGTTGAGCAGCGCGTAGACGTGATCGTACGACCCCGTATCGCGGTTGATGTCGATCAGCGAGCGGCTCGCCGCCAGCGGCTCGACGTCCAGCGCGACCGGGTCGAGCCCCGCCCGGAAGAGCGTCTCGACGTGCGCGTTGATCATGTCCTCCTGCGCGACCGCCAGCAGGACCTCCATGTTCTGCGCCTCGGGGGGCAGATCTTCGGGCGCGATCAGCGGCTGGAAATCCATCACCACCTCGCTAGCCGCGAAGGGGATGTGGCGCTCCACCTCCCACTGCATGGTGTCGGCCAGCTCCTGCCGCGTCATGCGCGGGACTTCGATGGGGCGCACTACCAGAGACGACTGGCTGGCGACCGAGCTGACGACGCTCTTGGTGCGAACGCCGTGCTGGTCGAGGAGTTGGCGCAGAGCTGCGCCAAGCGCGTTGGCGTCAACGATAACGCCGTTGGAGATCGCGTCCCTCGGCGTCAGGCCGACTCCCGCGTTGGTGACGACGGGCCCGCGACGGCCTGGGCGGGCTTCGACGAACTTGATGCGGTTAGTCCCGATGTCGAGGCCGAGAACTACCTGATCCGCCATGGCTGCGCATCGTTCCTTTTGGCGGGGAAAGCAGGTTGACGCCGACAGGCAGCCGCCGTGCCTGCTCCACCCCCCGCGAATGTTTAGATTATAGCACGCGCGGTTTTGTTCCGCAACAAACGCAGATACTTGCCGGAGCGGAAACCCAGGAGAGCGTCAAGCGCCGCGCTCGTACACGTGTTCAGTGCGCCCACAGTCGCCCGCTGCGGCGCACGCCGTCAATCATTGCCACGCGCGAGCCGCCCTTTCCTACAGCGCGCGGCCCGCCGCGCACTGTTTACTGCGGCGCACGCCTAGCCTCCTGCTTGCCCGGAGATCCGCTCTCCCCAGACTACCAGGTCCGGGGTCAACGGCATCCGCGGGAAACGCGGCGTGCCGCGCGGGATCCTCGGGTCAATCGGGTCGCGCCGGACCCGCGCGGTGCGCAAGAGAGGATCGTAGTAATAGCGCAGCGCCGCGGACCCGTAGGTCTCGCCGTACTGCTTCGTGCCCGACCACTTGCTCGTCCAGTCCGCCACGTCGCCGATCGGGGCGGGCATGTTCTCCGAGATCGCGCCGAAGAACTGGAGCTGGATGTTCAGCGGCTCGTGGTAGCGCGGGTACTGCGCCGGATCTGGGGTCGCCGTGCTCACATTGTTGGGGTCCTCGTTGAACCACGGCCCGGGGATGATGAACCACGACCCATTCTGCGCATAGATCAGCGCCTGGACCTGCACCTCCAGCGGAACCTTCGGGTTGGTAACGTCACCGTCTACCCACCGCGGCGGGGCGATGGCGACCGGGCCCAGCATGTAGCCAAGCTCTTTGGGGTAGGTCTGCCAGCCATCCACGTTCGGTGGATCCTCGTCATCGTAGTGCCTCACCGGCATGACGAAGGACCTGAGGTGCAGGACATCGTCTCCCGTCAGGTATTGGAGGATGCTCATCGCCTGGTAGGGCGGGTTGTTGCCGTCAGGCAGAACCTCCAGGTTGCTCGCCTCGGTGTACCAGTGGCCAGATTCGTTTCTTGTCGTGGGATCGGGGGCATCCGAATTGCGCCAGAACGTATACCGCGTCGGCGCGGCGAAAGCCCACTTGTATGCCTGCGAATTGCCGCCTGTCTCAACATCCAACTGAAACTCAACTGCCGCCTTGTCCGATCCGCTCTCATCATCCGGCGGTTCGCCTGGTGTGCCCTCACCGTTTGGTGCATACCATCCCGAGTGACCGATGAACAACCGCAGGTCCTCCGGTCGACGATCAGCATCCAGCAGCCCAAAGCGCAGATTGTGATAGATCAGGTCCGTCCCGACCGGATCGGTTGCCATCGGATCCCCGGGCCAGATAGCGGCATACAGATCGGCGTTGACGGTCGTGTCCGTCGGCCCCTGGAAATGCATATACGCGAACTGCTTATCCTTCGGGTAGATCGGCTGCAGGTCGTTGTACCAGTAGTTCGTCGTCGTGCTGCCAACCGTCTGCTGCTTCACCTGGAACATATCCACCGGCCGCGGGAAGAGCGCGGTGGTGTTGAGGCAGACGTAATCCCTCGCCAGCAGGGCGATGCGAGAGCCCCAGCGCCTGTCGTCGTCGAGCGTCAGCAGCCGCGTGGCGTTGCCGTTCCGGTCCATGCGCGCCAGCCGTGCCCCATCCGGCCCCGGCGTGAGCAGGTCGCCCTCGATGTAGATCGTCCCTCCGGACACCACCTGGAGGTCGAACCGGCGGGGGGCGCCCTGCATCTTGCTGTACCGGTCGAAGTCGGCGTAGGTGTACGGCTCGTAGCGCGCCGGAGGCATCATCCCGCGGATGCGGATGTTCCCCTCCGCGTAGATCACCCCGTTCGGCGGGAACGGGAATACGGCCCGCTTGCCGACCGCGCTCGGCCTGGGAGCAGTCATCAGGGGCGGAAGGCAGCGGGCGCCCTGGGGGTAGTACGCGGTGTCGTTGGTGATGACCGACCCCAGCGGCTTCTCCCAGTAGTAATAGGTTGTAGGATTGCTCAGGTCCATCGGCACCGAGGCGAAAACCGGCTTCGCATCATCCCTGATGAACTCGACCCACGGGCATTGGGCCTCGCCGTGCAGGATGATCTCGACCCCCGGTGGCGAGTAGTAGCGCCCCGTCCGGTCCCACCAGTCGGCCGGCCCGACCGGCGGGCTCCCGCCCGCGGCCCGGTTGTCGCCGGCGCCGTCGTGCACTCCAACCGACCCGACCCAGTTCAGCCGCAGCTTCTCCAGGTCGTGGGTGCCGTCGGACCGCTTGTACTGGACGTCCTGGGAATTTTCTATGTAGATGCCGCCGCTCGCGTTCGTCCACCCCCAGCCGTGCTGCCCGGTGTTGACGAACCCGGCCGAGGTGGGCAGCGACCAGTCGCCCGAGTCGCGGGTGAGCGCCAGGTAGCGGTTGGTCTGAAGATCCGGGTGCACGCTGTCTATCAGCGGCGGGCGGATGCGCGGCGGCGCCAGGTAGTGCGGCCGCAGCCAGCCTGTCGTCATCGGAAGCTGGTAGTCTGGCAGGTTGGCCAGCACGCGCCAGGTGTTCGGGAGGGGGCTGCCGTTGCGCCAGGCGGGATAGCCGTTCTGGTAATCGCTCGCCTCGGCCTGCTGGGGGTTGAAGAGATCGATGGCGCGCTGCGTGCCGTCCACCCACAGGCTGACCCGGGAGAGGCTGGCGCCCGTCGCGTCTCTGTCCTTCGAGGACAACTCGCCCGAGACTTCGATGGTGTCGTCGCGCAGCAGCCCCAGGTCCTGCCAGCTCGCGTAGTCGTGCGTGAACAGGTAAATCTCCGACGTGCCATAGAACGTGAGGTCGGTGTTCGACCGGATGGGCCCGGAGACGTGGAACACGTAGTTGCCGCCGTTGAGCCCCTCCCGCGGCGCCCCGCCCATCTCCACCCCCGCGACGCCCAGCGCCGCCGGCTGGTTCGTCTCGTAGCGGTCGGTGATAAAGCGCGCGTAATCGGTGAGCAGCAGCGGCTTCAGCCCCAGGATGGTGTGCCGGAGGAAGGGATTGTCGGGGAACACCGCGCTCGCCACGATGCGGATGAAGCGACTCTGGAGCTGGCTCGGGATCGGGCCGTAGCTGATGTCAATGGTCACCTCGCCCCCGCCGGTGCGGTACACCCTCTGGCTGGGCCGCCAGTCGGCCCCGTCAATGCCGTAGGAGAGCTGTTCGTTCGCCCATCGCAGCCCCGCCTCGGCGACGTTGCGAAGCTGCACCATGTCCGCGTGCCGGCCCGTCTGCGCGACCTGCGAGCTGATGATGGCGGTGAACAGCGCGGCGAGGGTGGCGACCGCAAACAGCACCAGCACGGCGACGATCAGCGCCTGCCCGCTGTGAGTTGCCGTGTGTTCCCTGGCTGTCATTCTGAGGCGCAGCCGAAGAATCCCGCCGTTGTGGTAGCAGCTGGAACGGCGTGATCCCTTCGCTCCGCTCAGGGCAGGCTCTTCGCGTCGCGCAGCGCGCTCGCCCAGGATGACATCTTCGGTTCCCATGGTCTAGACCAGTCGCCCGGAGTTACGGATTCTCGCCATATCTGATCTCACGCAGAAGGTTATGCAGCTTCACACGCCGCGTCATGAATACGGACTGCGAGATGCGCTGCCCGACTTGGGCGCTCGGGTCCGCGCGGCTCACGGTAATGCTAATGTCCACGATGGCATCGGTGCGGTAGTAGGCCGCGATGATGTCCGGCTTCTCCACCATGAGGCCCGTCTCGGGGTCCTTGGTGAACACACTGTTGTTGCGCCAGCGGTACTCGATGAGGAAGATGGCAGTCTTCGTCTCTCTGCTCTTGCTCCTGTCAGCGGTCGCCAGCGTCGTCGGCAGGCGGATCCATCCGTACGGGACGCCCGTGATACCTGTGGGGTCGGTGCCAAGCTGAAACTCGTCCCTGCCTTCATGCGGCGCGGAGTAGACCTGCTTCAGCGCGCTGATGACCTTCGTGTGCCATGCCCCGGCGCTGTCCTGGGTCACCTCAACATGTCTCACCGTGACCGAGTCGGGTACGACTGACGCGATCAGGCCGGTGCCAGAGGCGTAGTCTCGCCAGTACTCATCGAGCGGCACACCATAGAAGCCGCCCCCGAGGTTCGTCGGCGTCACGCTGGGAGTCGAGAGAGCCATACCGCTCGGATAGTTGACGTATTGGGTTGTGGGGAAATCGAACCGCAGCGAGCCATCCACCCACTCAACGCTGAAGCCGAACCATGGGCTGCGGTTGGCGATGAGAGCCGATGGACGGAGGCGGGCGTAGGGGTCAGCCAAGGTGTCGTAGAAGCCCCCGCGCACCAGGTCGAGCACCTTCATGGTGCGCGTCCGCGGGTCGAATGCGCCGAGTGCCTGGAGTTGGTAGTAGCCAGGCATGCCCGGCGAGCCCGGCATGTAGTGGGCGATGAGCAGGAACGGGTCCCGCGCCCACTCGTCCATGTGCAGGCCCTTCATCACGCCGATGAGCTGCGGATTGCCCGCCAGCGCGGACCAGCCCGTGTACGTCGTGCCCTGCCGCCAGAGCGGATAGCGCGCCCGGTAGACGCATGCGTTCGGCCCGCTGGCGTCGTCGATCGCCCGCAGGCGCTCGCCCGCCACCGCGGTGGGGTTGAAGGACATCTGAGGCACATCGTACTCCGGCGCGTTGGGCGTCATGCCGATCACGAGGTTCCGGTACAGGCGGACTGCTTCAGTTGACCACTTCGTCCCATACTGCCGCTTCAGAGCTAGATACGGGTAGCCAGGCTGAAGCGTCCTGTTCCGCGCGCCCGTGATCGACGTCCCGGTGAGGGAGTCATATCGCGTGTCAGTATCCGCGTTCACCGCCCGCGGGATGGCGGCCCAGGCGCTGACCCCTGGCATGAACCCCGCGAGGTTGATGGTCTGACTCGACGCCCAGTCGTCGTTCCAGCGGTTCCACGCATCGTTCGTCTTGAACGGGTCCTCTATCACCGTCCGGGCGAGGAAGTACATGTTCGATGGCTCGAGGTACGCGCCCGGGTTGTAGTTGCGGGTCGGGTCGTTGAGCGCCTGCCAGAAGCGGATCGCCCGGCTCCAGTCCGGCCTCGGCGGAGTGACGATCTCGCTGTTCGGGTCGGCGGGATTCAACCGCAGCGGCGGGATGAACGCGATCATGCTGTTGTCGTACATATCGAGCTGGACATACATCGCCTCAGAGAGCTCGCGGGCGATGGCGTCCAGTGCGGTGCGCGCCACCGTTTGCGCGTCGGCGCGGGCGGTGGCCGTACGGAAATACCCCATTGAGCTGGTGATCGGATAGAACAGCAGCGCCAGCACGATCATCAGCAGCCCGAGCGAGATCACGATCTCGATCAGCGTAAAACCACCAGTTGGGCAGGGGCTTGCCCCTGCCATTCTCCATCGGCGTAGGCCGTGCCGTGGCCCTTCGCGCTGCGCAGCAGCGCCAGCCTGCGCAACCTGCGGATTCCGCCGTTTCCGGTCGTGTCGCGTGGTCACACTCATCTCAGATCGGCGCCCTCGTCAGGTATGTGCTGATGATCACCTGGTGCCAGATCTCCTGCAGGTCCGGCGTGACGCCGGTGAGCGGCCTGTTGATTTCCCCGCTGCTCACGGCCTGCCTGACGAACTGCTGGAAGCTCGCCGAGCGGCCCCTGGTGACCCAGGTGGTTCGGGCGCGCACGCTCAGCCCGCGCACGGCGGTCGGCCCCCACTCGTTCGGCGCGTACTTGAGCGGCTCCGAGAGCGTGCTCACCCATTCGCCCAGAGCGTTGACATTGGGCGGGCCGATGGTATGCACTTCGCCGGAGACGAATATCTGCCGCTGCGTGTTCGTGAGCGCGTCGGTCTCGGTGCGATAGTAGTCCACCGCCACCGTCTGCCCGGACTCGCTTAGCGGGAAGTAGAGCTGCTTCCTGTCCTTGTCGCGGACCCACGCGTACGTCAGCATGCTGAGATTGCCTGCGCCTCCGGCCGCCACCGGGTTGCCCCAGGGCTTGCCGTTATCCGAGCGGGCATAGAGCCGCGAGGCGATCATGAGCTGCACCGCCCAGTCGTTCTGCGCCAGGCAGAAGATGCGGTAGGTGCGGCCGGAGCGGCTCGGCGTGTCAACATCCGGGTTGTAGCCGTAGACCGTGGTCGGGTTGTAGTTGAAGTACAGCAGACCTTCCTTATAGTCCACGTTGAACCGGGAGCGCCGCATCCACGGGTTCACCGGCCAGCCGGCGGTCTCGGAGAGCTCGTTATCGGTGAGGATGCGGCCGCTCTGGCGGTCTACCGCGATCACGTACGCCCAACTCCGCTTGTCCTTCGGGTCTACCGCCTGCAGAACGCCGTTCGCGTCATAGAACTCGCGAACCCCGCGCGCGATCTCCTGCGGCCGCGGCTGGCGAGGCGGGTTGCTGTAGCCCAGCGACTTGAGCTTGCGCACGGGGAGCTGCACATATGCCTTGGCGAGCGCGCCGAGCTGCGCTCTCTCCGCGGGGCCCAGGTCGGCGATCGGCTTCCTGAGCACCGCGCTATCCATCGGGACGCTCGGCACCTCGATATCGAACACCAGGATCTGCCAGTCGAATACCCGGTAGTCAACCTTGGCGATGGTGATGTCTGTGGGCTTCGGATCGGCCTGCACCGACGGGGAGAACTGAATCTGCCCGCTGACGGTGCTCGCCGCGTTGACATAGTAGGCGTTCCGAGGCCACACATCCTCACTGAACAGGTTGTTGGCCAGCATCGCCTGGTACTGGTCCTCCGTCAGCGGGATCATCCGCTCGTAGACCTGGACCGTCCCCGGGTCCGGGGCCGCCTGCTGCCCGACGCCGAGATCCGGGATGGCGCCCGACGGCTGGCGGCGGTTGACTGTCACCGTGGCGCCGATCACCCGCTCCCTCGTCTTCAGATCGGTATAGTCCACCCGGAAGATGCGCTGCTGCGCTACCGGGTTGACCATCAGTTGGTTGCCATCGAGCCAGAACTCTCGCGGCTGGAGGCTGTAGGCGTCGGCCTGCCGGTACCGCCACAGCCGCGCGTCATACACATCGAAGTAGACCGGTATGGGAGGGGGCGGCGGCACCTGGAGCAGCGCCTTCGGGTTCCGCTCCAGGCGCAGCGCGTCGCACGGCGCGTGCGACAGCAGGTAGAACGGAACGCCGATGCGGCTCTGCTGGGCGGTCGCGCCGACCATCATCTGCGGCAGGCTTCGGATGTCAATCCTCTCGCCCACCACCGTGCGCGGCAGATAGAGGCTGTTCGGCTCCCAGTTGGGATGCGTGGCAATGCTGTAGGGGCCGCCCTGATCCAGCGGCGCTCGCTGCACGGTGTCGAAAACGCTCGGCGTGATGTCGGTCGGTGTGTAGAGGAACGGCCGCGCGTTCTGATCGAGCAGCGCCAGCTCGCGCTCGCTCACCACCTTGGGCCGGTAGTCCGTGGTGTCCGGCACGACGGCCGCCTTCGTGCTGTACGTCAGATAGGGCGGGATCCTGTCGGTCTGTTTCCCACTCAGCGTGTCCACGCTGTTCGTGAGGGTGGCCCGTATCAGCTTCCCACTGTAGTCGGTGGCGAGGATGGCGTCGGGCAGCGACTCCGGGTCGAGCTTCCACCGCGCCAGCTCCGAGTCCCCGAGCTGCGCCGCCGTGGTCTGCTGCTGGGTTGCCTCCACCGCGGTATACCCGGACGGGAAGACGCGCAGCATCCCATAGATCCCAATCATCAGAACCACCACTGCGATCAGCAGCTCGATCAGCGAGAAACCATGTGTAGGGCGGGTATGCGACCTGTCCGCCATAGCCTTGGCGAAGGCGGAAGCATGCCCGCCGCCGCAGGCCACAAGCCTGCGGCTCTTCGGGCGACGCCACCGATACCTCCCTGTCACGAAAGCGAAGGCCATGTTGTCTCAGTTACCACTCATCACATGATGGGTCCTGCGGGCCACCCCGGGTTGTTCGGGGGCTCGCGGTAGAGCTGGCCGTCCGCGCGGCTGGCCATGCGGTGCACGCTGCCATCCGCGAACAGCACCAGGTCCTTGTCGCCGGCGCTCACCTTCCCCTCCACGCCCGGGCCGTTGGGCGCGCCCGCCTTCCGGTGATGCGCGCACCACGTCACCGGGGTATCCGACGGAGGGTAGGGCTGCAGCAGATGCCGATTCTCCAACACCCCGTTCGTGATCGGCAATATCCTCGTGCCCGGGTTCCAGAAGTTGCGCCGGTAATACACGTCGTAATTGTTCCAGCCCCCGAGGGTGGGTATCCCCGACACCCGCTGGGCCGGATCCGCCGAGGGGTATATGTTCCTCGTCAGGTCATCGTCGTCCAGCCCGGCCGGATTCGCCGGGCAGTGGAATACCTTCGGGTCCGTGATGTAGCCGCCGCTGCGGTACCATTTGAACGCGTTCAGGCCCTCCCGCTGCGCCGCGATGTGGTTTCGCAGATCCGCGCCCAGCCGCGCAGCAGGCTCCAGGTCTGTGGGCGGCAGCGTCATCGAGTACGCGCCCAGGTAGTAGAGCGCGTAGATGCCGCGGCCGCGAATGCCGGTCTCGATCGGCTGGTTCGTGTCCTCGTTGTAGGCCGCGTGGATGGAATCGGCCGGATTCTGCTCGATATCGTTCGGGTTGGGCGGAAGCGGGAGATACTCGGTTGCGTCAGGCGGATAGCACTGATAGTCCTCGCGGAACAGCGCCAGCGCCTGGCCGATGGCCTTCAGGTTGGCGGCGCAGATGTTGCGCTGGTTCTGCGCGCTCATCACCTTGTAGCCGGGGATGACCAAGGCCAGTAGGATGATCATGATCGAGATCACGATCATGATCTCGACCAGGGTGAAGCCGTGTGTGGCGCGGGTATGCGAAGCATGCCCGCCGGCACAGGCTTCCAGCCCCTGCCATTCACGCCCTCGGTTGCCCTCCCCTGTTCGCTTCATCTACCCCGGTCTCTCGCCCAGCGCTGTGGTAACGTCTGCGGCTACGGTGACTGCTTCGGCTGCACGGCCCAGTCGTAGTTGGCGTACTCCGGGCCCGGAATGATCTCGCTTGTTCCGTCGAGTCGCAGCGCGATGTCGGCGTTCTTGGTGAACCTCCGGTGATTCGGGCAACGAGTGATGATGGTGTTCTCAGGCGCGTTGTGGTTGATCAGGCCCGGGAAGACGGCGCTGGGTATGCCCGATGGATGCATGGCCGGATCCTCGAGGTCCGCGTCCCACAGCCAGCGCTTGAGCGAGTCCTTGACCCGGGTAGCATCGTCCGGGTTGGGGTTCGATGGCTGGTAGCCATACCCGGACCAGTAGATCTGCTGCGCCAGGAAATACGCGAGATAGTGCTCCGCATACACGAACGCCTGGTTGCCGGGGCGCTCGAATCCCCCCTCGGTCGTCGGCCTCACGACGCCGAGCTCGCCTTTGGGATCCCACCAGTACCATTTGTACCAGAAGGC
>Ga0315293_10003967_pt1 | contig 14167 bp, 13 predicted proteins | sample YL17G13_20_MG_FD_203071 | JGI IMG/M metagenome (GOLD analysis project Ga0315293, IMG submission 203071) | Sediment microbial communities from Yellowstone Lake, YNP, Wyoming, USA - YL17G13_20 | ecosystem: Environmental > Aquatic > Freshwater > Lake > Sediment | place: USA: Wyoming | collected... | reverse complement strand
ACGGCACGAACTCGGTGCTGGCCACACGCCTCGCCCTGCGGCTGGCCGATTTCGTCGTGACCGAGACGGGCTTCGCCTCGGACCTGGGCGCCGAGAAGTTCTTCGACATCGTGGTCCGTACCGGCGCAATCCCCGCCCCTTCGGCCTGCGTGCTGGTGGCCACCCTACGCGCCCTGAAATACCACGGAGGGGTCAAGCTCGAGGAGCTGGGCAAGGAAAACACGGCGGCCGTGGAGGCTGGCTTCGTCAACTTAGAGAAACACATGGAGAACATCGAGGCTTTCGGCGTTCCCTATGCCGTGGCCTTGAACAAGTTCCCCGCGGACACCACGGCAGAGGTTGAGCGGCTGAAAGCGCTTTGCGCCAAGCGGAAAGTGCGCTTGGCCGTGAGCGATGTCTTTGCCCGGGGCGGGGAGGGAGGCTTGGATATGGCCGGCGCCGTGCTTCAAGCCTTGGAAGATAAGAGTCATTTCGATTTCCTCTATCCTCTCGACAAACCGCTCCTGGAAAAGATCGAAATCGTGGCCCACAAAATCTACGGCGCCTCGGCGGTGACCATGGAAGGCTCGACCCGCCGGAAAATCCTGAACATGGAAAAGGACGGGTTCGGCGGCCTTCCGGTGTGCATCGCCAAGACGCAGTATTCGCTGTCGGCCGACCCGGAGGCCCATGGCCGGCCACGGGATTTCACCTTGATCGTAACCGACGCGGAGGTCAGCTCGGGCGCCGGGTTCGTGGTCGTCCTGTGCGGGGACATCATGACCATGCCCGGCCTGCCCAAAACCCCGGCCGCCGAGCGGATTGATGTGGATGACAAAGGAGAGATCACCGGAATTTCCTGACAAAATCTTGACATTCCCGGGTTCATGATCTAGTCTTCGGCTATGCAGTGATCTACACCCAGGTGAAGCCTTCTTTGAAGGCGTCTTATGCGGCAATCGAAACTGTATTTAGAGTTTTATGCAGGTCAGTATAAACATTGTTAGGTAAAATGAAATCAATGACTCTTCACATGACTACGCGCGTTCCAGTTGACAATCAATATGCAGCTCTAGTTGGCAAGGCCGTCTATGTCTTTGCATATTATGAATGGACGATTATTTGGATAATTGAGTACCTAGAGCCAGGCTTTGTCGGTGGCTACAGCCGAGGAAACCCTATGACATCTGGGGCTGTTCAAAAGCGACTTCAAGACGTCACTAACAATCTGCTCACTAATTATACAAATATCTCACGGCAAGAGCTTCAAGCGTGTTGCGATGCTTTTGGTAGCTTGATTGTTAAACGTAATGCGTTGATTCATGCTCACCCGTGTACTGACGCCGACGGCGCGCAAATCCTCGCTTATCAAACCAAAACATCAAAACCGCAATCGATGCTGCCGCATGCAATGCAGCCGTGGTCTTAGACAAAATTAGGTAGCAAAAGCATGCGCCTTGCTAACAGATGCCTAACAATTCGTTCCAACGGACCGCCTACGGCGGCCGCATAACTCAAACGTTCGACAGATATATCGGAGGGAAGCTGTGCGAAGTCTTGCGACGTGTGTTCTGGTGTTGTTGTTCCTCGGCACGGGATACCCAAATGCCGCTGCAGAAGAGCCCCGGTCCGTGCGAGCGCAGCTCGTGGGGCACTGGAGTCTGGTGTCACTAGAGGTCGTGAGTGGCGATGCGATCCAGTATCCATTGGGCCGCGCTGTGTCCGGCCTGATCATGTATGACGAAGCAGGCCACATGGCCGTGCAGATCATGCAGGGCAACCGACCGCGCTTTGCTTCGGGAGATCAGGCCAGCGGAACTCCGGCCGAGCTTGCAGCGGCCGTCACCGGGTACATCGCGTACTTCGGTACCTATTCGGTCGACGAGGGCACGAAAGCCGTCACGCATCATCTAGCGGGTAGTCTGTTCCCGAACTGGGTGGGCACCGAGCAGCGGCGCGGAATCGTCCTTCAGGGAGACCATCTGACGCTGAGCAGCCAGCCCATCGCGTTCCAGGGAAAGACGCGAGTGTTTCGGCTAGTCTGGAAGCGAGAGGAGTAGTCAGCAAGCTGTCGAACAACCAGATGAAACTGACGGCGCAAGCGATGAAGCGCCGCAGCTGATCTGGGCGTTGGCTGGCTCACAGTTACTGTGCAGCCAGCCAAGTGTGTCGGAATGAACAACCGCTAAGGAATATACCAATGAAAGGCACCGACGTAGATACCGGCCCGAAACATCGTGCGCTCGCACGGATGGCCCTGCTTGCGGCATGTACCATCGCCGTGGCCTGCGCGCAGCATGCGGCACCTCCCACCCTTGTTTCGGAAGCGGCCAGTCCCAAACCTGCTTCGGAAGCGACTGTGGCAGCCAACGCCGCGGTCCTGAAGGAACTGCCGTTCCAGGACACGCTGGACTTCCAGGACGCGATGCGCGGCTTCATTGCCCCCCTGCCGAACAATGGCGCCATCACCGGTGATGATGGCCGGGCGGTCTGGGACCTGTCGCGGTTCCAGTTCGCCAAGGACCAGCCGGCCCCGGCCACGGTGAACCCGAGTCTATGGCGACAGGTCCAGTTGCTGGCCATCGGCGGCCTGTTCGAAGTCACGCCAAGCATCTACCAGGTTCGCGGCGCCGATCTCTCGAACATCACCTTCATCGAGGGCAAGACGGGCATCATCGTGATGGATCCCTGCATCTCGGTGGAAACCGCAAAGGCCGGCCTCGATCTGTATCGCAAGCACCGGGGCAACAAGCCGGTCGTGGCCGTCGTCTACACCCACAGCCACATCGACCATTTCGGCGGCGTGCGCGGCGTCGTGGACGAAAAGGACGTACAGGACGGCAAGGTGAGAATCGTCGCGCCCGAGCATTTCGTCGAGGAGGCGGTTAGCGAGAACGTGCTGGCCGGCAACCACATGCGCCGCCGCGCGAGCTACATGTACGGCAAGCTGGTTCCACCCGGCCCCGTGGGCATGGTGGGCGCGGGGTTGGGGCTGACGACACCCAACGGAATGTCCACCCTGATCGAGCCGACGGACGTCATCACCAAGACCGGACAGACGCTTACGATTGACGGACTCACGTTCGAGTTTCTGCTGGCACCCGGCTCCGAGGCGCCGGCCGAAATGCATTTCTACATTCCGGAGCTGAAAGCGCTCACGGCGGCCGAGAATGCCAACCACACCCTGCACAATCTATACACGCTGCGCGGCGCCAAGGTGCGCAACGCCCGGGGATGGGCGAGCTATCTTGACCAGACGATCGAGCGTTGGGGTGACAAGGCCGAAGTTCTGTACGGTCCCCACCACTGGCCGACCTGGGGTAATGCGCGGGTCGTCGACCACCTGAAGAAGCAGCGTGATATGTACAAGTACCTGAACGACCAGACGCTCCGTCTGGCGAACCACGGCTACAACATGGTCGAGGCAGCCGAGATGATCGATCTGCCCAGGGAACTCGGGCAGTACTGGGCCAACCGTGGCACCTACGGTAGCGTCAGCCACGACGTGAAGGCCGTGTGGACCTACTACCTGGGGTATTGGGACGGCAATCCTGCCCGCCTCGAGCCCCTGCCCCCGATTGATGCGGGCAAGAAGTACGTCGACTACATGGGCGGCGCAAGCGCGGTGATCCAGAAGGCGCGCAAGGACTACGAGGCCGGCAACTACCGCTGGGTGGCGCAGGTGCTCGATCAGGTCGTCTCCGCCGATCCCTCCAATCAGGAAGCGAAGAACTTGCTGGCGGACGCGCTGGAGCAGATGGGCTACCAGGCCGAGAGCGGACCCTGGCGCAATTTCTATCTCACCGGCGCCAAGGAACTGCGGGAAGGCGTAAAGAAGCTCCCCGTGCTGCAAACCGCGAGCCCGGACATCATCCGCTCCATGCCGATCGAGATGTTCTTTGACTACCTGGCCGTCCGCTTGAACGGACCGAAGTCGGAAGGCAAGAACATCTCCATCAACGTGAATCTTCCCGATTCCAAGCAGCAGTACGGCCTGGTGCTGGAGAACGCCGTACTGCACACCGGCAAGCCGGTCAAGCAGCCCGACGCCACCCTGACCATTGCCCGGGCTTCGTTGAACGACATCATTCTCGGCCAGGCTGCGCTGGCGAAGAAGCTGGAGTCGGGCGACGCGAAGGTCGAAGGGAACAAGACGCAGCTTGACACTCTGCTTTCGTTGCTCGACACCTTCGAGTTCTGGTGGAACGTCTCGACGCCGAACCCGCCTCCGGCCAAGAAGTAGCGATTGAGAGATGGGCATCATGAGCTGAGCCAGTGGCCTCCATCGCAAGACCTGGGGCCAGCTAACAACCGGTTGCAGCGGACGGCGCTTCCGCGCCGCCGCTGAACCGGGGCGTTAGGTTGATCCTTCGGACGGAAGAATATAGGAGTAAAAATTATGGAAGAAATGAAAGCAATAAAGTGTACAAAATATGGTTCTCCTGATGTACTTAAAATTTCAACATCTAAAAAACCAATACCAAGAAACAACGAAGTACTTATTAAAATTTATGCAGCATCAGTTACAAATAGTGATATTTTTATCCGAAGCTCAAACATTCCTTTAAAATTTATGATTCCTATGCGATTAATGATTGGGATAATAAAACCTAGGAATCCAATTCTTGGTCAAGTTTTCTCTGGTGAAATTGAATTTGTCGGTTCTGATATAAAACGTTTCAAGGTAGGCGATCAAGTATATGGACTAACTGGATTCTCACTAGGGGCATATGCAGATTTCAAATGTATGAAAGAAATCGACTCTCTGCAAGGATGTTTAGCTATAAAACCAAGTAATATTAGTTTCGAAGAAGCTACGTCTGCAGCCTATGGAGGGTTATTGGCTTTCCAATACATGGGAAAAGGAAATATAAAGCAAGATCAAAAAATACTAATTTATGGTGCATCTGGAACTTCGGGAACGATAGCAATACAGTTGGCCAAGTATCTTGGTGCTGAAGTTACAGGTGTATGTGGTTCATCAAATATTGAATTAGTAAAATCTTTAGGAGCTGATAAAGTACTTGATTACACCAATCAGGATTCTATAAATAAGTTAGAAAAATATGATTTTATTCTTGATGCCGTTGGAAGAAGAAGGACTTCTGATTTAAAAATAGCATGTGAGAAAGCATTAACGCCAAATGGGAAATATGTCTCTATAGATGATGGTGCTTTGTTGTTGGAATCAGATCGATTGAATAGAATAAAAGAGTTAATCGAATCAGAAAAAATTAAACCAATAAATGATAAGTGTTATTCATTTGAGCAAATAGTTGAAGCACATAAATATGTAGAAATGGGTCATAAAAAGGGTAACGTAGCAATTACTGTAAATAAAAAAACCTAACAACTAGTTCAACCTGACTCAGTCCTTGTCACAATTTATGCTGGTCGCTACGCTCGGCAAAAACTATGACAAGGGCTTCGCAGGTTAACTAAATGTTGGCCGGATACAATCTACGTGTACCAGGTAGTTGGGAGACATTGGGAACGGGTCATTGGATGACAGTGAGCAAGCCGCGCACATGAAAGATGACGATTCATATGAAAGACCTGAATAGCCTGACCCGAGGAATCTCCACATGATAACTATCCTTATTGCTTTGACGTTGTGTGTAGTATTCGGGCTGGGCCTTACGGCCTGGTACCTGAAATCGCTATTTAGAGGACCGAACTACTCTCAATTGCCTGCCCACTATCCTTTCAAGACAGCAGCGGCCGAAAAGCAATACCACGAATACTATGATGAGCGAGCGAAGGAATGGCCGACGCCATCGGAAACACATTGCGTCGCAACTTCTTTCGGCAAGACGTTTGTGAGAGTATGCGGCCAGGAGAATGCTCCCACGCTTGTGCTGCTTCCATCAGGCTTTGCTTCCTCATTGATTTGGCTACCTAATATTCAGGGGCTTGCGCCGCACTTCAGGATCTATGCAGTCGACAACATCTATGACGTTGGCCGAAGCGTTAACACTCGTCCGGTCATGGATGCGGGCGATCTCACAGAATGGCTGGATGAATTATTTACAGAATTGGAGCTTGGGGACAGCATAAACTTGATGGGGCTATCTTTCGGAGGATGGCTTGCGAGCCAGTACGCGCTTCGCCATCAAGATCGGTTACGCGGCGTCGTTATGGCCGCACCCGTCGCCACAATCTTCCCTTTGCCTGGAGAATGGGCATGGCGAGGAATCATGGGGGCTTTGCCACCCCACAAGTTCTTCATGACACATTTCCTAACCAATTGGATGTGTCAGGACTTGGTTAGAAAGGGGGGCGAATTCAGCAAGCGAATGCTAGAGAACTGGATGAATGACGCTTTGATGGCAATGAAGTGTTTCAGGTTTAGAATGCCCATTAGGCCAACAGTTCTTACAGATGAGGAGCTTCGGAGCTTTAGAATCCCAGTACTCTTCCTGGTCGGAGAAAACGAAGTAGTGTATCCAGCAAACAAAGCTGTGCATCGTATAAAAACGGTGGCCCCATTGATAATCACCGAAGTGATTCAGAATGCTAGCCATGATCTAACGATTTCGCAGACAAGGATTGTCAATAGCAAGGCCACCTCGTTTTTACTGGGAAGAAAAGCAGAAGTGTCCAGTGGCCAGTAGGAGGAAAGCAGTGCCCTTAGCCACCTTCGCCCAGCGAAAACTGGTTACATATATCTTACCCGCCAACAACGGCATGGTTCGGATTGCCTCCAACCTTCGGCAACCGCACATGCCGGGCGGCTAGGCAGAAGGGGGCTCGATGAAGGTTGAGCACACCAAGCGGCTCGACGTGCAGGACCACAGGTCGTTAGTGCTCTGGGCCACTGACTGCGCCGAGCATGTACTCCCTTACTTCGAGGAGAAGTACCCGAAAGACGACCGACCTCGGAAAGCTGTCGAAGCAGGGCGTGCCTGGGTACGTGGTGAGATAGCGTTGAGCGAGGCGCGCGCCGCCGCATTTGCCGCTCACGCCGCCGCCCGCGACGCCGATCAACCTGCGGCCCGTGCCGCCGCCCGTGCCGCCGGTCACGCCGCCGCAACCGCCCACATTGCCGGTCACGCCGGTCACGCTGCCGCCTACGCTGTCACCGCCGCCACCTACGCCGCCGTCCCCACCGACGCCGCTGCTGCCACCACCAAGGAACGTGTGAGTACAATTTCGAGAAACTCCCGAACCCTCCCTCTTTTGAGCCGACTAAGTGCTCGAAATGCGGAGTCGCCATCAAGCTCGGAACGGATTGTTACACGGAAAGCGGGGACGAGTATTGGTGCGAAGGTTGCGGCGCAAAGGAAATGGCCAAGTCATTGCGTCGAACCAAGGGCTGAACCGTCCGGATGAGATCAAAGCGCGCGGGGACTATTTCTTGAGCGCTGATATCAGGCCTTCAAGGCTGACAAAAATCACCTGCATGTCCTCATAATCCTTGCGGTAGCTCTCATCGACATCAGAAGCGACGACGAAATTCTTTCCTAGAGGATGCAGGCCTCGAAAAATCTTGAGATGGCCGGGATCAAACTGGTCTGCCGACAATTTACATTCGATCGCTTCGACTTGGCGAGCGGATTTCTGGAGGATAAAGTCGATTTCGTGATGCTGCTTATCGCGCCACGTTTGAACGTCGCGGCGCTGGAGCCTGGCGTGGATCTCGTTCAGCACGTAATGTTCCCAGAGCACCCCCTTATCCTCGGGCCGAAGCGTTTCCCATCCTTTGTAGTGACAGATAAACCCGGAATCAAATCCATAGACCTTCGGAGCGGCCACGATTTCGGTCGCGCGCCGGGTGCTGAACGGTCGAATGACATGGACGACAAAAGTCGCTTCGAGAACGGTCAGGTAGTTGCTGATGGTTGTCCGGCTGACCTCGCAAGGTTTGGAAAATCTCGTGCCTCGAAAATTCCGCCGCTCTGGCTGAAAAGAAGCTCGGCGAAACGGGCAAATGAGTGCCGCCGTTCGAGACGGAATAGCTCTTGGATGTCTTTGGCCCAGTAGGCGTCCATCCACTCCTGAAAGTCGCGCTCAGGATATTCGGCTGCGAGAAAAAAAGGCGGCAGGCCGCCCCGAAGAAGACGCCGGTCGAGATCGACCCGGCCGAAATCGGTCAGTTCGAACGAATTCATTGGAGTCAGCCAAATCTCGATTTTACGGCCGGTCAGCGTGTCTCGGAACTTCGAGGAGGCGCCGAGCGTTGAGGATCCGGTGGCGATGATCTTCGTAGAGGGGAAATGATCAGCCGCGATCTTTACATGATATTTACCAAATGCAAGTACTATTTCATTTGGTAATACTGGACGGAAGAGGCCTTTCGTTTAGCTAAGGCCGGGTCTTCGGCGTCTGATTCTAGAAAGGAACCCTTCCAGAATGCGATTTCATCGAAAAGGAAATCGGAGTCAGTTGCTTTCATGAGGAGTGAGAACGGTAACCCCGATGAGAAGCCGAGCGGTGTAACGGCTTCCGCGCTTCGCCTCCTCTGAACTTACGCTTTTCCTCGCTTCCGCCACCGTATTTTTTCTGCGGGGCGGATGTCGCAGGACGGTTACCGGATGGTTTTGCTTTTTTCTGCTCCCTGCGTTGCTGAGGTAAACGCGGAGGGCGGGCAAATTCGGTATCGCGGCCCGGCATCTGCTTTTTATAATCAAAGCCCTCCAGTATGCGGCGCTCCACCTTATCGCCCAGGACGCGTTCGATGCTGCGGACCATATCCCCGTCTTCACGGGTCATGAACGTGAAGGCATCGCCGGTCTTTGCGGCGCGTCCTGTGCGGCCTATCCTGTGCGTGTAGGCATCAGGGGTGTCAGGCATGTCGTAGTTGATGACGTGGGATATGCTTGAGACATCTATCCCGCGCGCTGCGATGTCGGTCGCAACAAGTATCTGATAAGAGCCGCTGCGGAATCCGTCGAGCGCTGCCTGCCGTCTGTTCTGGGAGAGGTTACCCTGCAGGGATGCGGCCCGGTAGCCGGCATTTTCCACTTGCTGTCCCACGCGCTTGGCGCGGTGCTTGGTGCGCGTAAATATAAGGACCGATTCAGTGTCGGTATGGCGCAGCAGTTCCAGGAGGAGCGCGGTTTTCAGGTGCTGCTCAACAGGATAGAGCGCGTGCGCTACGGTGTTAATGGGTGCAGCGTAATTGACCTGCACCGTTACCGGGGCGTGGAGTATCTCCTGCGCCAGCCTACGGACATCATCGGGCATGGTTGCCGCGAACAAGAGCGTCTGTCTTTGGGAGGGCACATGCTTTATGATCTTCCTGACATCGGGCAGGAAGCCCATGTCGAACATACGGTCTGCCTCGTCGAGGACGAGCACGTCCAGGTGCGATAGGTTGATCGTGCCCTGATTGATATGATCGAGCAAACGGCCTGGACAGGCGACGACGATCTCGGCGCCGTTGCGAAGTTTCCGTATCTGCGGGTTGAGGCCCACACCGCCGTAGATCGTTGCGCTCCGAAGGCGTGTCTGCTTCCCCATGCTTACGAAGGCCTCGTGGATCTGCTCCGCCAGCTCGCGCGTAGGCGCGACAATGAGGGCGCGGACATGACCGCGAGGTCCCTGCATCAGACGGTGAAGGATTGGCAGCACAAAGGCCGCTGTCTTGCCTGTTCCTGTCTGGGCCAGTCCCATGACATCGCGTCCCTTGAGGACCGGCGGGATCGCCTGCTCCTGGATAGGCGTCGGCGTGATATAACCTATAGCCTTTACCCCGGCCGCGACATTGGGGTGAAAATTAAAATTACTAAATTCCATAAAAACTCCTACTTTCTTTTGTTCTGCGTTCGGGAGGAAAAAGCCAGGTGTATTCGGGGATTACAATGACGTAGTTCTCATCCGGGTACTGCAGTTATTAACTAATAATATTACCAGCTTTGGGGAAATTATGCAAGCAAAGGAATTTCCGCTGAGATGCAAAGGCATTCTGCGAGCACGGGAAAAGGCGCCTTTCGATTAGTCAATGCCGGGTCCTCGGCGTCTCGGATGTAGTGAACGAGTTCAAAATCTTGACATCTTTGCAATCAGAGTGATAATCTCAATTTGTGTTGGCGGGGGGATATTTACAGATATGATATGCCGATTCGTATAAATCACCTTGATAAAAATCACCCTTCGACGCAACCGGCTGATATTTCATTAGCTATGACCGAATCCGATACTCGTTTCCCAGGCGTCTTATGCGGCACATAAAGCGGTATCCGGGTTGTTATATGGATCCATATAAACATTGTTGAGCCACCTGCAATAACTGCATTAGTTGCGTGCCCTACAAGAATGTGTAAGAATACATCAAAAGCACTCATTAAAGTTGCTCAGGAGGGGACCACATGGAAAAAAGTGAAGACACAAAAAGCTCGGATCTTTCGAATGCTCTATTAAAGGCTATTCTACTCGTTCTTATCGACGCAAGAGAGAACCCCAATGAGCCCGCCAAGCCTGAAATTCTTCTACACGCAGCAGGCCTTACCAATAAGGACATTTCCCGACTCCTCCAGAAAAGGGAAGCTGCAGTTCGGATGGCGATCAGTCGTGCAAAGTAGACATCCGGCGAGCTCTCCTGGGCTACGAAAGGCGTCAATCGCATTGTTGAAAGTAGGAGGTAATCATGGCGAAATCCAAAGACGATCTTCTCCTTGAGAAGCTTGAAATCCTTATTCGTTTGATTGCTCTCCAAATAGCATCCGATAGAAGCGTCACAGAGGGGGCTCAAGCACTCAAGCTCTCCGGCCTTGACACTAAGACGATTGCGAAGGTACTTAATACAACTGAGGCAACAGTACGTACCCTCACTACCGGTGTCAGGGGCCAGCGCAAACGATAGGAGCCACTATGGAAAACGATGATCGACTCGAACGTCTGCTTGCCTTGATCCTACTTAACCAAATGAAGGGCTCTCCCCAGAAAGAGAAGGTTCGCGCTCTCAACCTGGCTGGCTTCTCCAATGTAGAGATTGCCGACATCATCGAAACCACACCTGAAAAGGTAGCGAAATCGCTCTACCAAGCAAAGCAACCTCACAGAAAGACTGGCTCTGGCTAGAGTCACGCTGTCGCGTAGCAATGGCCGTTCCTCTCGACTTCCGAACCAAGCCTCTTTCGTTGAACGCAATCGCAGACTGCGGTCGCTATTCTGGGAGGATCTCGTATTGGAGGCTCTATGTAATAGAGAACGTTGTTCGTGTGATTACCCACTCTGTCCTTACGGTCCAAATTGGCCCCAAGTGGTGGACCGTAGCTGTATCCCCCTGGATCGATAAGAAGGTTCAGGGCGTCAAGGCTGATTATCGAAGCCAGCCACACCGAGCGAATCCGGGAAACCACGATATCTACTACCTTTTCTTGCCTGATCTTACAAAGATCATTTCTACGCATGCCGGGCTCTTTAATCCAATCATCCCAGAAATCGACACCTGGATCGCCCGCCTCGAGTCTATTCGCCTACCTAGAAACATAGTTGGCCACATGAATTGGCCAAACAATAAAGACAGGTCAGACGTGGATAGGCTCTACAGGGATATTAAGCGTCTCCATCAGCAACTTCAAAGGCCCGGGTTTAACCTCATTATCCCCTAGTAGGCCTTTAGCTGGGCGGTCCAACCCGCGGCTCAAGTCGGACTGGCCAAGGCGCGGCGCGATTCGGAGTTTAGCGCTTCGATGAATCGAAGATATAATTGATGGGGTCAGGGTTCCCCTTGGCCAGCCGCTTAGCCGCAGCCGTTGGGAAACACGATACCGTGTCCCTGATTTTCGGATCATTTCAAGGTTCGGCTGGAGCATGTCTGCGTCGCGCCTGTTTTGGAGCCCCTGATAATGGGGTTCGGCCAGAAGCTCGCCTGTGGCTGTCCTCAAGCTCTTGATTACTTAGCCCCTGCAGAATATTATCACTCTTGGCTTAATTCTAATAAGACCTCGGCGTCTCGGATGTAGGGAACGAGCTTAAGGAACCAATGTTCGAACAAGCCTTTAAAAACATCGACGACGTCCTCCGGAAAGAGGCGGGATGCACCACCGAGCTGGACTACACGGAACAGACGTCCTGGCTCCTCTTCCTGAAATACCTCGACGGGCTGGAGCAGGACCGCGCCGATGAGGCCGCGCTGGACAGTAAGAAATACACCTATATCCTCGACAAATCCTACCGCTGGGAAACCTGGGCCGCTCCCAAGGGCAAGGATGGCAAGCTAGACCACAATAAGGCCTTGACGGGCGACGACCTTCGCGACTTCGTCAATCTTAAGCTCTTTCCTTATCTTCACGGGTTCAAACAGAAAGCCAGCGGGCCGAATACGATCGAATACAAGATTGGCGAAATCTTCGGCGAGATTAAGAATAAGATCCAAAGCGGCTACAACCTGCGCGAGATCATCGACCACATCGACGAACTCCGCTTCCGCTCCCAGACCGAGAAGCACGAGCTCTCGCACCTCTACGAGGCCAAGATCAAGAACATGGGCAACGCCGGGCGCAACGGCGGCGAGTATTACACCCCGCGCCCGCTCATCCGCGCCATCGTGCAGGTTGTTCAGCCCCGCATCGGTGAGCGCATCTACGACGGCGCCTGCGGCTCGGCGGGCTTTCTGTGCGAGTCGTTCGAGTATATGAAGGCGAAGCGTAACCTCACCACCAAAGACAACACCACACTCCAAACCCGCACCTTCTACGGCAAGGAGAAGAAGTCGCTCGCCTATGTCATCGCCATCATGAACATGATCCTGCACGGCATCGATGCGCCCAACATCCTGCACACCAACACGCTCACCGAGAACCTCGCCGACATTCAGGAGAAAGACCGCTACGACGTGGTGCTGGCCAATCCGCCCTTCGGCGGCAAGGAGCGCAAGGAGGTCCAGCAGAACTTTCCCATCCGCACCGGCGAGACGGCCTTCCTCTTCCTCCAGCATTTCATCAAGATGCTCAAGGCCGGCGGGCGCGGCGGCGTGGTTATCAAGAACACTTTTCTCTCCAATACCGACAACGCCTCGGTGAGCCTGCGCAAGCTCCTGCTGGAAAGCTGTAGTCTGCACACCGTGCTCGACTGCCCCGGCGGCACGTTCCAGGGCGCGGGCGTGAAGACTGTGGTGCTCTTCTTTGAGAAGGGCGCGCCCACGCGTAAGGTGTGGTTCTACCAGCTCGACCCCGGCCGCAACCTCGGCAAGACCAACCCGCTAAACGACGACGACCTCGCAGAGTTCATCAAACTGCAAAAGACCTTCGCCGACTCGCCCAAGTCATGGAGCGTGGACGCCAAGAGCATTGACCAGACGATCTTCGATCTCTCTGTCAAGAACCCGAACGGCGGCGAGGAAGTGAAGCACCGAAGCCCGGAGGCGATCATGAACGAGATCGCCGCGCTGGACGCCGAGAGCGCGAAGGTGCAGTGGAAGATCAGGGGACTGCTATGAAGCTAAGCAAATCCTTTATCGAAGACATTCGTGAATTGATATGCTCGGCCCGAGCCACCGTGGCGCGTGGTGTAGATCTGGTGCAAGTCCATACGAACTTCGAAATAGGCCGACGCATCGTTGAACAGGAGCAGCTAGGTAAAGGCCGGGCGGTATATGGGGAAGAGATCATCAAAGCTCTGGCCTCACGACTTACCGGTGAATTTGGGAGAGGCTTCTCCGCCAGCAATCTCGCCTATATGCGGAGCTTTTACCTGTTCTACCAGGATCGAGCATCGATTTTCCAGTCAGCGACTGGAAAATCCGCAATTCCTCAGACAGCGACTGCCACCGAAAAAAGCCAGTCACTGATTGACCAATTCCCAATTCCCCAGCCACTGACTGGGCAATTGACCTCTTCGGCTCAAACCCAGCCCCGCCCCTTTACCTTGAGTTGGACGCATTATGTATTCCTGCTCGGCATCAAGAACACTGACGAACGTAGCTTCTACGAAATCGAATCCACCCAGCAGAACTGGACCATCCGGGAACTCAAACGCCAATTCGACAGCAGTCTCTACGAACGTCTGGCCCTGAGCCGCGACAAAAAAGGCATCCGTCAACTGGCGCGAAAAGGCCAGATCGTCAGCCAACCCAAAGACCTGCTCAAGGAACCGCTGGTGTTGGAGTTTCTCGGGCTGAGTGAACAGGCGCGGTATTCCGAATCCGACCTGGAAACGGCCATCATCAACCGCATAGAACACTTCCTGCTTGAACTCGGCAAGGGCTTCCTTTTTGAGGCCCGGCAAAAGCGCTTTACTTTCG
>Ga0315293_10003964_pt1 | contig 14189 bp, 16 predicted proteins | sample YL17G13_20_MG_FD_203071 | JGI IMG/M metagenome (GOLD analysis project Ga0315293, IMG submission 203071) | Sediment microbial communities from Yellowstone Lake, YNP, Wyoming, USA - YL17G13_20 | ecosystem: Environmental > Aquatic > Freshwater > Lake > Sediment | place: USA: Wyoming | collected... | reverse complement strand
GACTATGAGTTAAAGTTCGGCACCATATCCACTCCAAAAGAGACGCAGGGTACCGAGAAGGTTACTACGCTGAGCGGGTATTCCTGAAACGCATATTTTATTACAGCATGCGTCGATATTGTGAGGTATTGCGCCGCCGTGGCTTAGCGGCATAGCGGCTGATTCGTAATCAGCAGGTCGAGGGTTCAATTCCCTCCGGCGGCTCTCTGACAACTAGTTTGAATCCTCCAACAAACATTTATATACAGAACCCCTTTTGGGATCATGATTCCTGCTTCGCGGGTGGTTCCAAAAGCTGTCTCTTTTCATGCAATTGAAAAACAATATGCCACAAACTCCATAGACAAAGCCTTCAAAGCCGGGACCATCAATGCGCGGGATATCGCCCTGATGCGGGAGTTCGTCGTCGAGAAACAATCCTGCAACAACATCACCCTTGGCAGGGCCAACAAAATCATCTACACTCTTGTCGGCTGGAGAAAGATCCTGGGCCCTTTTGAATCCAATACCATCGCTGATATATACGCAGCGAAGACTGAACTTGAAACCTCGAAGAACCGGTTCGGAAACGGTTACAAACAGAATACCATCCACGACTGGGTCCGCATCCTCAAACAGTTCTACATGTGGATGATCGAGAACAAATACACCACGGTTCCCGAACACAAACTCCGGAAGATGCAGACACCACCTAAGGACACCATGACCAAGGTCGCGTCGGACTTGCTCACTCCGGATGAAATTATCGCGATGGTCAAAGCGTGCAAGCAAAATGTTGACCGGGCCCTCATCATGATGCTCTACGAAGGAGGATTCCGCATCGGCGAGATTGGGAAGATGAAGTGGGGAGATGTTAATTTCGATAAGAACGGCGCAACCGTGAACGTAAACTTCAAGACCGGCAGGCCCCGGTACATCCGGCTTATTATGGCAGTCGAGTATCTCGCATCCTGGCGGGCTGAGTACCCGTTCAATGCAGAGGGAGATTCCCTGGTATTTGTGAACACGAAGGGAGAACCGTTCATCCATGCAACCATCAGCAAACGTCTCGCCCGTGTTGCGGAAAAAGCCGGTATCAAGAAACATATTACCCCACATGTATTCCGGCAATCAAGGATCACCCATCTCATCAAGGAAAAAGTTTCAGAGAGCGTTATCAAGCTGATGATGTGGGGCAACATCACCACCGAAATGTTCCAGACCTATGCCCACCTCACCGGGCAGGACATTGATGCCGAGATGCTCAGGGTGTATGGCCTCGAAAGCAAGGATACAACCCAGAAAGAGAGACGACTCGAACCAAGGCAGTGCAAGCAGTGCGCCGTCATCAATCCCCCGGTCTCCAAACACTGCTCGAACTGTGGGATGAGGCTGACCGATGATGTAATTGCATCGGATACTATGATGCAGGAAAGCGTGTTCAACAATCCCGATACCTTGCATGCGTATATCGATGCCGTCGTTGATAAGAAGCTTGAGGAAAGAAAAAATGCATAATACTCGTTTTCAAAGACCGCGGGGTGAATAAAAACAAATGCGAAAAAATCCCCTTCCCGTACACCAAAATTAACATAAATGTTAAGGTTGGTGTATCTAAGGGGGAACTTAGAAGAAGGAGCGTGCTATGACAATCGAGATCCTGAAGGCCATGGCGAAGGAGAATCAGGTTTTTTCATTCGCTCAGTTATACCAGAAAACCCACATCAAAAAAGAGATGCTCTGGGTCATCCTCTCCCGCATGGAGGAGAAAGGGTTCATTGAGCGGATTGAGAAAGGCAAGTACCTGATCATCCCGCTGGGAAGCGAGAAAGGAAAATACACGCTCCACGAATTCGTCATCGCATCCTATCTTGTGGAACCGTACGCGATCTCCTACTGGAGTGCCCTCCACCACTACGGGCTCACCGAGCAGATCCCCGGCACCGTCTTTATCCAGACTCCTGCACGCAAGAAGAAGAATCTGATGGAGATTTTCGGCGTGAATTACCAGATAGTGCGGGTGAAGGAAGACAAGTTCTTCGGTCTTCGCAAGGAGTGGATAGAGGAGAATCCGGTTAGCATCACCGACAAAGAAAAAACAATCATTGACTGCCTTGACAAGCCCCACTACGCCGGCGGTATCATCGAAGTAGCGAAGGCTCTGAAAAACGGTTCGCTGGACTACAACCAGCTCAGCGGATACGCCATCAGGATCGGCAATTTTGCCGTGATCCGCAGGCTTGGTTATCTCTGCGAGAAAATGGGAATCCCCCTGGACCTCCCGCATCCCCGCTCTAAAAAATACCTGCTGCTGGACCCCACGATGCCGGCACACGGTGAGAACGATTCGAGATGGCGACTCGTGATCAACCAGGATGTTGTACTGCCGGAGTCGCTTGAATGATCCCGGTCCTTGAGATTAAGGAAAGGGCCCGGGAATCCGGGGTTCCGCCGTCAACAATCGAACGGGATTATGCACAGAACTGGCTCCTTGCGCATCTGAGTCCGATCACGATGGCGCTGAAAGGCGGAACCGGTATCCGGAAAGTGTTCATCGAACACTACCGCTTTTCCGATGACCTTGATTTCACGCTTCTTGAGACGGCCGATAAAGATAATCTGCAAGCCGCAGTTCGTGACGCGGCAGCCCGGGCCCGGGAAGAGAGCGGCATCCAGTTCGAAGAAGACATAGGCATTATTGAGACGGTGAGCGGCTTCCGGGCTACGGCCAAGTTCAGGATCCTGCACAGCAGCGCAATAACTCCGATAAATATCGACCTGGACCTTACTGATCAGGACAGTGAACGGGTTGTTCTTCCCGTTCAGCAGCGACCAGTCTTCCATCACTATTCAGACGGGCTCGATGCCTCAGTGACTTCGTATGCTCTTGAAGAGATCATGGCAGAGAAGATCCGCTCGCTCTTTCAGCGGACCCGATCCCGCGACCTGTATGACATCTGGCAACTGGCCGACCGGGTGAATCGGGAAGACGTGAAGTCAATCCTTCTCAAAAAATGCGAGAAAAAAGGCGTGATCGTGGATCTCACCCTCCTGAACCAGAAGCGGGACCAGTTTGCAGCCGCATGGAACGTATCGTTGCGGCACCAGTTGCGGGAAATCCCCGACTTTAACGAAGCGTTTGAGAAAATGCTCAACGAATTAGAAGATTATTCTCAATCCTTAATTTGATCGCGGCACGACCTCGGCACATCGCGGCATACTAATAAGGAGCCGATAATCGGATCTGTGACATGGATTGAGTCTTTTTTGAAAAACGGCGGCAGAAGATTTGAGATCGTTCCGGCATGGTTCCGGCACGTTCCGGCATAATAAGAAGGAGGCTATCATAGGCTCTGTGCAAGGGATCAGGTCATTTTCGAAAACGGCAGCAGAATCTTTGAGATCGTTCCGGCATGGTTCCGGCACGTTCCGGCATTTGGCTGAACGGTACACGAATTTTTGAAACAAAATACGATACTCCTCGTACAATTCCCGGCATAATACAAAAATTAACGAACCTCACCCTTTGTTTTTGTATACTTTCTGGGTATGGAACGGATTGCCTCTTGACCTTTCTCGCTTTTTAGTACAGCAAACACTGCATTCTCAAGAACACTAGGATCAATCTCGATCACAATTTTTCCGTTATTCGTACGCTGAGATTTCTGATCTTCTTTTTCGTGAGTCTGGTTGTCACCATCCTTTTCTTTTATCATTCTCAAAAATTCAGGGAAATCGAATGTCATCCCATCGATCTTTTCCCCACGTGCTTTCATTACAATCTCCCGGCTTTGTGCTGTTACTTTCCTGTTTTCTGTTAGTCTGGTAATATTCGCAATCATTTCACGATATCCCTGATTGCAGATCGAGCAATGGCAAAAGCCTAATTTCTTTTCACCTCTTGCCAATAGTGATACCAAATTAAAGAACAGGGGGAAAGACATCCTGAATGTGCTGCACCATGCATGAATAACACACCAATAGATCACCTTCTCGCTTTCCGGTGCTCCTTGTTTGGGTGACGACTTAGTTTTCTTTTTACCCGGTTGAGGTTTTTCCGGATTCACGTTCCTGCTCTCAGCCTCTTCAGGTTCTTTAAGATCCACGTTGCACCCTCCACAAAAACGAGCATCTGGCTCCAAATTGAACCCGCAAATATCGCATTTTTTTATCATTACAAGAAGTTAGCAAAAATTCAAGATAAATTGGTTGATGGAATGGTAAAAGAGAAGAAGCAGAAAGCGATGGCGAAATAATTTTTCGATGTGATAATGTTGAATCAATTTGGTCCTTTCTGAAAAACCCCGGACCATTACGGCTGATAATAACATTTGTCCAAGACAAAACTAAGCTGGCGTTCTTTTGGCAAGTAATCCGTCCCATAATCCATTTCTGCCATTGGGCGAGCAATTAATTTTTTATCAAAAGGCAGGTTATCCTCAGGGAAGTTCAGGTTATCCCCTGGAGAGTCAAGGGACCGTAATGACTGTAATGCAAATTGAGGATTTTCTTTCTCAATACATTTCATGAAGGGTATCCTTATTTTAGATAGAAATTTGGTATAATCATCATTCCAAAGTTGAAACTGCGTTATCAATTCTTTCCGGGATTTATAGTCATAAGGAACACAGATATCCGGAAAAAGGATGCAGAACTTTTTGGCTTCGTAAATGCTGGTCAGTCGTACTGAGAAGGACCAAGTTTCGCGAAAACCTTCAGCCCAATCATTACAAAATAATGTTTTATTGTGGTTGGAGGCTTTGACCGATAGCTGTTTCCATGTATCTTCATCTTTTAATGGCAATAACACGGGATATGCTTTTTTCACCCGTAAGTTGAGTTTGGACGGGTTCTCTAGGGTAAGAGCATCAATAACATTTTGGTGGAGCCGCTTATCTACGAAGGTCCTGAGAAATCCGATAAGGAAATCATTGAACTTTATATCATTTTTCAATTTCCAATGATGGGTGCAGCCAAATTTTTTACATGAGCAGGTAGCGTCACAGGTACAGGGCACACATTCCCAGATCTCCATCTGGGTTGCCTGTTCTTGTATTGGGTATTTATTACGGTTTTTAGCTGCTTTGCTATTTGAAAAATCAATTTGCTTCTTCATCCACTCTTTGGAAACTTCATCAGAAATTTAAATCCCCTCTATCTGCGAAATGAATCGCAATTGACCTTTAAGGATGAATATTTTTTATAGGTTAAATCATTGTCTCCATTTTAATTGTCAGCAATCCTACAAAGGAGATTATACTGAAAGTGATCTCAAATGGGACATTTAGAAAAAACAAAAGAAGAATGGTTTGAACTTGGGCTAAAATATCATGAACATGAAGAATACGAAAAGGCGGTTGATGCGTATCGTCACGTCCTGAAAATCGATAAATATAACCCTCACGCCTGGCATAATTTAGGACTTGCCCTTCGATTCTTTGGAAATTATGATGCGGCATTTAAGGCATTCAATAAAGCACGATCTCTCGATCCAGGGAATGGAGAGATCTATATGCAGCAAGGGTTGATCTTGATCGGACAGGAAAAATACCCTCAGGCAATAAAAAAATTCAATAAGGCTTTCGAATTAGTTCTGGAGCCTAAAAATCAAGTAGATGCTTTTGTGGGTAAGGGCATTTCTTTAATCAATCTCGATAATCCTGATGAGGCAATCGTCAATTTTGATGCAGCTCTAAGAATCGATAGTGAAAATATTCATGCGTTAACGATGAAAGCGGGAGCCCTTTTATTGCGAGGCGATTTTTTAGACGCAAAGAATGTCATCGATGAAGCTTTAACGATCGATCCGGAATACAATGAGGCATTAACAATACTTGGAGCGATTAAATCCGCACTTTCCTCTGTTGATTGAAATAAATAAATAAGATTGATCCACACCTGCTGGAAAATATAAAATAAATTTTTGCGGCACCCTCCATCCTCCAAACACCATTTGACCATAAGATTCATCATGCAATGTACATTCGCGAAAAAATTCAGCCGCGCAGCATATTTTTTTTGCAAAAAAACCCTGAAATTTGGTTATTTTGTATGACAATAAGCGGTCATCTATCCCGCTGCTTCAGATAACCCTTTAAGCAACTGAGAACTTTATATTTTTATTACAATGGTCGGGGAATTCTTTTTAAAACTGATAACACGGGCAAAGGAGGTGGCAAATGCCCTCAAAGCAAAATTCAATGCTTTGACAAATAAGCTTACGCCCGCGGTCCCGGTTAAGAAGTCCCTGACACCCAGTATCTCATCTGAAACAGGAAATGCAATGAAAATGGGCAAGAGGTACAGACTGACGAGCGGCCACGCTCCAATCTTCTCTCTGTACACTTTTTTTGGTAATCGTTAGACGCCGGCGATCGGTGTTTGAATAGATTTCCTGGCAATTATCTGATAGGTTACCTGCCGAATCTTCACAGGAGTTAATTTACCGGATTTTAGCCAGGGCTCTATCCACCACCGGAACCGGCGTCTTTTCTGAATCATGGACGAGCGAAAAGATTTCTTTCCCGCTCGTTCCGGTATCGCTGGCGAACATTTCAGAAAAATGGTGTAAAAATGCAGGGTAATGCACGTGAACCCCTGAGGGTCACACAGGAAGCAGTCGACGCTTATGAAAAGCGGACCGGCTTCCAGGGCATTGGAAAGATCATGGTTGAACGCGGTGTCTGGGTAATTGTTCCTTCTGAGGATGTGGTACAACCCCATTGGCGGTCGGTTGAAAATTCCGGGCTGCGGCTGCAACGTGCTGTCGTTTCCCACCGCCATCGTGCGAACCCTGCAACTACCGGACTGGGAGGTTCATCATGACCGCTTTTGCCGGCGGCCAGATCATGTGCGGAGGTGAAGGCCGCGTACATGTCCGCATCTGGGGTGAACCGCATTTCATCTGCCCGGAAGATCTCGGCATGCTGCTCTTTGTTGGCGAGCGGGTATCCCTCTTTAAAAAAGGGCCCACACCGCAGGAGTGCCCGCAGGTATCCGGTTCGGTCTATCTCAGCCCATCCGGTCGGGCCATCATCATCGCAATGGGCAGGCAGCGTTACATGCTCCCCCGCGACAAGTTTCTCGCGGTTGCCCTCGGTGAGGACGTGTCCTGCATTTTCTTTGAAGTACCATCAGCCACACAGGATAGCGAAATTATCTCTTCTTCTAACGGAGGCACCGCATGATTTCGAGCCTGCTTAACACGATTTCAATGAATGCTGTTCCCATCCTTAAGAGCCGTGGCTATAAAGTGGTCAGAATGATCTCACTCCGGGAGCGGTATTCACCCGAAACATTCGTCTGCTATCGCGGTGCTGAAGAAACTCTCCACGTGAAACTGAAACTCTCACCCAATATCCTTACGAGCGGAGAGGAAATTGCGCGGTTCTGTTATGACGAGATCCGGATCCTCCGCAGGATGATGAGAACCAATCCTGAAAAAAGCGGAGAGCACTACGAAGTCTGGGTCTCGATGCCCTGGGGAAACTATTCTGCGATCGAGGTCCTGCCGGATAAGCTCATCGATCAGAGATCCGGTGCTGTCCTGTCACCGCGACCCATCAGAGGTGTTGCGGGATGACAAGCCGTCGCGGCACGCTGATCGAGGACGGGGCCCGCGAGCTGCTCCAGGTCCATGGGTATACGGTCCGGGTCATCCCATCCGGATTCAATAAGCGTCTTCCACCTGCCCACCTCGTTGCATCACGGGGATCCGATGAGACACGCTGCATTAAAATCAGAAAAATATCCCATCTTTCCCTGACCGTTGACATCGTTCAGGGAAAATACCATCTCGACATTGTGCAGTTCCGCAAGCATCTCGCACGCCATACCGGAGAACCCGGGCTCCGCTGCGAGATCTGGATCTATTCCCTGTACTATGGTTTCCGGTGTTTCGAGATACAAAAAGACATCGTGCGGGAAATTCCCAAACCCGCACCGGATAATCTACCGGTTTTACCGAAAAGCCCGGTACCTTCTGGAGGCTCAGCATGATCCCGCAGCAGTCGTTCCATGAGGCAAAGACCCGGTCTGCAAAATTGCTGGTGTCACGGGGTTATGAGCCGGTTCAACCGGTGACCGATAGCTTCCTCTCGCGTTACATCCTGCTTCATCTCATTGGGATGAAAGGTGACTACGAGGCCCTCTGTGTGAAACTCCGGCTTTCCAAAGGTTCGGTGAACGAAGCATATGTCGAATCCCGTTGCCGGTACGACATCTGCCAGTTCCGCTCACTGCTCTCGATATCACCGGGCACCGTGTTCCTGCGGTGCGAAGAGTGGGTTGTGTCACCGAACAATGCGATCCACTGCTACGAAGTTTTTGCCAGCACCATCCAGGAGGTTGCAGCCTATGCCGGATGAAATGGATCCTCTGACCATGACATCGGAACAGATCACGGGCATCCCGCTCCACCTGATCCCAAAAACGATCGCCGACCAGATCAAGGGGAAGCGTGAGTTAATATTCCAGATCACGGTTGAGAAAAAGTTCCACAATCGGTATACGGTAATTGTCGAGACCCGCAATGAACACGATGAGCGGGTACATCAGGAAGACCCTGCCCGGAAAGAAGGCGACGGGCATGGTTAACCGGTATTTTTTCTTAAGTCCGGACGGCTGCCAGGGTGAGGGTGGTGACCCGTGGATGGACTGCTTCGTGATGCAGTTGCCCGAATAGCCGGGCCCGGGCAGGTTGTCGAAGTCCGGGCCCTCACCGACCAGTTCACGCACAGCGGCTACTTCAACGATTATAATGCCCTGGTCCGTTCCGTGGAACCGCTGGATGCAGATGGCTCGGTCCACGGCATCTATGTTACACTGAACGAAGTGAACCCGGCCCTGCTATCACGCCGTTCTAATCGCATCAAAATACGGCTCGGCAAGAAGGACAGTACAACGAGCGATGCGGATATCCGCCGCCGCCGCTGGCTGCCGATCGATATCGATCCCCTGCGACCGAGCGGTGTGTCGAGCACGGATGAGGAGCACGGCCTTGCGCTCGTGAAAGCCGAAGAGGTGGCTCAATGGATTGCCGGGCTCGGTTTCCCTGAGCCAATCCGGGCGGACAGTGGGAACGGGGCCCACCTGCTCTACCGCATCGACTTGCCCAACGATGAAGCAGCGACAGCACTTGTCAAGAGCTGTCTTGCGACGCTCGATGCCCTCTTCTCGGATGAGCGGGTAAGCGTCGATACGGCGAACTTCAACGCGGCCCGCATCTGGAAACTCTATGGCACGGTGTCACGGAAGGGTGACAACACCCCCGAACGCCCGCACCGGAGGAGCCGGATTATTTCGGCCCCGGACCTGCTGCAGGTTGTGACGGTTGAGCAACTCCGCGAACTGGCTGCCCGACTCCCCACTGAGGCACTTGCACAGATGTTCGTTCCAGTGGAAACAAAGGGGTATAAAAAGATTTTCAATTTGCCGGATTGGCTCCGTGAGCACGGTATCGCGGTAAAATCTGAAAAACCCTATGCAAACGGGCGTTTGTATGTGCTCGACCAGTGCCCGTTTTCATCGGCACACAAGGATGGTGCGTTCGCGATCCAGTTTTCAAACGGTGCAGTCTTTGCGGGATGTAAGCACGCATCCTGCGGTGGCGGAACACAGCGGTGGCAGGAGCTCCGCGAGCGGTGCGAGCCGGACCGGGCAGCGAAGCGGAAGGATTGGGAACAGAAGCAACAAGGCTGGCGGAAGGACCGGGCGAAGGCAAAAGCTGAAGACGAAGGCATGAGTAGTCCGGCCCCGGAAACAGCAAATCCCGATGCCCGGACAGCGGCTCTCGACGTGCTTGAACACGGAGATCCGGTTGCACTCATGCTGAAAACATTTTCCCAGGAGCATGTCGGTGATGACATCTTAGCCCGCTGCATGATCCTCTCGATGGCATCGCAAGCAGTGAAGAACTCGGACGGGCTGCACGTATCGGTCACGGGTGAGAGCGGCAAGGGCAAGACCCATGCCTTCCGCAAGATGATGCGACAGGTCCCGGACCGGTACAAGGTGAAAGGCACGGTCAGCAACAAAGCCCTCTATTACATGAAGGATCTCCGGCCCCGAACGGTGCTGATGAGCGACGACACTGAACTCTCTGATGGAATACAGGAAATCCTGAAGTCCGCAACATCGAACTTCCATGAGCCGATCACCCACACTACCGTGACAAAGGATCTCACGTCCAGAGTCTGTACGATTCCTGAGCAGTGCGTCTGGTGGATCGCAAAGAAGGAAGGGACCGGGGACGACCAGGTGATGAACCGAATGTTGACCTGCTGGATCGATGAGTCCTCCGAGCAGGATAGACGGGTACTTACGGCGAAGCAGACCCGGGAGATGCTGGACCCGGACTCATTTGTTGAAGAGACTGATGAGCTCAGAACCTGCAGGACTATCTGGGAGATCCTGCATGAGCAGACAATCTGGGTGATCATTCCCTATTCGAAGCGGGTACGGTTCAACGCAATCTGCAACCGCCGCAACCCCGATATGCTCTACGATCTGATCAAGAGTCATGCGGCTCTCTTCTTCATGCAGCGCCGGCAGAAGACGAGTGAGGACGGGACGCTCTGCGTGTACGCCGACGAGGCGGATTTCACCGATGCAAATAATGTCTTCACGCTGCTGAACGGAACAGCGGGCGGACAGGAATCAAAGATGACGAAGAAAGAGTCCGACCTGCTAGCGATCATTGAGAAGGCGGACCTGCCGGAGTTCACCATCCAGGATCTCCAGCGGTTCAGCGGCGCGTCCTACATGGGAATTTACCGGATGATTAAAGGCTACGACAGCCGGGGAAAGAACTACACGGGCCTACTGGAAAAGTGTCCGGCCCTCTCGTTCACCGACCGGACAGTGACCGTAACCGAGACTGACGGATATGCGATCCGCCGCAGGACCGAAGCGTTCACGTGGAACCGCGAGATCTTCCGGCAGTGGGCGAATGGCGGATCCTGCTGGCTCGACCACGACCCGCACGACGGAAATGATGATCGTGGCGCAGGGTCATTTACAGCATTACAGCACGTTTACAGCAGTTTTACAGCAACTGCTGTAAATCAAAATGGCGCAATTTCCAAACCCGGATTCCCTGATACTCCTGTTTATAATAATAATTCTGTACTAAGAGAAGGTAATTTACAGCAGAAAGAGAATGCTGCTACTCAATCAGAACCCGGTTTGCAGAGTACTCAGTGTCTCCATGATTCCCAATCTGCTGTAAATGAAAAACGATCTCTGCAAATTTCCGCGCAATCTGGAAATAAAATACCAGAACGCACTCCGATGACTTACAGCACATGCTGTAAAACTGCTGAAATGAGCCCGGATTCGACCCCCTCTGCTGTAAACAAGGATCAACCCCGGGCCATCAAAGCCCGCGATTACAAAAAACTCGAACCTCCGGAGCCGAAGACCGCGTGTTTTGCCTGCGGGAAGAAAGGCTCCTGGTTTATTGAAAAATTTACCAAAGAGCGTCGGGCCCGGCCCAAGGACCAGCAGGCTGCCCGGCGGGTGTGTCGCTCATGCTACAATGAAGCAATGAAAGCGGAGCAGATGGCTTCGGTCCCGTTGCCGGGGACTGTGGATGTTTCCCAGTGTATGCGGGTAACGGCGGATGTGGGGAAGTGCTCGGTATGCGGACTGGAACGGTCGGTATGGATCGATCGCACGACACAAGTACGGTTATGTGAACACTGCTACGGCAGGGAAGTGCGAGGGCAGGCTCATGCGTGATGCAATACCTGATGATGCGATACTTGTATGCTCTATGATTGATTCTTACCAAAACAACGGAGGGAAATGAATGCCTGAAGATACGTTTGAGGTCGTAACGGAAATAAAATACCGGCCGGAGATTAAAGAGCAGACCGAGGAAGAAGCCCGGCGGGGGCTGCTGGAAGGAGAGGAGTTCATGGTCCTTGAGATCCAGGTGATCGGGAGGGTGGAGAATTACGAGGGAAAGGATTCGCTTACGATAGATTATATCGCAGCGTGTAACCAGAAGGCGCTTACATCACCCTGGATGAAGGAAAGGATGAGCCTGTTCTCGGATATCTGCGAGGGGACGGTCATGGTCCTAACCCATCAGATGAGAACCCGGCTCTTCCGCCAGCTCCAAAAACGGGAGGACCAGGAGCTGTGCCTGTACCGGTTGTCCGCATGGTGTTCGATGGGCGATGACGGTTCGCAGCGCTGGAGTATCCGGGACAAGATCGATCAGGAGTTTGAGCAGGAGGATCGATCTGTTGGGAAGCGGGCCAAGGAGGCGAGGAGGCTGGCGGGGAACGTGATGGGGGAGAAGGTGGGGTAACGTGGTTGTTCCCCCGGCTCTTCTCTCCATGCAAGCACGCCGCAGTACATCCCCGATGCGGTGATTGTCTGCTTGGGCGGGATCGATTTTGGATCCGTGCAGCAATAGCAGAAAGATCCCGAACGTGCCGGCAGCGAGCTTGGATATTTCATTAACTATATTTCATGCCCGGTCGAATCTGACCAGTAACACGGCAAATTTGCAATGATTGAAGGGCAGATGGGTGGAGAGTTCTTCACGCCGATGAGGAACTGGAGCGGCTCAATGCGGAGGCCCGTGTGCTTGAGGAGCGGTGCGGTGAGAATGTGGGGAAGATCCTTGACCGGACATAATCCAGACAGTGTCTGGACAATTGTCCGGGCAATGTCGAGACAGTTGTCTACTCAGTGGGAAGACAATTATCCACTCAGTGAGTGGACAATTCCGGTACCGATGGAAACGATGATGGAATTAAAGGAATGCGGAAGGGAAAACTGATGACGGAGGAAAATCTGCCTGAGATTTATGATGCGGATCGTGCTGCATCAGAGTTTTTGATATATCAGACGGAAAATGGAGAATCCCGGGTTCAGGTGCGCCTGTTCCAGCAATCCGTATGGCTAACCCAGAAACTTATCGCGGATTTGTTTGAAAAATCCGTCACGACAATTAATGAACACATCCGAAATATTTACGAAGAAAAGGAATTGGACCCGGAAGCAACTATTAGGAAATTCCGAATAGTTCAGATGGAAGGGGGAAGGAGCAGCTCAATGTGGATGCCCGTGTGCTTGGTAGCGGAGCGGTGAGAATGCGAGGAAGATTCTTGACCGAACATAATTCTGATACTGTTGGGAACGTTGTTACGACAGTGTCGCAACAATTGTCTACTCAGTGGGTAGGCAACTGTTTTCCAACTTGTAAGATTGTTCACACACTTCGTGCACATTTACAGAACCATAAAGAATGCCGTGCCGAGGTAATTGTATGAGTGTTCCATCGAATGCAGAGATCCTGAATCTCCTGGATCACCTAAACCATACCATCGCCGACAATCTTGAATCGTCCAATCTGGATTTCAAACCATGGCATAATCCAAAAGATGAAATGAAAATTGCTCTGGAATATGCGGCATGTTTTGCTAACGGCGAAGGCGGAGTTGTCATATTCGGAGTAATGGATAAAACAGTCGGGCGGTCGAAAGCGATTCATGGTGCTCATGGGTATAATATTGATACCTGGCGCAGAGGAATCTTTGATGGCACCCGTCCCCATTTGCAAGTGGATGTGGAAGAATTAGCTGTCCCCGAAGGTACCGGTCGTCTCTTAATTGTGAGAGTTCCGAAAGGAAATTCTCCCCCGTATGGAACTGCGCAAGGAGTTTTCAAAAGACGGATTGGTAAAAACTGTATGCCCATCGACCCGGATGAGTTTGTGACCATGAGAATATCGTCCGGTGCACTAGATTGGAGTGGTGAACGAGCATCAGGAGTTAGTCTGGAAGATCTCGATCCTCTCGAAATCGCCAGGGCCCGTTCGTTTCTGCGAAGCCGCAACCCGGAATCAGCCTTGCTAACGATGTCTGACGCTGCATTTCTTCAGGGCCTTGAGGCCGTGCGGAATGGATCGGTGACAAACACCGGACTCCTGCTTTTTGGAAAACCAGATGTAATCTCGGAAAAAATTCCTCAAAGCCAGGTTCACTACGTTCATCAAATCTCTGAAACAAAAGTTGCAAGAAACGATCTCTGGCGAATGAGTCTTCTTCAGATTATTGAGAAACTGGAAGGAATATTCTCAAGCCCGGTAAATCCGGAAGAAGAGATCCCCGTTGGTCTCTTCAGGCTCCGTATTCCAGCATTTCCGATTGAGGTGGTGCGTGAGGTTATTTTAAACGCAGTTACCCACCGGGATT
>Ga0315293_10003961_pt1 | contig 14195 bp, 8 predicted proteins | sample YL17G13_20_MG_FD_203071 | JGI IMG/M metagenome (GOLD analysis project Ga0315293, IMG submission 203071) | Sediment microbial communities from Yellowstone Lake, YNP, Wyoming, USA - YL17G13_20 | ecosystem: Environmental > Aquatic > Freshwater > Lake > Sediment | place: USA: Wyoming | collected... | reverse complement strand
GTCGCCGTGTCCGTCGGCGTTGTAATCGCCCACCGGCGTGACCGAGGTGATCTGGGTGCTGTCGCGCCCCGGGGTGATCGTTGTAATGAGCCACAGGTAGTCGTTGGCAAGGGCGAAATCCGCGAGCACACAGATAGAGATGAGTGATAGAAGGGAGATTATTATCGGGCCGTTTCGCCGCACTCCACGCTCCTATTTTTAAGAGCCTTGCCTGCCCATAATATAGCGCGAATATAGGAAGCTGCAATATAAAACATCGCGCCTCAGGATGTCCCCAAATGGGTTCCATCCTGAGGCATAATATTACGCTCTCGAAGGTCGGGAGCTTGTCCATTTGGACCTTGAGGCTCCCGACAGCCTTTAATAAATAATGTGCTGCGAATAAAAAACGCCGTCGGGTCAGGTGACCCGACGGCACGGCTCATGGCGGCAGGTGCGGCCATTTGGCCGGGAAGACCTGCCGCGACGTATTCGACCTTTCGTTACATCTTCGCCAGCGCCTGATTCAAATCGGCGATAATGTCTCTGGGGTCCTCGAGGCCAACCGAGATGCGGATCAGCGAATCGGTCAGGCCGACCTTCTGGCACATCTCCTCGGGCAGATTCTGATGTGTCATCTGGCGCGGATGCGATATCAGGGTTTCGGTCCCGCCCAGGCTGACCGCCAGCCGGCAAACCTTGACATTATTCAGGACACGGAAAGCCTCCGCCTTACCGCCCTTGATATTGAATGAGATCAGCGCGCCGGGACCGCAGCATTGCTTTTTATAGACGGCGTATTGCGGGTCGGCTTTTTCCAGAAGACCTGAGTAAATCACGTTGGCCACCTTGGGATGATCCTTGAGGAATTCGGCAACCAGGGTGGCGTTCTCGGCCGATTTGCGCATGCGCAGGTCGACAGTTTCCAGCGAGCGGGCAATTAACCAGCAGCAGAACGGGTCGGTGGTCGGTCCCAGGACCGAGCGGTACGACTTGACTTTCATCATCTCATTCTTGGCGCCCAGCACGAATCCGCCTATCAGGTCGGAGTGTCCGCCGATAAACTTGGTGGCCGAGTAGACGACCAGATCGGCGCCCATCGGAAAACAATGCTGGAAAACCGGCCCCATGAAAGTATTGTCGACCGCTACCAGTATGCGGCCGTTAGTTTTCTCGAATCCTTTGGCCAAGCTCACTATGGCCTCGATGTCGGTGTGCACCATAGACGGGTTGGCGGGGGTCTCGACGAATATCATGGCCACGCGGCCCATGTGTTTCTCGATTACCTGACGGTACTCCTCGGGATCGGGAGAGTAAACGGCCTGCGACTTGATCCCAAACTTGGAAAGGATATCATCGAAAAGGTGCTCGGTGGCGCCGTATATCGGGAAAGAATAAATGATAACGTCGCCCGGTTTCAGAAGCGCCAGGCACATGGTTGAGATGGCTGACATGCCCGAGGGTAGCACGGCGGCGGCCTCGGCGCCCGGCTCGAAGACCATCAGCTTGTCCTCGACAATCTCCATGTTAGGGTTGTTCATGCGGGAGTAGATGAGGCCAAGTTCGGTTCCATCACCGCGGGCCTCGGGGTGATTCTGGAGATAGAAGAACCGCTCGCCATCCTCGGCGGTCTTGAAAAGGAATGTCGATGTCGGGAAGATCGGGACCTTCACCGACATCTCGGATAGCTCCGGGTCATACCCGGCGCTTAAAACTCTGGTCTGGGGCTGACATTCGGGAAGGACCGATTTCCACCACTGCTTCTTATTTTCACCGTGCACAAATTACCTCGCATCTCAAAAGACGTTGGATCAGACAAAAAAGAAATACCGATGGCGACGAAATATATAAATTAGGCGCTTGTCATGCAAATGAAATGGGTCATCCGATTCCGGCTTATTTAATTGGAGTATTATTGGCTACCCTCCCGTTTGAGCCAGGGGCTTTTTTACACTCACAAAGTCCACGCCAACTCGCGGCAGTCGGTTTCTATCGATCCAATATGCGATTCCTGCGATAACCAGGTAGGTGACGAATCCCACCACGACCAGGGCCTTTTTGTCCGGTGGCGGCGGGCCAAGCTCAGACATTACCTGCGATATTGTCAAAAACAACCCCAATAAAAGCGGCCCGATCCCCGACCAGAATCCTCGTCCCCTGGTAGTTCTGTAATAGATAAATATCCCAGCCGCCAGGAACGAAATCTCCAGAAAGAGGCTCAAAGGCAGGCTGTGCCAGAGGCCCAGACCGACCGCCGGCGTACCCGGGCCAGCCAGCGTTAGATCTGGCACATGAACTAAGAGGTCGAGGATGAAATGGGATATTACCCCCACTGAGATCACCACGGCTGTAAGGACCCGATCCAGCCTGCCCTTACGGGCGAGGTAGACCAGGGCAAAAGCCAGCGCCCCGTAAATCAGAGTCGCCAGAAGACTGTGCGTGAATGGGTAATAAGTGAATTGGAGCTGGCTGGATTCGAGATAGCCGGGAACGATATTAACTCGTTCAATCCCCAGAAATACCAGGATAGTCCAGAGGATATCGACGAATTGGACTGCGATAAAGAGGGTGGCCAGCGATAGCGCCGGGCTGGCCTTTTTAAGGGCGAAACCGACCCCATAATGACCGATGATCATTTGGCCTCCGTTTGTTAACAGGGTGAAATCGAAAGAAACAAACTACGCAAGAATTATTTATGTTTCATTTTTTAACTTGGGAAAAAGGCCGGCTTGTGCGTAAAATGATTTGTTCGGTTTGGAGATATCGGTTGCCGAATCAGGCCATTTTAACATGGCCGAAAATACTGGAAATTTCAGGGGAAGTTTTGTATTTTATGAGATTCGAAAATCGGCCCTTGGCAATCGGATATTGAGCAATTATGTCGAATGGTCAAAAAAATAAAAACAAATAAATCTGCCATAAGGATGGCGAATAAAGAGAGGTGCCGCTATGGTTGAAGCCGATGGTTTGTGCATGAGCTATGGACCCGTGGTTGCATTGGCCGACGCTTCGTTCAAAGCGAAAAAGGGAGAAGTGCTGGGGCTGTTGGGGCCTAACGGCGCCGGCAAGACAACCACCATGAAAATCCTTACCACCCAGATAGTCCCCACGGCGGGGCAAGGGCGAGTGGCCGGATATGACATCCTGAAACAACCGATCGAAGTTCGCCGACGAGTCGGGTATCTGCCGGAAACTCCACCGCTCTACGCCGAGATGGAGGTCGCCGAATACCTCGATTTCGTCGGTAGAGCAAGAGGCCTCGACGGCGCCGCCCTGAAGGATCGAATCGACTATGTTGTCCATGCTTGCGGGCTTAAAGGCGAATTTCGCACCCCCGTGGGCACCCTATCCAGGGGATACGGACAGCGGACGGGCCTTGCCCAGGCGCTCATACATGACCCGGAGGTGCTTATCCTCGATGAGCCGACATCAGGTCTCGACCCAATTCAGATTATGGGAATTCGAGAGCTGATCAGATCGATTGCCAAAGACAAAACCATAATTTTCTCGACCCATATCCTTCAAGAGGCCCAGGCAATTTCCGACAGGATCGTTATCATCACGGAAGGGCATATCGTGGCCGATGGCACGGTGGAGGAACTCGAGGCCAGAGTCTCCAAGGGCCAGAGATTTTCGCTGGTGGTAAAAACTGCCTCATCGGATCTCAAGCGCGCCCTCAGCGAGCTAAAGAGTTCCGCCAATTTTGACTTCAACGTCACCGATCTCGGCGAATATTCTAAGGCCTTGATCGAGTCACAGTCAGGCAATGGCCTGTGGGAGCACCTGACTGACATGGTGCATCGCAACGCATGGCCGATCAGGGAGTTCACCCGCGAGAAGTCCTCGCTGGAGGAGGCTTTCCGTTATTTCGTAAAATCGGGCGTGTCCAAGACCAGGCTAAGCGACAAGGCGGCATAGGAGAAATAAAATGAAAAACATAATGACCGTATTCAAGCGCGAATTCTCATCTTATTTTAACTCGCCGATCGCCTATATCTTCATTATCGCAATATTGGCGGTGTGCTCGGGATTCTACATGTTCTTCTTCTTCTTTTCAGCCGGTCTGGCCGAGATGAGGGACTTCTTCTCGATAAACTCCTGGCTGATGCTTTTCTTCCTGCCGGCCATTACCATGCGATTATGGGCCGACGAGCAGAAGTCGGGATCGATCGCTCTTCTGCAATCGCTTCCCATGAAGCCGTACGAGCTGGCGCTGGGAAAGTATTTCGCAGGGATCGGCTTCTATGTCCTATACCTCATCGGTACCCTGCCGATACCGATTGCCATATCGTTCCTCGGCAAACCCGATATCGGCCCTATAATCGGGGGATACCTCGGGCTGTTTTTCCTGGGGGGTCTTTACACTGCAATCGGTCTATTCTTTTCGGGATTATTCAAGGATCAGATAACATCATGGGTGATGGCGGTCATAGGATGCCTTTTCATGCACCTGTTGGGCTGGCTTCCGATAGCAGCGCAGCTCGACTCCTGGATAAGCGGCCTGGGCACTTTCCTGCAGCGCGCTGTCGGCTCGGTGGGGCATTTCGAAAATATGTACAAGGGCATCATCACTTTGAACGACATAATTTATTTCATCTCGTTTGCGGTTGTGTTTTTGGTATTGAACGCCCTCACGGTCGAGCAGCGTATGCGGCGCAAGGCTGATGTCACCTTTTTCACCTCGGCGGCAGTCATGCTGGCCGTGGCCGTCATGTTGAATATTGTCATTTACCGCGTGCCGCTGGGCAGATTTGATACCACCGCCGGCAAAATCTATACTGTCAGCAAGTCCGCCAGGAATATCCTGAAAGAGCTCAAGACCAAGGTCACGGTCAGGTATTATGTTACACCCGAGGATAAAATGCCCGCCGGCATGAAAGATATCCAGAGAAATATCACCGATAAGCTCGGCGAATTCACTCAGATTTCCGATAAGCTCAAATTTGAGGTCATCGACCCCACTGCCGACCCCGAGGTGGCCAGTGAGCTCGACCAGAAAGGGATATCGGCATTTACGCTTAGGACAGCCGAGAAGGATGCGGTAGGAATAAAGAAAGTCTACTCGTCGCTGGCGATTTCATATCTCGATAAACCCGACGATATCATTCCCCAGGTGCTGCCGCAGAACTTGCCGATGCTGGAATACGAGATTTGTTCGAGGATCTTCCGCCTGACTCAACCATCGCAGCCGAGCGTGGCGCTGGTGGCGCCATACGACCCGCTTGATCCCCGTTACAACGACCCGCGCATGAGGCAGTTCATGCAGATGCAGGGCCAGGCGATTCCCGAAAAGGGCGATCGTTTCAAGAATCTGCCGGCCACGTTCCGCAACCTGGGCTATAATGCCAGCCGCATCGATCTTTCCTCGCGGGAGCGGCTCCCCGGCGATTTGAAAACGCTGATCGTGGTGGCCTCGCAGGGGCTTTCCAAGAGGCAGCGGTACGAAATCGCCAAGGCCCTGGCCTCCGGCAAGAACGTTATATTGGCCGCCCAGGAGTACAAGTATAATTACAATCCAATCCGGGGCACCGATGTCATGATTATGCCGGCCAGGGTTGAGCCCGGTGTCAACGAACTCATATCCAATTACGGCATCACGTTGGGCGATAAAATTCTGATGGATGATCAAAATCAAATCGTCAGTATCCAGACCCAGGGCAAACTGGGTGGATTCCTGCCGGTGCCGATTAATATCGATGTCCAATCCCCGGTGCAGATCAAGGTCGCTCCTGAAAATATGAACTCCGACTATGCGTTTACTTCGAATCTGGGACCGATGGTATATCTCTGGGGCTCGCCTCTGAAGATAGACAAGGCCAAGATCAACTCTCTGGGATTAACGGAGCACACTCTGATAACCTCCAGCCCCAAGAGCTGGGAGATAGATTTCACCGGATCGCCGCTGGGGGCCGACAGTTATAAGCCATCCGCCTACTCCGGAAAGCAACCTCTGGCGGTTATTTTAAGCGGGCAGTTTCCCGATCCTTACGAGGGGAAAGCGCCGCCCAAATGGCAGGACGAGCCCGATTCCATCCCGGTCCCATCGCAGCCCGAATATCTCCAGAAAGCCCCCGGCAAGCTCCTGATTATCGGATGCAGCGAGATTTTCGCCGATCAGTTCGTTTCCAGCAGAGAATACCAGATGGGGCGCCCGCCGCATGAGGAGCTTCTCCTCAAGGCTGTCGAGGGCCTGACCTTGAGTGAGGACCTGCTTAATATAAGCAGCAAGGCTGTCCAGGTGCGTTACTTGAAAGAAACCTCGCCGCTGGCCAAGATTCTATGGCGCTCCTTCACCATACTCCTGGCCCCGGCCATAATCATCGCCTTCGGGGTGGTGCGGATGTTCATGCGTCAGGAAAGGCGTCAAGCATACCGCAGGTTGCTGGAACAGACCGGTGGAGGAATGTAGCATATGAGCAAGAAAACGATGACGATACTGTTTGCCGTATTCGTGGCGCTGGTGGGCATATTCTTCATTCAGAAATATTTCGGCCAGCCATCGAGAAAACCCGCGAGCCTCTCAGAGCTAAAGTTGGAATTCGATCCCCAGGCGGTGCAGTATATCCAGGTTTTCAAGCAGGACTATCCCGACTCCGGAATCTATTTCGCCCGCAGGGATACCGGCTGGGTGATCGTGAACGAGCACAATACTGCGGCCAAGAAAGAAGAAGTGCAGAAGATATTCGATGATCTTCAGGCCGTCACTGGAACGGTGAGAGGAGAATCGGAAGACCTGTATGGCGATTTCGAGATCGGCGAAAGCAATGCCTTACAGATCAAATTCCTGGGAGCCGACAACTCTCTGCTTCTTCATATCTATGTGGGTAAAGGCGGCCCTGACGGGCATACTTGTTTTGTGAGACTCCCGGCCTCCCCCAGGGTTTTCCTGGCCAACCAGAATTTTATCTCTCGTTTCGCTGCCTGGGCGGCCCCGCCGGAAAAGAGACTTCCCACCGACCGCTGGTTGAACTTGCGGGTCTCACCGGTGAAGTCGCAGGATCTGGCGGCCTTTAAGCTTCATACGCCAAAGGTCGATTATGAATTTGTCCAGGAGACCGTACCGCCTGTCGATTCCGGCGCCGCGCCGACCAAAATCTGGAAACAGGTATCGCCGACCAAAGGCGATATTCTCGAGGAGAATAAGATCAAGAGCCTCCAGAGCGCGGTGGGCAATCTCAACGCCCAGGGTGTAGCCAATCCCGATTACGCCACTGGTTTCGGTCTGGAAAAGCCGCAATATTCGGTTACGGTCAATGATACGATTGGCAATTCCGGCCTCGTCGTTTTTAGTGACAAGATCGACACGCTCGAGCAACGTTATGTGCTGCTGAAAGGCCAGCCGACCGTGTATCGAATCAACAAGGGCGTTTTTGAGAGGATATTCGTAACTCCATTCGAGAAGCCTAAAGAGCCGAAAAAGCCGGCCGGCAAGTAGGGATCAATTTATGTAGCAATCGAAGGAACGGGTCCGCAGACCCGGCCCTTTTATATTTCAGAGGTAATTTCGAAACCTACCCGGTGTAAAGCTTTCTAGCCATGAATGCCAGCGCGACCAAGAGAGGTCCCGGGAATACGAATTATCCGACTCTTCTGGATAGGATTAAGACGTTTGAACTGATATGCGAAATCGTTGGAGTGTTTCCGTGTTCCCTTTTGATTCGTTTTTCGAATATATCCAGGGCTTGGTGAAGCTCGTCGCGACTATAAAGTGAAAAAGTGGAATAATGATGGGCCAGAGCCAACTCCCTGAGTCGCTGGATCGAAATATGACGTCTAAAACTGAAGAATCTGATTTCCTCGAGATGTAATTGCGGCAAGGAAGCGATTATTTTTTCCAGCTTATCCAGCGAATGTAGCCTGTTCTCCTTATTGGCGAACTCGGGAAAATAACGTCCCCATATGGTCCGCCGATTCTGTTCCGGAGTTCTGGTATAGATCGCCAGAAGCCCATTCTCTTTAATGGCCCTGACGGCTTCGCTCAGAAATTCCGCCAAATCAAAATGATGGATTGCATTAAAGGCCATGACCAGGTCGACAGCCTTGTCTTTACAGGGCAATAGACTTGAGGTCGCCAGTAAGAAAGCCTTTTCCATTACTTTGGCATTACGCTCCAAAGCCTGCCGGCAGCGCAGAAGCATATCTCGACTCAAATCGACGCACAGCAGCTTAATCCTGGAATGTAATTTTTCGACCAGGCGCTCGGTATAGCGTCCCGTCCCACATCCAACATCGAGAATAGCGACCTCCGGTGGCGAATCCTGCAATTTCGAGGCTATATAATCTACCGGCTCGATGTCGGTTACCCTAACTTCCCTATACTTATGCGAGACTCGACTGAAATGTAAGCGGGTATCAAATGCTTTTTGCATCATGCCCTCCTTGATTCAGTGACTAAATTTATTTTGATTTGAAGATCAACGGTGACCGATTAAAGCAGGCCGCATACCCAATATATCAAATTCGGGTCTCTCTGCGCAATCCAATTTCAAAAGCGAAATTCCAAATCAGGTCGCCTGCCCTGCCTTACTTATGTGACTGGCGGGCCGGCGTAACGCTTCCGAATGACATCAGGCAAACTTATCCGGAGTAGCACGGCGGCTGGTATTCGGCCCAATTGAATTCATAGTCTAATAGAAATAATCGCCGCGGGCAGTGGAAATGCCCTCAGATTTTTCGATCTTGATATCGGGTATTGACTTAATATTGATTCTCAGGAAATACCCCGAGGCTCGACCTGATGGCACCCACGAGAAGACCGCCTGCCAGCAATGCAAGTCTCGCGCGATATTAACCGACTGTGATTCTATCTGCTTGGTCTTAATATCATAATGGCAAAAGTATGATAGCCGCCAGTTTTTTGTTGGCTGGCCGTCGAGGTTGACCGTCACTTTCCTGCTTATGCTTTTGGAGATGCCGCGCGATTCCGTGTAGCTGTAATTAATTGACCCGTTCAGGCCGACGTCGGAGAATTGGCCCACGCCTCCGACTTTCGGCGCGAAGACCTGCCTTGCGATCTCATCGATAGCCGGCGCTCCCGGTTGTGCCCCCTCGCCGGCCGGCCGGTAGTTGAAACTGGTCGATGCCGATATTGTCTGGCTGATCAGCCTGGGATTATTCCACGGCCGGCGCACATCGCGGTTAAGCTCATAAAGCGAATGCGAGGCAGAGTATTCCAGGTTGAATTTGGGTATCGCCGATGTCCTCAGCGATGTCGAAACAGGAGAGAACCGCAGGCTATCGGCCGCGAAATTGTAGTTTCCCGCGAAGTTGAGCGAGAAAAGATCGAGCTTCTTTTCGACCTCGCCGACCGCGTGCTTGGCCTGGAAAAGATTGTTCAGGCCGTATGAAATTGTCTTGCTCCTGCGGCTGAAACCACCCACGCCGACATAGCTCATGAAGCGCTGGTTATTCCTGACCTCCGGCGAAAAGGAATACATCACCGCCGGGGTCATAACATGCCTCAGGCCTGTGATGCTTAATATATTCGGGAACACCATGCCATAAATAGAGGTGTTGGCGCCAAAACTCAAGCTGTATCTTTCCTGCGAGACTATCTTCCCGGCGTCCAGGCCAAGGGAATCGGTGACAGCGTTTTCCTCTACGCGGGCTACGTTCTGTGTGAGGTTGATGCCCGGGTTCAGGGTCAATATCCCCAGGATTTTCTGCGGCGCTGTCAGGCCGGCCTGGTTTCCCATGGTTTGATAATTCCTCTGGACAAAGGTCGAGTCATTGACCTTGAGGCGATTGCGCACATTCTGGGTCGTGCTGCTCATGGAAATGTATATGGAATGGTAAAACCTCTTCCGGGGTTGCTCGATCTCCTCGCCGGGCCGGATCCGCTCCTTCTTCTTTGTCGCCGATGGCTCGGGGAAGATCGGCAACGATGAACGCGAGAATCTCACCGACGGCAGCGTCTCACGCTTCTCATCGGTGTCGAGATTCCAATTCTGGCTGGCCACCACCGCCAGCGACGAGTTGCGCCACCTCTTGTTAAGGCTCATGTCGGAGTTGATCGAGCGATTGAGTCTCTCCGAGGGGTCGAAAACGTTATCCTCGATGTAGTTCTTGTCGGATAGGAACTGCCCGGAACCGGTCAAATTCACGCTGGGAGAAATCGTCTGGTTGTGGTTGAATCTGAAACTCCACCGATTCCTTATGCTTCTTACATAGCGTGTTTTGTCCCAGCTCGTGCTGCGCGTGTAGCTGGCCCCCAGGTTACCGGTCAGCTTGTATCGTGCGGCATAAGAGAGGCTGCTGTTGAAAATGGTGCGGGAATTCTCGTAGAAATCGAGACTGGCAGACATATCCCAGTATTCCGAGGCCGCCCAGTAGTATCCGACATTTCTGATGAAGCGATCGCCGCGCTCGAAGTTGCCTATATCGAATGGCAGGAATCCGGAATGCCGGCCCTTGCGAATCGGAAAAACATAATATGGCACGGCAAATACAGGCAGTCTTCCAATAAAAAGAATCACGGGCCGGGCCACGACCTTGTCCTTGCCTATCATCTTCATCTTATTGCTATGAAAGAAATAATGCGGCTCCGGCCTGTCGCATGAGGTGTAATCACCCTGTGAAACGAAAAGGACATCCTCCGAGGCTTGCCTGATCGCCTTACCGCTGTAGTAGCCGCCCTCGAACTTGGTACGCGCCATCCTGACCTGGCCCTTGCGCGTTTCGAGGTTGTACGACATTCGCTCGCCAAACAACTCCTCCGTCCCTTGCTTGAGGACTGGCGCCTCGACGGCAGCGCCGCCCGTATCATCATTCAGCGGCCGGGCGACCAGGATCTTAGTGTCGGTGTCGTAGCGAATGTCTCCGGCATCGAGTTCCATATCGCGGTAACGGAGATTGCCATTTTTCAGAAGCCTGATTTCAGCATCATCAAATTTGTAATCGATCGTGGCGGCCGAGTACCTGGTTGTATCAAAATAGGCCCCGCTTTTGCTGTTGAACTTGGGCTCAATGAACTCTCCCCGGGCTCCGCCGGCTATCATGACACGCTTGATTAAGCCATTGTCGAAAAAGAGCGTTATCGAGTCGCCCGATGCCGTATTGGTGCCGGTAATAAGGGTATCGGTGACAGCCGGATCATAAACGCTGGTGGCGTTGCGTCGGGTCACCATCTGGCTGATCTTGTCATTTTCGAAAAAAGCCTCGATTTCCCGTCCCGTGATCTCGGCTGTAGAATATTCCATTAATGCCGAATCCGGGAGAGTGCGGTACAGTGCCCTGGCATCACCGCGAACCAGCAGGCTGCTAATCTTACGGCCTTCTGTAAAGATCGAGATGGAATCGCCCGATAGCTCATTCTCGTTTTGCACGATCACCGGCTTTCCGGTAAGCACCACATGCTCCGGATCCCGGAAAAATTCGGCCTGGCCGGACCTGGCCACGAGATTGTTTCTAGTAATAACCACGGAGTCGGACGCCACGCCCCGCTTCTCTTTGGCAAGATAGCTCATCTGCCTGGAATCGATAACCATCCTGGCGGTATCGTCATTTGGATTGAAGATCAATTCCGGGTTCCCGAAAGCATCGAACTGTTTCAAATCTCTGAAGTAATCGATCCTTTGGCTGGTCAGGACCGCGTCCTGCTGGAAATCCACCATCCTGACATCCTGCATGGCTGTGACCCTGCGATCGCGCCGATAATAGGTCATTGTTTGGGCCGTGATACGCCGGTTATCGTCCCTGACCTGTACTGAGTCGACAAACTGGATCAGTCCAGCCTGGCGATACCATGTAGCCCGATGGCTGAAAAGGTCGGCCTTGTCATGGCTGAAATGCACATTTCCCACCAGGTTGATTATATAGCCATCGCCGGAGCTCAAAAGCTGATCGGCGTGCTCAAGCACCAGCGGCCCCGATTTCTCATCGGCTATTGAATTCTTGACGGTGAACAGCAACAGGAAAGCCAGCGCGGCGGCTCCGAGGACACTGGCCGATTTCAGATAACTTCCCATTCATTCAACTTATACGGGAATATGGTGATTTTGGCAATCGAAAATCGCGGCGGGCTTCTGAGCGGTCCCGTTATTGATACCTAAGCACTTCACCTGCGGATTGCATTGTCCTGAAATCTAATAGATAAGCCCCGGCCTTGCGACCGGGGCATAACACCAGTTCATAGGGTAATCGGCTAATTCCTGCGGGTTGCAGGGGGGCAATTTTCGCACCATAGAAGCGATGGTTGAATGCCCTTCAAATAAGCTACATAGTACGTTATGTCGATACCATTGAAAGCGCAATTACCGTTAACGTCTCCCGAGGCCATCAGGTTTTGGCCGGCTGCCGGGCAATCGAAGCATGTGTCCGGCGGAGCCGTGCCGCCTTTGAGATAGGCCACGCCATAGGTGACATCGATGCCGTTGGCAAAGCCGTTGCTGTTGATATCTCCGGCGACATAGACGCAACCGCTAATCGGGCTCATCGTGATCGACACGGTGGTGGTGGAATCGGAAGCTACGATGATTCCCGAAAGGTCAACAGCGTCATATCCGTCCTTTGAAAAATGCTCGCGGTAGGTGCCCGGGTCAATGGTTACCTCATATGTCCCGCCAGCGTCGGTCGTGTCGGTTGCCATGAGCGTATTGAATATGTCATAGGTTCCGACAAGAACGTCGACTATCGGTGTTGTGTTGTCTGTCTCATGCACTACACCGGAGATGGTACCGGACAACGGGGGAGCAACTCCCAGCACATCGCCACGCGAATACATGACCTCATAGTAACCAGAGGAGCCGCCGATATCGTTGCAGTCTTCTTTCCAAACTACGTGCAGGGTATCGCCCGCAGATACGCATATTTGAGGGGCATAAGAGGGGCGCCCATCATCAAAATTGCTGATTAATTCTGCGGCTACATTTCCCGACCACGTCAATCCCCCATCGGTTGAAAGTGAGACTCGGGTTCGGGCTCCGCTTAGATCGGGACGCCAATTGGTATAACTTATCGCCAAATGGCCCTGCGACGTTGCAACTATGGCCGCGTCGGTTGACGTGGAATCGTCGTAATCATCGAAATCGATATGTTGTTCTGAGATCAAGCCGCTCCAAGTTGAGCCTCCATCGGTAGAATGGCTGTAGTAGATCGCCCCTTTGGACGAGCCTCCTACCGAATTTCTGGCCTCCCAGGCCGCGTGAATAGAGCCATCGGGCGCCACCACTATGGTAGGTTCATAATTAGACCCTGAGTGCTGGATAGATATCGGGTAATCGGCCGTCTCACTATTAAACTGCGTTTCGCCGACAAGCTTTTTGCCGTAATGCACCGTGTTTGTGTCGGTGTCATTTTTTTCCATCCAAACGACGTAAACATTGTCGAGATTATCGGTGGCTATTTCGGCCATCTGAGCAGCATTGCCATCGGGAAACGATATTATTCTATCGGCGGTCTGGCTGGTCCAGGTATCGCCGCCGTCGCTGGAAAAGCCATAGTGAATTTCGGCGTTAACGCCGTTGCTCTGCTGCCAAACCACGTGAAGATTGTTATTGTTATCGGCTGCAATTTTCGGCAACAAGGGCTTAAGGCCGCCCGGCATGCTGATGGGGAAGTCGGCACTCGAATTAGTCCAGGTTACGCCTCCGTCCATTGATTTGGTGAACATAATTTCGTTGCCAACATTGGTCAACGATTCGGCCCAGACAATACAAATATGGCCCTGTCCGGTCAGAGCCATACCGATTGCGCGATCGAGCGGATTAAATATGCCTTCCCCATCGGCGGCATTAATTCTCTGATCTGCCGATGAGCTGCTCCAGGTACGGCCGTTATCCGTCGATTTGCCGAAATACAGCTCATAAGGTACGAAGGTTTTCCCCTGTACCCAGGCAACGTACAGGACGCCATTGGGGGCGGCAACGATCCGCTCGGCGTTACTGAGAAAATCGCTGGGGCCCGGAAAATAGCTTACCAGCTGATCGCCAGCAAGCCCCGACCAATCAGCAAAGACCGGCGGGGAAAGAATGGCAACCAACACCAATCCCATCACCACTTTTTTCATTTTGTCCTCCTGATTGAAGAACTTAAGATAAAACTATTATTGAAGCCAATGAACGGAAGAGCTCTATTTCAAAATAAGCTAATTACTCTACGGCGCAACAACAAAAATTGTTGCTTTAGTTCCAAAATCCATATGCGGCCATCAAGGGGCAAGTGAGAAGCCCTGCTCAGGAGGCCGGGGCCTGAGGTGGTCGAATGGAATTCACGCTAAT
>Ga0315293_10003960_pt1 | contig 14197 bp, 12 predicted proteins | sample YL17G13_20_MG_FD_203071 | JGI IMG/M metagenome (GOLD analysis project Ga0315293, IMG submission 203071) | Sediment microbial communities from Yellowstone Lake, YNP, Wyoming, USA - YL17G13_20 | ecosystem: Environmental > Aquatic > Freshwater > Lake > Sediment | place: USA: Wyoming | collected... | reverse complement strand
GTTACAGCGAGGACATTTCTATCTCCAAGGGCGTCTTGGGCGACTTTAAGGAGAAAGGTACTATCGACCCCTCCTGAAAAGGCCACAAGCACTTTTCCCATGGCCTGAAATATCTCTTTTAAATGAGCAAATTTCTCTTCAATTAAAGCCTCCATGCTTTCTGCTTTCTGCTATTGGCTATTAGCTTTTGATGACTTCCTTAATCCATCCTCCTCCGAGGACCGTCTCTCCATCATAAAAGACAGCCGCCTGCCCAGGTGTAATGGCCTTCTGAGGAGATTTGAATTTCACCTCCACCTCGCCCTTCTCTTTTGGAGAGATCACAGCTTCAGAACCCGGATGGTTATATCGGATCTTTACCTGTGCCGATAAGGAAGAGGTTACTTCCTGGAAGTTAATCCAATTGAGAGTGTTGACGATGAAGGTATCCCCATAGACCTCCCTCTCCTCTCCAACAATCAAGGCATTTCGCTTCCGGTCAATTCCGATGACGTAGAGAGGTTTGCCTTTTGCCAGGCGGAGACCTCTCCGCTGTCCAATGGTATAGAAAGGAATCCCTTTATGCTTGCCAAAAATATTCCCCTTCTGGTCCATAATGGGTCCAGGTTCGATCAACCCACCCAATCTTTCCTGCAAAAAGGAATGGTAGGAACTCTCTTGAATGAAACAGACCTCCTGGCTTTCAGGTTTGTCATGGACTCGAAGGCCAACTTCAAGGGCCTTTCGTCTGACCTCCTCTTTTCGATATTCACCTAATGGGAAAAGGACGTAGCGCAGTTGATCCTGATCGAGGGAGAAGAGGACATAGGACTGATCCTTTCTCCTATCCAATCCTTTTTTCAAAAGATACTGCTTCAGGCGTTCATCGAATTCCAATCGTGCATAATGGCCTGTCGATAGATAATCGGCATCCAGCTCCAGCGCCTTCTTCAAAAAAGAGCCAAACTTCACTTTCTCATTACAAAGGATACAGGGATTGGGTGTCCTTCCCAGGCTATACTCTTCACAGAAATATTCGATGATCTCCCGCTCAAATTCTTCTTTAAGATGAAAAACATAAAAAGGAATCTCCAGCTGGAGTGCAACACGCCTGGCATCCTCGATATCGGCAAGGCCACAACATCGAGCTGGAGCTGTCTCGGTTCTATCCAACGTTCCGATGCACATCGTAGCTCCTATCACTTCATAGCCCCTCTCTTTGAGAAGCCACGCAGTGGTGCTCGAATCAACCCCTCCGCTCATGGCAACAACCACCCTCTTCCTCATTCTCTTCTCTTTAAAAAAGGATTTCCATTGCCTGATAGGGGCACACTGGAATACAAAGTTCACAGGCAATGCACTTGTCCCGATTAAAAGACACCTCCATTGTCTTCCTATCAACATCCAATGCTCTCGGGTGGCAGATAGAGATGCAGGCGGTACAATGCGTACATCGATCTTCATGCCATTTGACATCCTGGGCCAGGGGTTGAATTTCCACTCCCATTTCTTTGACGTAATTAATTGCTGCCTCAAGAGCCTGCCTTTTCCCTGTAATTTCTAGAACCAGCCTCCCCTCCTCTTTAGGTGTAATCCGAGCCCTTAAGATATTAACGGTCAGATCGAAATCTTTGACCAGTTTGGAGATCACGGGTTGCTCGACAATATGAGGAGGATAACTGAACACCACTCTCTTTTTCTGCATGGAACACCTCCTTTGCCACAGACTCATTGCAAAATGATCATTGCAAAATCAGCAATTAGCATTCAACAACGTTTTAAACAACTTTGCAATTTTCAATGATCAATGATTTTTTTGAATTTTGAAAAAACCTCGCGCAAAATGAGAATTGTTAATTTTGCACTTTGCAATTTTCAATGATGTTTTTTAATGGGTCTTTCTTTCAATGGCTTAAAGACAATTCCAGAATCTACCGAGGGAATGAGTTCGACAGGTTTGGTTAATAAGAACTTTCCCGCTTCGATCCAATCCTTTAAGATCCCGGCAATCTCCCTGGCTTTGAGATAACTGGAAAGCCCAGAGGTTGGAACTTCTTTCCCCTGAACGTTAATTTTACCGCTCTTCAGTTGCTTATAATTCACTTCTCCTAAGCTTCCCGGGATTAATTGGGGATAGGCTTCACCATAGTCCACGACCTGGGCGTAGATTTCCTCATCCCGAACCATTGTATATCGAAGAATCTCCTCATCTAAGATGGGAATAGGAACTCCAATCCCAACGGTCAGGGTTACCCCATAACCGGTGAATGAAGTTCCTCTAAGCCACTTCGCGCTCATGAGTTTAAGATCCCCTGTAACAGCGAGTGTGCCAGCAGTCATTTTAGGAACCCCTCCTTCCGTTCTCTTGACATTAGGGTTGTGCTGAGTTCCGTTTCCCACCACATACCCAATCCCGCCGCCCAAGAAGATTCGTGTGCCGATGCCTATCGTTTTATAGAATGGATCATTGAGAAGAGGGCTCAACTGGCCTGCATTGCAGTAGTTGGCATTGCCCATTTTCGGCTGTAGAACCCCCATGTAGGTATAGATCACCTTATCCAGTAGGTTGACGGCCACATTGTAGTTCTGGTAGGCATTCCTTATATTGAAAAGGACAGCCTCATTCATCTCCTTCAGAGAGATGTACGTTTCCAAAGATTTTCTTGGATAGCAATCCGTTCCGTAGGCAGTTGCAGTAAGCCTGACGTCTTTTCCAGCAACCAGTTCTTCGATGACATAGGCTCCACCATAGGAGAACTTACCAGGAAAGATCTTATTTCTGGGGTCGTCCTCTGACATCGCCGTCGCTCCCAAGAAGAAATCAACGGCAGCAAAGCCCACATAGACCGGGACGTCATTGAGATACGTCTTTCCTCCTCCGAGCTTGATCCTGGGTTTTGTATGACCGGCATTAAAATAAGCTCCTGAGGAGCACATCGGACCAAAAGTTCCAGTGGTAACCACATCCACCTCTTGGGCCGCCTTTTTCACCCCTTTTTCAGCGGCATAATCGATAATTTCCTCTGCCGTAAGGACAACAGCCTTACCCTTCTTAATTTTCTCGTTTATCTCTTCAATGGTTTTCACCATTCTTTACCTCCCCTCATTAGCCTATGGCGTATAGCCTATAGCTAATGGTGAATTGCTTTAGACTTCAATCCTTTTAAATTCTTAACGATCTGCTATAAGCTATTAGCTATTCGCCATGAGCGATTAGCCATCAGCTATTTCCCCCCCTTCCGGGGTGATCCATGATCCATAACATATCACCACCCCCCTGAACGGACCATTTCAGATTGCAAATTGCAGATTTCGTATCACTTTAGCCTTTTGAAAAATGAATTTCAAAAGTCAAAGAAATTAAAAGAATCACCATAAAATCCCCCTCTATCCCCCTTTTCCAAAGGGGGAAGCTAACATCTCCTCCCTTTGGCCTCTGGCCCGGAGGGAAAAGGGAGGCAGGGAGGGATTTTTAAAGCGCTAAAGTATTACCAGATTTCAGATCCGAATTTTGGTGGTTCATAATTCTCAATTCTTAACTCTTGTTTGTTACTTTAGTTCATTAAACACCCAGGTGCTAAGGTATCGTTCTCCGGTATCCGGCAGAATAACGACGACCAGTTTCCCCTTATTCTCCTCTCTCTTAGCCACTTCAAGGGCTGCCCATGTGGCCGCCCCGGAAGAGATCCCCGCTAAAATTCCTTCCTCCCTGGCTAATCTCCTTGCAAAAAATCCTGCATCCTTATCGGATACCTTAATCACCTCATCGATCAAGTTCATCTGGAGGACTTCGGGAATAAAGCCTGCACCGATTCCTTGTATCTTGTGAGGGCCTGGCCTTTCTCCTGTTAGAACAGAGGAATTCTCCGGCTCTACCGCTATCGTTTTGAATTCCGGCTTTTTCTTTTTGATCACTTCTGAAACACCGGTAATGGTTCCGCCTGTCCCTATCCCCGCTACCAAAATATCGACCCTTCCTTCAGTGTCCTCCCAGATTTCCACTGCGGTGGTCTTCCTATGGATCTCTGGATTGGCAGGATTCTTAAACTGCTGTGGAATGAAGTATCTGGGATCGTGGGCGGCCATTTCCTCCGCCTTTCTCACCGAACCTGTCATCCCTTCATGGCCAGGTGTCAGGATCACTTCGGCTCCAAACAGCTGGAGCAGATGAATCCGTTCGACAGACATCGTATCCGGCATGGTCAAGACAAGAGGATAGCCTTTTGCCGCGCAGACAAATGCCAGGGCTATACCCGTATTCCCGCTGGTTGGTTCCAGAATAATCGTATCTTTTTTAATCAACCCCTCTTTTTCTGCCGCCTCAATCATCGAAACACCGATGCGGTCCTTAATGCTTCCACAGGGGTTGAACGACTCAAGCTTTGCCACCACCTCAGCCTTGCAGTCCTTTGTGATATGATTCAACCTCAATAAGGGTGTCTTCCCTACCAATTCGGAAATAACGTTTGCTATTCTTGCCATCTCTCTTCCTCATCATCATTTCAACTCTCACGGCCGGAGAGGTTAAAGAAAAATTCCGAATTCATGCCTGCGGCAGGCAGGACCGAACTATGAAAATTGACAATCCCCCCTCGCCCCCCTATATCCCCGGTCTATACACCCTTTAGAAAAGGGGGAAACACTTCACCTCCCTTTGGCAAAGGGAGGTGGGGAGGGATTTAAGAAAGATTTCAACCATCTAAATTGATACGAAATTTCAAATTTGGTACATCGGAGGACTTCGTCCCTCTTTCTCCTTCCTTCGATTGACCAACTCTTCTAAAGTAACGGAATGGAAAATTCCGTAGATCGCTTCTGAAACTTTCTTCCAGACATCTCTTGTGACACAGGACGGTACTTTTTGACAGACTTTTGGGTTCTTCAAACATTCAATCAAATCAATTGGACCTTCCAAGATTTCAACCAGATCATTTAAGCATATTTCAGAAGGAGGTTTGGCTAATAAATAACCGCCTTTTGAACCACGAACAGACTTAATCAAGCCCGCTGTCCGGAGGGGAACGATGACCTGCTCCAAATATTTTAGTGAGATGTTTTCCCTCTTGGCAATCTGCTTCAGTTCAATCGGGCCTTCTCCATAGTGGGAAGCAAGCTCCAACATCGCTCTCGTTCCGTATCTAATTCTTGTTGATATTTTCATGAGTTAAAATACCTACTTTTTCTATAGGAAATATAATTTCTTAACCTACTCTTCCGTTAGTTGTCAAGAAGTAGAAAGGCAATTCCCATTGCCAAATAGAGGCTTGGTCGGCAGGTGAGTTTTCTTACATTACTTTCACTTTAAAAATTCTTTGTGTCTTCTCGTTCACTTTGACACGTTCATCGATTCTGTAACCAACAATCCAGGCAATCATCTCTCCTGATATGAGCAAAGGGACCTTCGGCCTCTCAAACCTTGGGACCTTATGGTCAATGAAAAACTCCTTCAACTTTTGAGTTCCCTTTACCCCCAGAGGCTGAAACCGATCCCCAGGTCTGAAATTTCGAATCTTCAATGGAAATTGGAGCTTCTGGTAATCCAGAAAACTTGCGTGAGAAGATTCATTGAGATATCCAAACTCATCATTCTTATGGATTTCCTCAATCACCACCTCTTTCCCAATCTCTTGGACAAAAGTGCGGCCAGGCGAAATGAGTTCAACCTCGAAAGGTGGAATTGTTTCGACCCTACCTCTCCTCAATGAAACCCTATCATATCGTCTCTCAAAACAGATCCCATGGGGCAACTCCAAAAGAGAGCTGGGAGAGCGTTGTTGGAGCTTCATAAAAATAACATTGACCTCTAACCCCTCCCCGTCCTCCATGACTCCCTCCTCACCGTAAATCCTTCCCAACATCTTCTGAATGAGCCTCCATCGGATCGCCTTATGAAGGGATTGGTATTGTGAGAATTGGAAGGAAAGTACATCTTTATCCTCTTGAACGATCTTTCGGTAAGCCTCATCCGCTCCTCTCTCTAGATAGTCATTCTCCTCCCGCAGGATGGCTGTGGCCCTCAAAACAATTTCTCTGAAGTTGGGTTGGTACTCTTTTTCAACGAATGGAACAAGGTGGAGGCGAATTCGGTTCCGGAGATAGGTTCCATTCAGGTTTGAGGAGTCGACCAGGTAGGGGATTGCCTTTTCTCTGGCGAACGATTCGATTTCTTCCCTCCATACCTCCAGAAGCGGACGGATGACCTTTCCCTCTCGCATGGGGAGCATCCCCTTGAGGCCCATCAGTCCAGCCCCCCTGATCAGTCTTAAGAGCACGGTCTCAACCTGATCATCAGCATGGTGGCCCAATGCAATTTTGTTCGCCCCGTATTTTTTAAGGAGGCTATTAAGGAAATGGAAACGAACCTTCCTGGCTGCGTCTTGTGGAGAAAATCCTTTCATCTTCTGGAATTCCTTCACATTGAAATACGCATATTCATAAGGCAACCCCAGTCGCTTTGTTTCCTCTTGAACGAGTTCCGCCTCTTTTTCTGCCTCCTTTGGTCTGAGACCATGGTTGACATGGGCCACGATGAGGGAGAGTGCGAATGCTTGGCGGCAGGCATATAACACATGCAGGAGGACCATTGAATCTACCCCTGCGGACACACCTACGACTAACCGATCGCCTTGATTCAATAAATGGTAGTGGTCAATGGTCCTTTTGACACGGTGAAGCAACATAAAAGTCTCTTACATCTTCTTCTCCCCCAATGGTCCGACACGAATCTCAACTTCTGTTTTGCCTAACCAGTTTTCAGTGATCTTGATCGTGCACGTTTTATCGGGTTTTGAAAAATTGAGAACGGACTCCTTTCCTCTAAAACTGTTCACTAATTTCCAGTTATCCCGTTCCATATGATAAGTGAAAAATTCGATCAAGGAATTTGGATCGAGTCGCCATTTGGTAAAAACCATCCAGCCCATCTTAAATTTTGGGGTCTCATAGATGGCAGATTTCTTCGGTTGATAATTTAGTTCTCCTGGGATGAGGATGTCTTCAAAACTATGATATTTCGACCCGTAGGGTGTCGATCCCTTCTCCTCAGCCTTTCCTGGCTCCCCCCGCCTCTCGGTTACCGTCGACGAACAGGCCATCCACAGTGAACCGATAAGGATGATCAACAATAGGGCAATCGTTTTCCGTCTCATAGACTCCCTCCTTTTGATGAATTGATAAAAAATTCTTACCATTCCATGACAAGAAAAGCAAGGAGAAATAAAAAGGCCCTCTTCGGGCCTTTTGGAACAGTCTCCTTCAGTCTCAGGGAGAATACGACTCCCTAGGGATGAGGTTCCGGTGGACCGACAAATCCTGAAAAGGAAGGCTCATAGAGATCGATGTGGACATAACCCAGTCTCACATCGTCTTGATTAAAAGGTGAAGGCAATTCGTATTTGGGCACAGACCTGGAGACGAATTGGAAGGGAAAGACCACCACGTTGCTCTCATTCCCTGCTTTGTCAAAAATGGAAACCTTCAAAGTGATGATGGTGAACTCTCTGAGGAAGTGTGTCTTCGAACTGAACGTATTCCACTGAATATATCCTTTCAGGTGATTTCTATTCTGGGACTTAATAAGGATGGTATCGGTAAAATAGTGGCCCCATCCTGGTTGATCTACCGTTGATACGATTCTATACATGTCTCCATCCGGGTCCTCTGCCTCGATATAGATCTTCCAGATATACCCGTAATAGCCCTTTTCTATGGCAAAGGAATGGGTAATCATAGGTGCATTCGCCCCGGGTTTAGGTTCCGCCCACCCTGCATGAGCGAAGAAAAAGTTAAGCACCAGTAAGAGCCCGAAAATATAAAGAAGGTATTTAGTTTTCATAATTTTCCCCTCCTTCCAAATTAAATGTAATACCTCATGGAGTGAATTTCAAGGGAGCAGCGGAGGGGGAAAAGGATTGGCTTAGGGACGGGATTTCAATCTTCTTAATAGAGTAATTGCCTCTTTTCTCCCTTCCTCAAAGACCTCCTTAAGAGGGATTCTCTTCTTCAGTGCCAATCGCTTGCAATCCTCATACTCGGGAGAGAGGTTCACCATCTTCCCCTCCCATCGAGCCAGTTTGAAACGGATCCTTCCATACTTTGTCTGAAGGGATAGGATTTCTCGATCAGCTCGAGTCCTCTCCTCCTCATGCCACCTTAACCCAAGGGTGGTTGTTTCTTTAAGAAGAAATCCTGAGACAGAAGAAAGTTTTTCAGACGGACAAATGATGGTAAGAAGGGTCGCCGGCCGATTCTTCTTCATTAAGATGGGAGTGAGAAAAACTTCCTGAACCCCCATTTCAAAGAGTCGTTCCATCGCGTAGTCATAGAACTGTGGGTTCATATCATCAATGTTTGTTTCGACCACGGCAACCGTTTCCATCCCGGAATTTGATGCTGGAGTTCCGATCATCAACCGGAGCACATTGGGATGAGGAAGATCATCCCTGCCAGCCCCATACCCAATCTTCTCCACTTTGATTGGAGGCATTTGGCCAAAATGGGATCCCAAGTAGGTCAGCAACGCTGCTCCTGTAGGAGTGAGAAGCTCCGTCTCTACCCCTGTGGAACAGATGGGCTTACCTTTCATCAGGGCTAAGGTAGCGGGTGCAGGGACCGGAAGGAGGCCATGTTCACATTCAACAAACCCACCTCCCACATTGACTTTTGATACGTAGAGCTTGTCGATTCCTATCTGTTGAAAACCCCAGATTGATCCAACAATATCGACAATAGAATCGAGTCCACCTAATTCATGAAAGTGGATCTCCTCCACCGGTCTTCGATGAATCTTTGCTTCCACTGAAGCGATTCGCTGAAATACCTCCTCGCTCTCTTTCTTGACCTCGGGATCCAAATGGCTTCTTTCAATAATCTTTAAAAGTTCATTCAAATTCCGATGGGGCTTCACTCCCTTTTCCCCAGTGACAATGACCTGGGTTGCCGAGATCCCTCTTCTTAGGACCTTTTTGACATTTAGACGAACCCCTGGGATTGAGATCTTCTTCAACTCCTCCTTTAATCCTTGAGGGCTCAACCCAGCATCGATTAATGAACCCAGGATCATATCGCCACTGGCACCTGAAAAACAGTCAAAATAAGCAATTCGCATGTTTAAGCTCCGAAAATTGTAGCCGCAGGACCTCGGCGTGAGCTCAGTCGAACGCTTTAGCCTGCGTCCATAAATAACGCAACTTAAAAGTTGCGACTACACATCCAATTTTTCAAACATTATCTGAAAGAAAAAAATTAAAATCAACCACAATTTTCCTTCCCTGCCCGCTCGATAGATTTCTTTACGGAATCCAGTCAGCGAACAAATATTGAATCGACCGGGATGTTTTGCATTCGGATTGGAAATGAAGACCAATCTCTTAACCCCCGGGGTTGAATATGATTGAGATGCCCTTCGGATGAGAGATCATACGATACGAAGGATCTGGAGGGTGAAAAGCTTCCTCTCTTCTCCGGTCTCCCCTTTTTGAAAAAAATATAACTGTCCCAGCCATAAAAGAATATATATCGAGCCCGTGAAAGCCCAGCCGCCGATTGCCCGAAATAGATCGTCACCCATTTCCCAGGCCGAAGAGGATGTGGATAAGTGAAAAGGAGGGATTCATCTCCCTCGTCAACTTTCTTTCCATTCACAACAAACAGACCCTCTTTCAAATGGATGGGATCAGGAAGAGAGGAAGTAATTTTGGAAAAGAGAGGATCCTTCCAACTGTTGCCTAATAGCATCAGCGACGAACCGAGAACCTTCTCTTCCGTCACTTCCTTCAAAGAAAGAATCACCCCACCCTTCCTCTCCTTGGCCATTTTTGCCAACTCAATATAGATCTTCCGTGTTTCCGCCTCTCCCTTACCTTCGTCAGGGATGACGAAAATCCTTTCGGGAATCTTCCGCCCCCAGCTCCCCTCCCCCTTGATGGGGGAGGGTGAGGGTGGGGGTGAATAAGCTTCAGAATCTTCCAAGAATGCATTGAAACAAGGAATGATCTCCTCTGGATATAATCTCCGGAAGATGTGATGATCGGGGTCTAGGATAAGTGAGATGGGAATTTTGGGGACCTCTATGGAAAAGGGATTCTCTCTTTTTGAAATGTCTAAGAGCAGATCCTTTCCTCTTTGGCCAATATCAACCTTCACCTTAACCTCAACCTCATAGATCTCTCCCTCCTGAACCACCTCTCCCGAGACTTCGTAGCCCTTTAAGGTGACTTGATACTTCACATTTTCCAATTTCAGTTGAGGGCCCCCAGCCCGATCCAGCCACTGGGAGAAGAACCCTTCCAGGCTCTTCCTGCTTGCTTTTTCAAAGGTCTCCCTGAGATCATCCCAACTTGCCTGTTTACCTCCGTATCGTTTGGAAAAATCTTTCAGGGTCGTGAAGAAGAAGTCTTTTCCCACCTTCTGGCGGAGCATATGGAAGACCATGGAGCCTTTACCATAGCCAATCTGGCCATCGATCTCCTCTTCCTTGCCCTCGAATTGTCGAAGCGAGTAGTCCTTTGAGGAAGGAACTTGGATAGCATATTTCTGCATCACATCCTGACGATGTTTGCGGGCCGTCTCTTCTCCCATCTTTAATTCTTTATAGTAGTAATTGGTGCAGTAGGTGGTCAGAGCCTCCACCCAGTTTCCCATCCCCGGTTTGACGCTGACATAATGCCCCCACCATGAATGGATCATCTCATGATCCAACGCTCCCGGTCTGAGAAATCCCTTTCCCTGTCGGATAGCCTCCGGTGCGAGAAGGGTGAAGGTAGGAAAGCTGTAACCGCTTGAGAAAAAGTTTTGAACGATATCAAACTTTTTGTAAGGGTACCGATCTAAAAGGTCTGAATAGATTCTCAGATATTCTTCTGCCGCATCTAAGAATACCTCTGAAAACCGGTCATCCTCCGGAAAGAAGTACGTGGAGACCTTAATATCATCCACCTTCCGGGTTTTCACAGAATATTTCCCGGCAACAAGAGTGAGACTTCCCATTGGCAATGGGTAAGACCACTGACTCTTCCAAGAACCGCCCTTGAGTTCTTCGGATAGAAGTTCTCCTTGGGTGACGATTCGAAAGGGCTCAGGAATAGAAGCCTCTAAGTTAAAGGTGGACATTGAACCGGGACGATCCGGGAACCAGTGGGTGGGAGAAGAGAGATAGACCCCTTCAGAACCGATCAGGCCCGACGTCTGATCTCCTCTTACAAACTGAAGAGCTTTTTCCTTTTCCACAGGATCATAAATAATCCCTTCATAAGAAATGGAGAGAGAAAAGGGATTCTTTGCCTCTTGAACGGAGATGTCAACCCTTTTTGCAGTCGCTGAAACCGACGTTTCAGCCCAATGGAGAGGGTTTCCTGTTTTCAGATTTACGATTCGAATAATTTTCAGTTTGGGATGAAGGAGGAACGATAGAGTTTGATCCTTTTCTCCTCTGACAAGAATCCCAATTCGATCCTCGGCCCTGATGAAATGCCGTGAGGGATCGATTTGGATGTTCAGATGGTGAGATTGAATATCAAAATTGAAATTGGGAGCAGAGGGAGAGGTGCCGTGGGCAACCCCGGGGATAGGGATCAGAAGGAATAAAAAAGGGATGATTTTCTTCAGTTGCTCTCCGCCCATGTAAAAGAAATCATAACACAACCTTATTCAAAAAAGCAGCCGTTCTTCGATTCTTTCAATAAATTACCTCGCCGTTGCAGGCGGGGCATTTTAAGAATTGAATAAGATTACGCAAAAACCTAAATGTCACCCTTCTATGTTGAACTCGTTTCAGGGTCTCATTTTTAGAGATTCTGAACCAAGTTCAGAAGGAATGACAAAGTCCAAAGGTTATTAACTCGCCGAAAGGGTAATGCGTTTTATTAATCATTTTTCGTGCCTTCCACACGAGGGCTCTCATCCCCACTCTCAAAGAAGGGGGTATTTCGCCCTGATTTTATAAAGGTGAGGTTGTGAATAACAAGAGGGTAATTCTCTAAAAATCTCTTAGGAATTTGTTCAAAGTTGATATAAAATAAGTTTTTAAACGGAACGAGCAAAATGATTACTCCTAAAGATGAAGAATACGTCCTCACATGGGCGTATATTCCGGAACACATCGTGAGTCTCATGGTGCTCATATCGAAAGGGGACCCCTTTCTCATAGGCGGCCACCTGGGTTTCGTAAAGGATAACTGGCTCATCTTCGTAGGGTATCCACTCGAAAGGGACTTTTCGCTGGAACGATGCGAAGGGATTCTGAAACAGGCGCTCGAAAGCTATCGACCCGAGTACCTCTGGTTCATCGGCCCGGAGATACCACCCACTCTTTCTCATTCTTGCACTGAAAGGGAGAGCGACCAATACTACAGACTCGACATCGGACAAACAAAGATTAAATCATCCCTGCAACGCATGGTTGAGAAGGCTTCCAAAGAGTTAATGGTTGAACGGAGCCATTCCCTTTCGAAAGATCATGAGGGACTCGTCAAGGAGCTCTTGAAAAGAGAACCATTGACACCCCGGGTGAGAGCGCTTTACCTTGCCATGCCAGAATACGTGGCCGGTTCTCAAAGTTCATATGTGCTCAATGCCCGGGACAAGAAAGGGAAGCTTTCTGCCTTTTACGTTGTAGAACTCGCCGCAAAAGAATTTGCAACCTATGTGCTTGGATGTCATTCAAAAAAGAACTATATCCCTCATGCCTCTGACTTCCTTTTTTTTGATATGATTAAACTGAGTCAGGAGCATGGGAAAAAAACGATTAATCTCGGACTGGGAGTGAGTGAAGGGATAAGAAGATTCAAGGAGAAATGGGGAGGAGTTCCATACCTCCCTTATGAATTCTGCGAGCATTATACTGGACGGACGAGAACCATCTCTTTAATTCAATCCATTGAATCGAAATTATGAACTTACTTACCTTCCTAAAAGAGAAAAGGAGGCGTTAACTGAAATGGTTTTTTCTTGGTTTAAAGAAAAACCTCTGAGAGCAGTTTGGAAAATTGAAAAAGAAGGAAGGAGGGCTTTCCTCGTCGGCACAGCCCATTTCTTCCCATATCGTTTTCGGAAGGCCCTCACCAAGCTGATCCAGAATGTAGAAACAGTCCTTTTTGAAGGCCCACTCGACAAGGAGAGTATGGAGAGAGTGGTCCAATATGGCCACCGGGGAGAGAATTGTCTCTCCATTTCTGAGGTTCTTGATCCGGCGGCGATAAAGGAAATCAATAGGCAACTGAGCTCTTGGGTGACAGGGAATACAACAGCAGGTTCCTACCTGCAGTTGATCCATCCGGAGAGTTCAGATTTTCTGGAAGTCCATACGCGCGGGGTCCGTCCCTGGTTGGCCTTTTTCACCGTCTGGTCTGCGTTTTTAGACTGGAAATATTCCATGGATCTGGAGGCCTTCCGCATCGCCCAAGAGTTTGGTAAAACGATCCAGTATCTTGAGACCATCGAGGACCAACTTGCAGCCCTTGATGGAATACCCTTTGAACGATTCGTCAGGTACCTCAACCGTATCGGAAACTGGAAGAAACATAAAGAGATGTTTTTGAAAGCTTTTCTTGCGGGGGATCTGGAGAAATTCGTATCCATGACAGGAGAATTTCCTACGCGCTGCGAATCAATCCTTGCGAAGCGAGATCCCATATTCTTCAAAGGGATCAAAGCCTCCTTTGAAAAAGGAGAAACCGCTGCCTTCGTAGGGGCCGCGCATATACCGGGGATTAGAAAGATGTTTCTCGGGGAAGGTTACCGGGTTACTCAGGAAGAATCATGATCACGACTGCACAAAAGGATTACATTGAAGAACATGCCTATGTGCCTGAGCACATCCCCAACTATGTAACCGCAGTGTCACGGGCTGAGCCGTTTCTTTTCGAGGATTTTCTCGCCTACGCTAAGAAAGGCCAACTCATTTTCATCGGCTACCCTTTGAGCGAGGCCTTCGAGGGGAAAAGGATGAGAAGTGCTCTTGAGGATGCCATAAAGCGCTTCAAACCAGAAAGTGTCTCCCTGACCGCACCCTCGATTCCATCTTCCCTCAACGATTGCGTCCACCCTCCCTCTGACAATTACTATCGGCTGGACCTCTCGGCTTTGCTCTTCTCTCAAAAATTGAGGAATATGTTAAAAAGGGCAGGCCGAGATCTATCTGTACAAAAAAACAAGAACTTTGATGAGGAACATAGGAAGATGGTTGATGACTTCCTGAAGACTCATCCAGTGGATGAGGGAA
>Ga0315293_10003959_pt1 | contig 14197 bp, 15 predicted proteins | sample YL17G13_20_MG_FD_203071 | JGI IMG/M metagenome (GOLD analysis project Ga0315293, IMG submission 203071) | Sediment microbial communities from Yellowstone Lake, YNP, Wyoming, USA - YL17G13_20 | ecosystem: Environmental > Aquatic > Freshwater > Lake > Sediment | place: USA: Wyoming | collected... | reverse complement strand
TGGGGTATCGCATTGAATTCAAGGATGGAAAATCTATTGCTATCTCTGGGGATACGGATTATTGTCAAAACATCATTGATCTGGCCTTAGAAGTAGACCTCCTCGTAATCGAGTGCTCCTTCCCTGATGGTAAAAAAGTAGAAGGCCATCTCACCCCCTCCCTCGCAGGAAGAATTGCATTGGAATCTGGCTGTAAAAAACTTCTCCTCACCCATCTCTATCCAGTTTGTGACCAGTTTGACATCCTGAAGCAGTGCAGCGAAGTTTATCAGGGCGAGATTATCGTTGGGGAGGATCTCATGAGGATTAAAATTTGACAATCCCCTTCTTTTAGGATATTTTATTTCTGAGGAGAAAAAATCTTGAAAAAATATAGACTTATTATCGTCCTTTCCATCTTTTGCCTTTTCCCTCTCATTTTTGGAATTCTTGGACATACCCAAGAGAAGGCACCGATCTACACCATTGAAGTGGATGGAATCATCAATCCTGCCACTGCCAAGTTTATTACAGATTCGATTGACCAAGCCGCTCAACAGGGTGGTCAATGCTTGATTATCCAGCTGGATACCCCTGGAGGATTGATGGAATCGATGAGGTTGATCGTCAAGAAGATCCTCGCCTCCAATATCCCCATCATCGTCTATGTGGCTCCTAAGGGGGCCAGGGCAGCTTCTGCGGGTGTTTTCATCACCATGGCTGCTCACATCGCTGTGATGGCTCCTGGTACTCATATTGGAGCAGCCCATCCTGTCACACTGGGAGCAGAGGGAAAAGAAAATAAAACGATGACAGAAAAGATCCTGAACGATACGGTCTCTTATATTAAGACGATCGCCAAGTTGAGAGGGAAAAATGTGGATTGGGCTGAAAAGGCAGTAAGAAAAAGCGTCTCCATCACTGAAGAAGAAGCCCTTAAACTGAATGTGGTGGATTTGATCAGCCCAGATCTTCAAGATCTCCTTACTAAAATCGATGGAAGAGTGGTTAAATTTGATGGCATCACCCGAACCCTTCTTACAAAGGGAATGCAACCTCGATCCATCCAGATGAGCTGGCGTTACCGATTTCTAGATATCATCTCAAATCCATCCATTGCCTATATCCTCCTGATGTTAGGGATTTACGGTGTCTTCTTTGAACTTTCAACCCCTGGAGCCATTCTTCCCGGGGTGGTAGGTGGAATCTTCCTGATTCTTGCCTTTTATGCCTTACATATGCTTCCCATCAGTTTTGCAGGATTAGCTCTAATTCTTTTCGCTATCATCTTGTTTATTGCAGAAATCAAAGTGGTCAGCCATGGATTGTTAGCGGTGGGCGGTGTCATCTCTCTTTTATTAGGTTCTTTAATGCTAATCGAAAGCCCAGCCGAATATATGAGAATCTCTTTGACTGTGATTATTCCTGCCGTTCTGGTCAGCGCTGCCTTCTTCATCTTTGCCGTGACCATGGCGATTCGGGCACGCCTACAAAAACCGACGACAGGGATGGAAGGTCTGATAGGAGAAATAGGAACAGCTTCTACACCTATTGCTCCAGAAGGGAAGGTCTCCATTCATGGTGAGTTCTGGGATGTCATCAGTGATCAAAACATAGAGAGGGGGGAGAAGGTTCAAGCGATCGGGGTGAATAATTTAAAACTAAAAGTCAAAAAAATTGAATAAGGAGGGAATAATATGGGTATGACAGGTCTTCCGTCAGGTTTATTTTTTGTCATCGTCTTTATAGTGATCGTAGCTGCCTCAGCCATCAAGATCCTCAGGGAATATGAACGGGGGGTTATCTTCCGACTGGGAAGGCTTATCGGAGCAAAGGGTCCAGGGATTATTTTCATCATCCCTGGCGTTGATAAGTTGCTAAGAATCAGTCTGAGATTGGTCACGCTGGACATCCCCCCCCAGGATGTGATCACTCATGACAATATTTCCATTAAGGTGAATGCCGTTGTCTATTTTCGCGTCATGGATCCAAATAAGGCGGTCGTCGAAGTGGAGAATTATCTTTATGCCACCTCCCAATTGGCCCAAACCACACTCCGAAGCGTTGTGGGTCAGGCGGATTTGGACGAATTGCTCTCCCAGAGAGACAAGATCAACCTGAAACTCCAAGATATCCTGGATAAACACACAGAACCATGGGGAATCAAGGTCTCTCTGGTGGAAACCAAACAGGTAGATCTGCCGGAGAATATGCAGAGGGCAATTGCCCGCCAGGCAGAGGCAGAAAGGGAGAAGAGAGCCAAAATCATCCATGCCGAGGGTGAATTCCAGGCTGCAGAAAAATTGACTCAGGCTGCAAATGTGATCAGTACCAATTCCACAGCCCTCCAGCTAAGATTCCTTCAGACCTTAGCGGAGATTGCCACGGAGAAGAACTCAACCATCGTCTTCCCTGTGCCGATTGATATTATTACTCCCTTTTTGAAAAAGTAGGTGGAACGATCTCCTACGTTTCCTTTCAAAACCCTTCTCCAAGATGATCCGGGGAAGGGTTTTTTTATTTTTTATACCCCACTGGCATAATCAATAAGGGTTCGTGTTTGGGAGGAAGGCCTGCCACTTTTGAGACCTCCAAATCATTAAATGCTCCCACGATCCCAGCCCCCAGTCCCATGGCTTCTGCCTGGAGAAATAGATTCTGACCCACATGCCCTACTTCAATGAGGGCATATCGGATCCCTCTTTCACCATATTTCCAGGTGGTCCTTTTATATTCAGCTGTGATGATGAAGATGACGGGCGCCGTAGCCATCCACATCTGTCCTAAAGAAGCGGACGCCATCTCTTTTCGCCGATCTCCTTTCGAGATCAATAAGACTGAATGCTCTTTTGGTAAATAATGATAAATACCTGCCTCCATCTTTTCGACTCCATTCTCTCCGATGAGAACGTAAATATCTAAAGGGTACAATGCGCCTCCAGAAGGGGCCGCTCTTCTCCCTATTGTTGGATCTGTAATCCCCTGTGCAGCCCATAAGAGTTGTGAAAGATAAGCAAGGGAGAGAGTTCTTTCTTTAAAATCTCTAATAGTTCGTCTCTCCTTAATGGCTTTCTCTACAGAAACCTTCCCATCGAAAGAAGGTTTTGGCAGCGATAAAGAAGCATGCCCCATTCTTACTTGTAATAGACCCATCGCCAGAAAGAAGGAGAAAGTCAATCCCACCCATTTTTCTAACATTTTATTCTTCCTCCACTTACTAATGAGTCCCAAATTTAGAAGACATATTCTTCCACGATCTCCACTCACTCAATGCTGCTCACCTAAGCCGTTCGTGCTGAGCGCTTCCTTCGACTTCGCTCAGGACATTCGGAAAAACCGTTCACCCTGAGCCGTGAGCCGTGAGCCTGTCGAACGGTCGAACGGTCGAAGGGTAGACGGTTCGCTCAGCACAGGCGCTTCGACCCACCGTTCGCCCTGAGCGTGTCGAAGGGTAGACGGTTCGCTCAGCACAGGCTTTGTCGAAGCATAAACGGCTTAATGACCCACCCTTCGACCGTTCGACCGTTCGACAGGCTCACGGCTCACGGCTCAGGGTGAACGGTTTTTTTTCTTTTTATGGAGAAAGGGAAGAAAACTTTTGGTCTCCAGTGTCTATACAATTATGGACCGATTAATAAAGGTCCTTCCCTTTTCTCAAATACCGATCCATTTGGCTCCAAATACCCTGTAGAATCTGAACCTCTCTATCATCCATTTGGCTTCTTCCAAATAGCTTTCTCAGCACTCGTATGATTCTTTTTGGATGGTTGGAATCCAGAAACCCGATTTGGATGAGAGTCTTTTCCATATGTTCAAACATCCTCTCCAACTGCTCCGCTTGAGCCAATAGGATGAGCTGTTTTGGAATCTCCAATGAGGCTTGGAATAACTCGTAACAAACTACCATCACGGCTTGCGCAAGATTGAGGGAGGGGAAGGACTCCATCGAAGGGATCCTGACATAAAGATGACAAAGAAACAATTCATCACTGGTCAATCCCTCTTTTTCCGAACCAAAGGCCAAACCAATTGAATTTTTCAGAGAGAGGGGGATGAGTTTCTTCGCCAAGGTTTCCGGCGTCAGAAGAGGGTGTCTCTCTTTTCCTCCTCGTGAAGTCGTCCCGACCACACATCCCATTTCAGAGATGGCCTCTCTCAACGTAAAAAACTCCTCTGCCCTTTCCAAAATATCTTCAGCCCCTGAGGCTAATTTATAGGCGTTGGGATGGAGGGGAGAACATCCGTTGACCACGATCAACCGACTTAATCCCATATTCTTCATCGCCCTGGCCACCGAACCAATGTTTTCGTGGAATTTGGGCCTGACTAAAAGAATCGAAATAGAATCAAGATTCATCTTTCCTTTCATGGATCTTATTATAGCGATGAAAAATCACCTTGACTATCATTTTTTTTTATCTTACCTTCATGCCAGCGTATTTTTACGATGGGTTGGAAAATAATAACCAATTCGTTTACTGTAGGGAAGCCTCTCTGAGGGCTCCTGGATTGGGCGGCCACAGTGGGCCGCCCCTACACAAATGTTGGGACTCCAAGAAGAGAACATTGATGAAGACGAAAGTTCCCTTTTTTGATTTAGCGGTTCAGTTTAAATCCATCGAAGAGGAAATTAAGTCTGCCCTGGATGAAGTGTTTCAGACCCAACAATTCATCCTGGGATCTAAAGTCCAGGCTTTGGAAGAAACCATTGCTCAATATTGCCGGACCCGATATGCCATCGGGGTGGCCTCTGGCTCAGACGCTTTGCTTTTATCCTTAATGGTCTTAGGAATCGGGACTGGCGATGAGGTCCTTCTTCCTCCCTTCACTTTCTTTGCCACAGCAGGTTCTGTTTCCCGTCTCGGAGCCATCCCTGTCTTTGTGGATATCGACCCAGAGACTTATAATATCGACCCTTTCAAAATTGAGGAGAAGATTACACCGAGAACAAAAGCCATACTTCCTGTCCATCTCTTCGGTCAATGTGCAGATATGAATCTTCTTCTTAAAATAGCCAAAGAGAAAAACCTTTTTGTCATTGAAGATGCTGCCCAGGCATTGGGGGCAGAGTATAAACCCAAGGCTGGGTCAGAGGGGCGCCGGGCTGGACAGATAGGCGACTTTGGATGTTTTTCCTTTTACCCGACAAAAAATTTGGGTGCCTTTGGGGATGCGGGAATGGTGGTGACGGAAAACCCCGTTTTGGCAGAAAAGGTTCGACTGCTCAGGGCCCATGGAAGCCAACCCAAATATTTTCATAAATCGATTGGCATCAACAGCCGCCTTGATACCATTCAAGCAGCTATCCTTTTAGTAAAATTCAAGTATCTCGAGAAATGGACCGCAGAGAGACAAAAGAAGGCTAAACGTTATCAGTTGTTATTCCAAGATCTTCTCCCTTCTGTAGAAGGCCTAAAGCTCCCGAGCATTCAATATCAGAACCGCCATATTTTTCATCAGTATGTGATCCGTGTACCAGAAAGAGATCGGCTGAAGCAATTCCTGACAGAGGAAGGAATTGGCACAGACATCTATTATCCCGTCCCCCTCCATTTGCAGGAATGTTACTCTTTTCTAAAGTATCACCGAGGAGATCTTCCAAATTCCGAGAAGGCTTCCGAAGAGGTTTTAGCTCTCCCCATTTATCCTGAGTTGACTGAAGATCAACAGATGGCGGTCATTGATCGAATCAAAGCGTTCTATAAACACTAACGAAACCATATCATCCCCTCCCTTGGCGCTCCGTATGGCAGTCTCGATCTCTTGAACTGGAGCGTTTTGGCTTTTTTCTTATAAGCATGGAGGAGAACCATCATTGGGCCGGTTACGGTGACATGAAAGATACGATATGAGGCCCCAGCTTCAACATAAAATTCCCAAAGTTTTTCTCGGATCTGCTTGAATCGGACTCCGGGAGCTTGCAGCCCATGCTCCCGAATTGCGTCTAAAACATTGGCCGCAGCCGCTCGGTCGCGAAGCGGAAGTCCTGATAAGTACTCACGCACATGTTCCCGCCCAGCTAACGATCGTTAAAAGATAATTCGCATCAAAAATATTATATCTTATCGGATATGGATTGGCAAGACCTTATCAATCAGACCTTATTAATCAATAAGACCCATGGAAGGGAAGGCTTATTTATGTCCCAGGCTTTCAAAACCAGGTGTCGGGTGCGGTATTCACTTTATTGCTTCTCTTCCTTTTCTTTTAGGACGCGGAAGGTTTCGCAAGGAAAATCTGGGCCATATATGTCCTTCGGATCGAGAATATAGCGAAGTTCATCACAGGTAAGGATGTTGCTCCTCGTTATTATGAGTTTTAAAGAGGTCGAATGGAAAGAATATTAATGGAATCAACGCGATGAATAGATTTTTCTGGTTTTTCAGTGGTTATTAATTCTTCTGCACCAGCAGATATCGCCGCAGCGACGTGGGGGGCATCCATACCATTAAGTCCGAATTTGCAGGCTTCAGTATATGCATTCTTTGCAGTTTCCTCAAAGGAGTGAACCCAATATGTTACAGCATTGAAAAATGTTTCATAAAATTCAACTTCGGCCTGACGTTTTTCGTAGACTGCTTTGGGAAGGACCTCCAGTTTAAGAAAAGGACTGGCAACAAACTCCCGGTCAGGATCGTCGAGGATCCTCATTGCATAAGTCGCCACATCGGCTTTTCCCCGAGCGGCTGCAATAAGAACGCCGGCATCCACAAAGGTCTTTCTACGACTCACTCAATTTGTCCTCGTTGGGCAGCTATTTCCTGTTCAATCTCATCCCAACTGCATAAGCGTTCGCCTGAAGCAATTATTCGTTCACGAATTCTCAAAAGTTTCTGGCCAAGTGATGTCCTTGGTCTATAGGAAATTGCCTCCTGCCAAAGAGGTTCTGCAGATTTAGCCGAACTGTCTTTCAACCCAGTTAGAGGTGGTGAAAGTAATTTCTTGCCCATCTCAATTTCTCCTTTTTATTTATTATACTACAATCCCCAATTTGAGGACAGTTATTTTTCTTTAAAGAATTATTGTTGGAAATACAATCTTACCTATGCAGAGCAAATCCTTGCCACAATCTATCCCATGCTTCCAAAACCAAACGCTTTGTGCGGTATTCGCCTAACTACTTCTCCTCTTTTTCTTTGAGGACGTGGAAGGTTTCGCCAGGAAAATCATGGCCAACTTTTTTATGGATGACACCAATTCTTAGTCGTGTTATGTAAATTGCTAAATCTAACCCCCGCCATCGTTTTCTGACTATTTGCCGCTTTGCGTTTTCTGTATCCAGATTTTAAAAAAGCGATCGATGATGATGAATGAACTGTTATCACGGTCAATGACATCTCTTTCCAGGAGGGATTCAATAGCTCTTTGGGCATTCGATGCTGATCGTAAACCATGGCGTTGAATAAAATCCGAGGCAAAGGGTTTCACCCCGGTTGGTTCAGAGGCTAATCCCTTCAAAAACCTCCGTGGGTTGATAGCAAAAGACTCCCAAAGGGTGGCATAAGCGTAGCTTTCATGGGCAAGCAGTGTATTGACAGCTGATTCAATCAAATCTTCCGAAATCTGTCCTTCCGTTTCACAAACGTCCCATAAGACATGGCACAGATGTTGAGTGTAGAAAGGGTGCCCTTCTGTCAGACGGCAAATCAAATGAATCTGCTCATCAGCAATCCTCTTGCCTCCATCTTGGAATCTCTTTCGGATAAAAGGTAGCCAATCCTTTTCTCCGATCGGTCCTAGCGGATAATGTCCCCCAGCACGGTAAAGTGGACGTGATCGGTCCAAAAACATCTTTTGAATCAAATGCCTCCGGCTGCCAAGAAAGATATATGACACATCGGCCTGGGTTTGGATGATACTTCTTAGTTGGCGCTCAACCTTATCACTACCGTATTCTAAAATCTGCTGAAACTCATCAAACACAACTACTACTCTCCATCTTCCCTGAGTTGCAATCTTCCGTGGCGCTTCAAGTACCTCATTCAATTCTGGTCCTGGTTCACCGAATCTCTTGCTAGCGAAGGTGACCTCCGGCCTTCCCTGGTCATTTATTGTGACGCTCGGTGAAAGCCTCCCGAAAAAGGACTTTGCTATCTCCAATATCTTCTCCACCCTGGTGCTCATAGATTCCGCAATGGCCTTCGCCGTAACCGTTGCAAAAGAAAGTGCTCCATCGGTAGGCCACAAGTCTACATAGGCACTCACGTATTGTTTCTTTGATAGTTTATCAAGAGCAAATCGCACCAAAGAAGTCTTCCCGAAACGTCGCTCGGAGTAAACAAATAATTTCTCTCCATTTTCCATTGCTCTCAAAAGATCTTCCACTTCCTTCTTACGATTACAGAAGGCATCACCCCTGACTACACCACCATATTGAAAAGGATTCTTCATATTACGCACCTCGCGTAACGCATTTTGCGTAATCATATCTCTTTCGTAATTCTTTGTCAAAGGGAGTTATTCAAAATGGGCGGTCCAAAATATTGAAGGCGGTATCGATATGGGTACTAAATTACCAATAATGTTTTCACTCATGGTCACATTAACTCGTCTGTGATAAGGATTGGGCCAACTTTTTATGGTTGAAATCAAATCCCAATTTCCCAAACCTGACTTAGAGCTTCTTTTCAATCAAAGTCAAGAATAAAGATTTGACCCCATTTCCCTCTTCCCGATTGCAAAGTCAAGAATAAAGATTCGACCCCATTTCTCTCGCCATGGCGGATGTGTTCTAACTCTTCTCGAATCTGGCCCACCATCGGGAGAATCAACTGGAACTGTGGTTTATCCGCATGGAGGAGTGTATTCGCAGCAACGATCTTGGTCTCAAGGTTCGGTCTTTGGGCTACCTTCAAATCTTCAAGTGATGCAATCGCTGGCATGGTTGCCCTCCGGGGAGCGCTACCGCTTGAGGAGCGCTGTGCTTAAGGCAAAACCATAAAAAACAAAAACCTATTACCTTTTGGAGAATAGGCTTTATTTTGACTTTTAAGTTCAATCCCTCCAATGTTCTCCTCTCCATTTTTCACTTCATTCGCTAGATTCCTTTCATTTCAAATTCTTTATTATTCCTTTCAGCACAGATACAAATTCCCTCCCGTCCTCTATCTTTAACACCATTGTCTGGTCAACCATCTCTTCCAGAATATCATAATCTACAATCTCTCTGATCTTCCGAGCATTAATCAACATGCGATGATATTTTGGATCGATTCTGCCGGTTTTAGCAAAATGGTAGCCCAATGCAGATTCCACGGCTGAGTGTTTAACCATATCAATGTTTTCTGATTTAAGAAGAGCTTGGGCGGCATAAAACATCGCATAGTAAATCCTACTGGATGCATCCTGTATAAAACCCTGCTTATAAAGGGATTCTGCCACTTCCAATGCATGATCTGCTTTTTCGAGGAGACGCTGAACCTCCTTTTTCACAGGGATACTCCTTCGCGTTCGATGTTTTTATAGAAAGAGAAGCCTTCTCTCAAAAGGTTGAGATAACCAGACTCTGTAAAAATTTTAATCGAGAGGATAGGTTTAAAATCATGGTCCCACATCACCTGGTAGGCAACATCCTCGATCTTAACTTCTATTTCAGGCGCCTTCCGATCTACTAAGATCAGGAGATCCAGATCGGAATCTTCCGATCCCTCTTCTCGAACCCTCGAACCGAAGGCGACCACCTTTCGGATGTGATCCCTTACATCATCGGGTAATCGCTTTTTTAGCTCCAAAATTATGCTTCGATCTCGTTCATTCATTAAACACCCCTTAATTGACCATAATGGTTAAAATGCTCTTCTCCCTCATTCAATTTGGTTTTTATTTTAACAACAGAATACTTAAAAGTCACCCGTTTTATTCGCTCTCTCCTTTTTCATGGCGAAGGTGTTAGGCCTTGAAATTTGAATTAAGATTAAGTTTCCTAACGAAAACAAAAGCCCATTCCTTTTTGGAGAACAGGCCTTTCAACCAATATCATTGAGTAAAATTTCATCACCCCACCTAATAACCGCATAGTGCATAGCGCCGTGCCTACGGCAGGCAGGCATAGCGCATAGCGTAAATACTCACCCCTTCTTTCTGTGCAGCTCTTAAATCTTCAAGAGATGCAATTGCTGGCATGGTTACCCTCCGGGAAGCACTGCGCTTAAGAAAAAACAAAGAGAGGCAGAACCATTAAACCGACACGAATTCATTCATGCCAACAGGTTCATACCTTCTGTCCTTCCGGACCGAGTAATAGCCATTTCCAAACCGGAATGAGTCGTATGGTCTTTCCATCAAAGGAACGAATGGCCTCCTGGTTGTGGGTCAGGATACCTCCTCTGCGCAATTTCAGGGTGCCCATGGCCTCCAGCAGACCCCTGAATTCCCGCTTCTCGTTCTTCGAAGTGACTTCCCAGCAGACCTGCCAGGCCTCGGCTGGCCGCCCTCCTTCCTGTACCACAAAATCACACTCCTGGTTCTCCTTGAAATAAAACATCCTCTTCTGTTGCCGATAAAGCTCAATGGCCACCATATTCTCGAGCCACTTGCCCCGATTTTCCGAGAAGGCCCCTGAAAGAAGGCCAAACCCCGTGTCCATCAGATAGACTTTAAGAGGATTCATCATTCGTTTTCGGACCGAATACGAAAACTTTTCGTTGGTAATTAAGAAGAAGGCCTCCTCAAGAAAATGTAAGTAGTTGGCGATTGTTCGCTTGCTACCGGAAAGGGAAGCGGCTTTAAGCTGTTTTTCGAAAGTGGAGATAGAAAAAAGTTCCGATGCCCCATTCAAGAGAGCCATCATCATTTGATCCAGGACGGTACGGGCCTTGATGTTGTAGCGCTCAAGAATATCCTTGTAAAAAATGGTCGTGTAGTAGTTTTGAAGCAGCTTCCGCTTTTCAGCGACGCTATCGCGCAAGAAGGTTTCTGGAAACCCCCCAAATCTGAGGTAATCGTCAAAAGCGGCCATGATGCGACCCCTCTGAGCCGTGTGTAGAAGCGCTTTATCGTATGGAAGGTTTTGAAAACGGAGAAACTCCCTGAAAGAGAATGGGAGGAGCAGGGCATCCTCGTAGCGCCCTCGCAACTCTGTTGCGATCTCACTGCTTAGGAGACTGGAGTTGCTTCCCGCGATCACCATGCGGTATCGGCGGCGGTTGTGAAGTGTTCGGAGCACGCGGCTCCATTCCGGAAGATGCTGGACCTCGTCGAAAAAGAGGAACCGAGGTTCGTGGCCGGTGAGTTGCTGGAAGGCCGCTAAAAGGCCGTCCATGTCGACCGGTGCAAAGCCTTTGAGCCTGTAGTCTTCGAAATCCACGAATAAAACTTCTTCTTGATTCGCATGGCCAGAATCGAGCAGATTGCGGATCAGCTGTAACAGGAAGAACGTCTTTCCCGCCCGGCGGGGACCCACAATCGCGAGAATCGTTGAAAGCGACTCGACCGAAATGACCGGGCTCTCCCGAGGCACAGGTGAGGGGAGGTTTGTGTCGTGCAGCCATTCACCAATGATCTGAAGGAGCAATTCTTGATTCATCATATTGTTTACTTAGGTAAACAAAATCATATTAAATTGTTTACTTCACATTGTCAATATTTTTCCTGAGGCTCGCCTCTTTAATGGTCAATCCTTTGAAAAAGATACTTTTTAGTAATCGCCTTCACCTTTCAATTGTTCTGGGCATACCAACATCCCGCATCCTCCTACGTCCCGCCCTGCGGGACTACGGAGGACAGGTAGCGCCCACCTACGCCAAGGCTTCGGCGGGTAAACATGGCGCCGTGTCTACGGCAGGCAGTCATGACGGAAAGATTATTTTTTACATTCAAAAATCATCCGACTAGTTGAGAATTGCCCGAAACTGGCAAGGGAATGACAATTTGTACTTTTTTTAGACCTAATTGAATGGGAAGTCAACATCTAATTGCGGATTTAAAATTTCAGATTCTTAATTTGCAATTCCTGCCTGCCGGCAGGCAGGTGCGATTTGCAATCTGCCATTAAAAGGAAGTATGTCGCCAGAAATGGTAGAGATAGAGCTGGGCATATCCTGCGTAAGGGCCGAAATGATTGGATACAAATTCCTCCATGGCTTTCTCGCCAGCCTTTTTCCCCTTAAAATATATCTTTTGTAACCCTTTTCTAATCCAAGTATCCATCGGAAAAGCTTCAAGAAAATCCAAAGAGTAGAGGAGCGTGCAATCGGCTATCTTTTTCCCTACGCCGGAAAGGCTCATCAATTGCTCCCTAGCATCCCTGTAGGGCAAACTTTTCAGCGAGAGGAGCTGGCTACGATCAATACATTGACTCGCCTTGACCAAATAACTTGTTCTGAACCCTGCCCTGACCGGTTCCAATTGAAGGGGGTTTCCAATACAGTGAGGTTCTGGAAAACCGTAACCCATGTAGTTCCCCCAAAAGACCTTCCTTCCAGAAGATTTGCAAAGGACCTCGATCATGGAGCGTATATGGGAAATGGCTTTGGCAGAAGAACACAAAAAAGAGATCAGACATTCCCATGGATCCTGTCGGATCAGTCTCATTCCACGATATCTTTCTATTGCCTGATGAATGACCGGGTCCTGGTCGATCTCTTTGTAAATAAAATATAAATCTTCATCCAGCCTGAAAAATTGAATCAGAAAAGGTTCTTCCACCCCCTCATAGAAAAGATACTCCCCTCTTTGACGGATGGGAAAAATCCGATCCGAGGATTGAACGATGTAGGTATCGAGAACCTTCGTAAATCGAAAAAATTGTCCGCATTCCAGGGTATGCTTAAGTGAAAAATTGGGGATTTGGAGTCGGGCGGTCATTCTTTTTTACCCCGTTAGAAAGACCCGCTGCTTACCCTGTACACCATGCGGTGCAGGGCTTGCAGCGAGGATGATAGCTGTTCCTTTCTCCCTGCAGGTGGGAGCGAACACGGAGTCTAATGCCCTGTGTGAGCTTAACCGTTAAAAAATAGAAGATTTTCTAACGGGGTTTATCCAAGGGAGGTCGAATGATAGCGATCGCATAGGTCTCTAAATTGAAATATTTTTTTGCCACTCGGTTGACATCCTCTTGGGTTACCTTCTGTATTTCCTGGGGATATTTTTGATAATGATCAAATCCCAATCCATAAAGTTCATCGAGGGACATTTGACTGGCTTGCGCCCCGTTCGTTTGAAGTCCAATTTCAAAATTACCAATGAGGTACTTCTTCGCCCTGTCCACCTCCTCTTCTGTCAGTCCCTCATCTCTCACTTTTTTCAACTCTCTCAGGACGGCTTCAATAGCTGTCTCCAATTTATTGGGGTGAGTTCCCATATAGACTCCAATAAATCCTGGATCCAGATTCGGTTGAGCCATAAAATTCAAGGCATAGGCCAGGCTTTCTTTATCTCTTAATTCGCGGAATAATCTTCCCCCTTGGCCGGATAGGGCAGCACCTAAAACCGTTATAGCATAGCTATCCGGGTGGTGAAATGAGACGCCTAAGAACCCGAGAACAAAATGAGCCTGTTCCTTCACCTTATGCATCTCAACCTGTCTCTTTTTCTGAAGAAGTGGTTCCTGCGAAATGGAAGGCGTGAGAAGGGGTTCTCTTTTGAAGTCCCCCAACCCTTTCTTGATGGCAAGAACGACCTGTTTTTGATCTACATCTCCCACTACGGTGAGAACCATATTTTCTGGAGTGACCATACGCTGATAATATTCTTTTAAATCTTTTTGGGTCAATCTCTGGATGGAATCAAGAGTCCCTAAGGTGTCCATCCGATAGGGATGCTTTTCGTAAAGAGTTTTTCGAAATAGTTTGAACACGAGACGGGCCAGTTCGTCCTCCTGCTGTTGAATGGAAGCCAGGATCAACCTTCTTCTCCTCTCCATCTCCTCTTTGTCAAAGGAGGGTTGTCGGATCACCTCTGTCAATAAGTTAAAAGCCTCCTCAAAATGCTCGCTTAAAAAAGTAAAGGTAAGACCAAAGCTGTTATAACCAGAAAAGCCATTGAGAGAACCTGCCATTCTCTCCACTTTCTTTGCAATCTCAAGACTACTCTGATTCCTCGTCCCTTTGGTCACCATGACAGCCATGAAATGGTTGATTCCGTTTTGAGGCTCCTCTTCAAACCGAACCCCACCCAAGAAAGAAACTTGAATGGTGACAATGGGAAGGAATGGATTCTCCTTCACGATGAGTCGAATCCCATTATCGAGAACGCTTTTGAAAATCGACGATTTCTTCTC
>Ga0315293_10003958_pt1 | contig 14199 bp, 11 predicted proteins | sample YL17G13_20_MG_FD_203071 | JGI IMG/M metagenome (GOLD analysis project Ga0315293, IMG submission 203071) | Sediment microbial communities from Yellowstone Lake, YNP, Wyoming, USA - YL17G13_20 | ecosystem: Environmental > Aquatic > Freshwater > Lake > Sediment | place: USA: Wyoming | collected... | reverse complement strand
TCAAGTCCTTTCTTAGGATTACAATACTCTGAATAGCTCTGTCTAAGATTACTTCTAGGATTAGCTGCACAAGAAAACTCTGCATTAGCAGCTCTTTGTACCCAACCATCTTGAGCTTTTGGTAAAAAACCACCATCATCAAATCTATATTTCATTCCAACTTCAAACCTAGGATTCATAAACATCTTATTACCACCTGGGTAGAATACAGAAGCAGAGTTTACATTACCACTTAAGTTTAATCTATCATTGACACTACCTTGACCATATAAACCTACACCATGTACATCTACATTAGGTACTGGTCTTACTGAGAATCCATATCCTGTAACAAAAGGTTTAGGTTTCTCATACTTAGGAAGACGTAAGTCTATAGGATATTCATCTACATAGTCTGCACCAGGAAAAGAATACTCTTGACCAGGATACATCATCCTTTGTTGACCATTATTTGCTTTAGCTAATACAGGATAAGGTACTCCATCCATAGTAATGTTAGGAGAAATAACTCTAGTGTTCTCACCAGGATGAGCCCATTGACCACGAGAATCTACAATAAGTCCTCCTCCATTATTCATTCTTGGTGCACGATATCCCATCTCACTTGGAAAGTTAATATTTCCACCTTCTCTTGCAGGCATTAAAAAGCCACCATTAAAAAAATTAAGGATAGGATCAATACGTTTCTCAGGAGTATTGTTTACAGGAACTTTATATTTATTAAAATAATTACCCCCTTCCTTAGCTTTAGGAAGAGCTTGATAATATAATTTAGATAATAAAGAGTCGTTACGTTTCATCTTATCGTAGTGATTGTAGTAATTTTTGATTAGATATTTTAAACAAGAACTTATATGATCCACTATTAACTCTTCTTAAAAATACTTTGTTGACTTGATGTCTAAACTTTTTACGTTCAAGAATAGATTTATTATAGTTTACATATAATGGATTGATTGGATATTCATATCCATTAGATGCTGTTGTAAACATTGGTAAATTAAATCCTGGAGGAAACTCTCCACGATTCTTAGTGATATCCCAAAACTGGTTGAATCTATACTTATGTTCTTCTTTAGAGAATTGAATAGAAATTGAGTTAGGATTTATCTGAGGATAAGCAAGCATACCTAAAGGATCATTCTTACCTTTAAGAACAAGTTGCAATACACCAGATATTTGTTCAGAGTTATAAATAATAGCCTGATCAAAGTTTTGATCTATAACATGAAACTTATCTCTACAATCATTGTGAATAGTGTAAACTTCTAATAAGTATTCTATACTTCTCATAGTAGTTACACCTTGACCAGTTGAAGATACAAATTCTATTTCAAATGGACAATCTATTCCATAGAAATTACAATAACTATCACATCTGATGTTATGTTTCCATATAGTATCTTGTGTCGAACCTGTTGATTTAGCAACACTCATAAAATGATTTCTACCAGGGAACATAAATGTTGGCTTCCAATCATGAAAACTTAACCAAGCTTTTAGTTTAGGATCGTAAGATATAGTCCAACTAGCATCTTCAAAGTACCTAGTGTCTGTTAACTGTATAGATGTACCATTAAATGTAAAAGTTGTTAAATCAATAGGACTAAGATATATTTGATCTAATCCATTTCCTACAGGATACTTAGGTTTGTAATCTTTTTTGGTAACATAAAGAATTTCATAAGTAGAGTCAAACATAATTTGTGTTCCTATACCTATTACAGCATTGTCATACAAAGCATAATCAGGAAATACTTTAAGAAGTTCAGATGGTAAATACTTAAAAAACCACCATCTCATACCACTCTTAGATATTTCTTCTAATCCACTACCTCCATAAGTAAATACTTTACCAGCAGCTTGACTCACCCAGAATAAACCATAAGTGGTATTTACAGCTGAGTAGTTACTTTGATTAGATCCATACTCATAAGACTCTTCTGTGTTTACTAAAGATTGTAATTGATTCTGACCAGTTTCAAATAATTTACCATCACCAATAGTAATCTTAGCTCCAGTGCCATCAAGCTTAAGTTCTTCTACACCCATGAATGATAAAGGACTCATGTTCTTCATCATAAATATTGCACCAGTTTTGTTAATTGCTTTTATAGAAGATACAGGAGAAATAAAATCTTTTTTATTGTTTATTCTAAAGATTGCCCAGCTATCTTGTTTAGGACTTTCATCTTTTAGTGGTAATGAATATATTACCAAGTTTGGATTATATGTATAACAACTTTTACTTACTTCAGGATCGTAATCTCTAGGAAGAATATTACCCCATGTAAATTGACTACCTACAAGCTTTGATACACTAAGAGAATAATCATATTTATAATAGTTTCCACTTTTAATAATGTCAGATCTAAACATTGCACTCAAATCTGTAAATCTATATGTATCATAATGACGCTTTGGTGTTTCTTCTTCCCAATCTCTATATGCAACATTCACTTCACTTTCTACAAAAAAATCTCTAACTCCAGAATTAAATAAATAAAAGTAGCCTCTGTTAATATAAAAAATAGCTGTTGAAGATATATCATCAAGAGTTCTATATCTTGAAGCACTTCTCCAAAGACTACCATTTGTGTTTGTACTGTTAATCCAAAATCTAGCATATGGTATATTATGATAGTTTGTATAATCTATCTCAGTACCATCTGGTTCACCCATTAACCAATTATTAAAAAAGAACATTGAATTTTTTTCAGTGAATCTATTAAGATAAATATCACCACCCCATAAAGGACCAGGATTAGCTGTGCTTGATGTACTATATACAGTTGCAAGAGGAGCCAAAGGATTTATTGAAAAAATGCAAGTGCTGATTGGAATCTGTTTAATCATCTCAAGTTGACCATATTGAGATGGCATTGCAATTTTCATTGCAGCATATTGACCTGATATTTTTTTGGAGAAAAATTGATCAATGTCTGAACTAACTTCGCTTTTTAAAACTCTACTATTATCAGTGACAAGTGGAGGATTAATACTATTATTTAAATCAAATACAACAATTCTACTTCTATGTAAATTATTTACTTGATATGCTTGATTGTATTGTTGAATAGTGGGTCCTACATAGTAAGCATCGTTTATTTTTCTACGTCTATTGTTTATTGGATTTACAATAGAATTATTATAAAAACCATAAGAGTCATACTGAAGACTATATTGAACATAGGGCATCAAATTTATGACAAGACTATATAACTGTTCTTGCATTGATTGAGCCATGAGCACTGTTGTAAAAGCAGCACCTATAAAAAATATAATTGAATTACTTCTCGATATATTTATATTTTTTTGTCTTCTGTTATTTACAGCTAAAGCAGCTCTATCTGCATTATCTGCTTGAGCTGCGTTAGTTCCTCCAATTTGATTCCACCAAGCTTCTCCTGTTTGAGGAGTAGATATTGCACCACCACTTCTAGGAGTTATATTAACTGTTGCTACTGCAGGTGGTACAGTAGCAGTTACAAACCCACCTCCACCACTTTGTGCAGTTCCTCTAATTTCTAAAGGTTTTTGATGACCATATAATGTATCATCTTTATGTTTAGTAAACAATCCTTGAGTTACACCAATATCTTTATTTGCTGCCAACTCAAAATTAAAATCTTCTTGATTTTCACTTGTATCTAAAGCTGTAAGCAATCGTTTAGCTGCAACAGCACTTGCTATACCATCTATTAAACTTACAGCAAAATTACTTAAAAACTTATGTTTAGGATGTTTATAAGGTCTTACAAATTTTCCTGAAGAATCTCCTGAATAAGTTGTATAAACTTTTAAATCGTAAGGATTTAAAAAAGGATTTGAAAAAGATATATCAGGACTATGAAAAGAAAATATTTTATCACTATACCCAGACAAAGGAGGATCAGGATTTACATTCCCAGATATACTTCCTTGAAAAGTAGATGTTAAAAACTTATCATCTCTTAAATCATTATAAGGATAGTTTTGATATAAACCTTTTGTAGAAGTACCAGGAATAGCATACTCCCTCATATTATTAATAAGTCCTTTTGCAAGTATTGTTTTATTACCTTCACGCGATCCACGAAGAATTTCATACCCTACAATAGAATTTATAGGAACTCCATAGTCATCTAATGGACATAAAATATTTTCAAACTCAACCCCAAGTAATCTAATTTTAGTACCTCCATTATCAAATAACGCAGGCATTTGAGGCACAGTTTCATCAGGCATTTTATGATGTCTAATGTTTTGACCACAAAGATTAAGAGGACTACCTGGAGTATTTGGAAAACTATTCCAAATGTCAGGTTTGTTAGAAGGATACTTTTCTGTAGATTCCCAATATGCCATGTAACCTTTTGCAATAATAGTACCCCCATCGAAAGTGAGAATAGACAAAGGGCTAGCAGTTATTGATGCAGTGTTTTGAACTTGCCAGTATTGTATTGGGAATGATTCAAAAGCATCCCCACCTGTTACATTTACTATATCAGCAGGTAAAGGAGGTCTACCTGGAATATGATAAGAATCACTAAACTCTCCTGTATTGTATGCAAAACGAATAAAAAAAGCATACTGTTCATCTCTAAGATAACCTATATTATTATTAGATTTTATATAATAATCTTGAGGATATTCTGTACACACCCATTTAGCTCTAATTTGATTTGCTAAAGGTTGATAATTAAACTTAAATTTATTATACACTCCTGTACGCATTAAATAATCGCCTACAGAATAAAGAGCATCTGATTTTTCAATAGGTTCAGTTCTTTGTATAATACTAGATACAGGAATAGTTACATACTCAGGATCCCATCTATCTACATAAACAGTACCTTGACTAGTATTATAAAAACCAATACGTTTTGCTACTGTTTGAGCATTTATATTTGTAAGAAGAACTAACTCAAATTCATCAAAGGTTGTATCTATTTTGTTAATAGTTATTAATAAAGAACTACTTACATTCTCATGTGTAAACAAACCTTGTACTTCTGAAAGTCCAACGTAGTCAGTTACCTTCACTTGATTTATAGTGTAAGCAATACATGCTTGATAAGATCCATTAGGAAGTGTACCTGCTGTAACACCTCTTTCAATATTAATACAAGGATGTTTAATATGAGGAGCAATTCTAATTTTTTCGCAATTTAATACAGTAGTATCTACACAAGTGGTACAACCATTGACAGTTGTACAAATTTGAACCCATGGAATATCTTCTATATCCATTGATCTTGTAGGATTCAAACCATCATCCCAATATACTAAAGTTCCACAGTTATACTTAGCACGATTTGTAGCTGTAATTAAATTAGTCTTTTTAAAAGCTAGGCAAGGATCATTTACTAATGTTTTATAAGAACACTGAGACTCGTCAAATAAACCAATTTCAGAATTTATATCATTAGTACTAAAGATTACCCAATTATCATCTTTTGTATGGGTTGCTCCTATAATTGTAGCACCTGCATATGGAAGTTGAATACATGCAAATGTAGAAGGTTCATTACCCACTACACCCAATTGACCATCATTTGAATTATTCACTATATTTCTAGCATGGGTCCATACGCCTTCGCCTACAAAGGTATCATTATAATCCTTTGCCATACCTTTGAGGAAACTATTGTTAGTACCCTTATCAGATTGTGTTTGTGATGTATCTTTAGAATCCATGTTTTACTTCAAACTTCTTTTTATCAAGAAACTTATAAATCGCTCCTGTGATGTGACCAGAAACCCAAGCTTGTGCTTCCTCATCAGTAACATCTCTTTCTTCAGTCACTCTCACTACAGCATGATATATCTCATGAGCTAATGTGTTATGCGTTAAATACTTAATGTCAATTATTAAAAAGTATTTATCAATATCTGGACTAAGCACTATCCCCTCACTTTCACCCTCATCTTCTTCCATAACAAGCTTAAATTTTTTATGAATTTTCTTAGATTCAAGCTTAAGTTGGTCAGTGAGAATAAAAATAAGTTGACAACTATAAGTCTGTAATTTTATAGTGTGTGCCACTTTCATAGTTAAAATGTTGATACTGATTTAAACATATCGTAATACCTAGCATACATTGCTTTTCTATTCATTCTCCAAACTGCATACATCTCACTAAAGTTTGGCATATTAACTAAAGAGATTGCATTGTTTCTAGCAGCTTTAAGTCTAGGTTCAATCAATTGAATTTTTTGAGCTACATCTTCACCAGCAAGAAATAAATTTTCCAACAATCTAGATTTAATAGCATATTCATAGAACTCATTAATTAAAGGATGATCAAGAACTAATAAGTTACCATCATCATCTTCTAAAGCTCCTTCGTATGAAATAAATACTTTACGATTAACATCAATATTACGAACACCATAATCAGTGGCATTATCATAAGTGGCAACATCTTGATAGAATTCTCCAAGATTTACATAAATAAAACCATTCTTTATAAAAGCTGATCTACCACGATCATCCAAAGCATCACGTTTTCCTGATGATGGTGATATACCCAATCTTTCAAAAGAACTATATGTTCTTGTTTCAAATTTTCTTTTTTCTACAACTTGAACAAATACTTTCTCTCCTGTTTTACATTCTACAGCATAAGTACATTCGCATCCACATTGTCCTGTAGGAGCACCACAACGATTACAATCTGGAAGTATTACATTTTCAGTTTGTCTTCCTTGAATAGCTTGTCTAGTCACTGTTTCTTCGCCACATAAAAAAGCATAATTAAGTACATAAAAATCATCAGGTAATTTTGCTTTACCATGGTTTAATTCTAATACAACTTCTTTAGTACCATGAATTCTTAAACCTAATTCATAGTTTACTCTTTGAGCCACCTTAATCATTTGAGCTGGTTCAATTAAACCTTCATTGTTATACATAACGAAGTCTGTACCAACCTCATTAAGAAGCTGATCAAAAGTTCGATAACGAAGTTCAGTATTACCCATTGTTTTTAATTATATGTATACAGTAAAATAATAATTCATCCAAAGTCATATTTACATTTATTATCGTGCAATATTTTGTTTATCATTAGCTGGGTCAACTGGAATTTGATAAAGACCCATCACATCTTTAAATACTTGAGATTCAAGTTCTCCTAATAAATAATCAGGAATATTTAAAGTCTGATCTTGTCTTAATGTACAATCATCTTCTTCACAAGTCCATTTACTAATATCATCTTCAAATATTCCTTCTATACGTACAGCATCCCATTCTAAATCAGGAAAATAAATATAATCATTAAGAAACCAGTAATATTTAGTCTTATTAAATCTAAAATTTTTAGAATTAACTACACTAATATAAGATGAAGGTAATATAGGTTGCATTTCTTCAGATCCATCTATAGAACTTATAGTACGAATAAGAGGTCCAAAATATCCCTGTAAGAATACAGGAAGTTTATCTTTAGTTCTCTTAATAGTACAATCAGATCTTACACCAGTGCAACATGCTTCCACTTTATCTATCTCTATAAGTTCTACATAATCCATAGTTTGAATTACAGAAGAAAAAGCCATAAGTTTATTCTTACCATCCTCACGTTTCATTAACCACTTAGCATGCTTTAATACAAAAGCATATATCATACGATCAGTCATAAAAGCATCCTGTTTGTTACCTTTAAGCTGATTACGTAATCTTGATAGAACATCTCCAATAGTATTTTTAGCCATTTTAGTTTAAATTAAATTCATCGTAATCTTTTAAAAGATCTTGAGTTTCTATCTTTTTTTTAATTTCAGTTTTATGTTTTCTGAATAATCTACTTGCTTTAACAAGATTATCCATTTGAATATATTTCTTCCATTCTGTAGGATAGGTTTGTCCAACCATTCTTGTAAAATCTCTCACTCCCTTAAATCCCCAAAGTTCATGATTTTTAAACCTATACTTTGTTTCGTAATTTGTATAAAAGATCTTAGCAGTATACTGATCAGATTCCCAATTTTGATTTTGCAACACTACCCCATACTTTCTACTTTTATCAAAATCAACATTATTTTTTTTACGAGGACAACTTCCTATAAAAAGATATCCAAGTTGCTCTGGTAATTGCACACCATCTCTATCACTTACAACTGTTTTCCAAATCTTACCATTAAAGGTTGCAATAATTTCTTTAAATTGCAGCATTGTTAAATCACTGCACTTAGGATTTTCTTTTATAAACTTTTTATAAAAGTCACTATTAGTCAGATTAAGCTTTGTAGGTCTATACCTAGGTGCATTAAGATCTGGTTTTTTGAATTGTTTTACCACTATCCTTATATTATAATTTACGAAAAATCTTTGAAGTTTCCTATTTAAACTTTAATAGTTTAAACAGTGTATATAAATTCACTCACTTTACCTTTCTCAACATCATGAATTTCCATAATAGCTTGACGTTTAGATCCTATAAATTTATTATGATAATGCCAATAATCTGTAGAACATAAGCTAGGCAAGTGTTTGACAGCAAACCCATTATGTTCATTTTCAGTGGTAAACTCTACAGTTTTTTTAGAATGAAAATGCCCTGTAAAGCATGTACGATATTTAGTGGCTCCCCAAGATACTGGAAACTCTGTAGCGTATACAAGAGCTGTATTTTTTTTAGAAACATCCCCATGCTCAAAAGCAAAAAAGTTATGACCATAAACCACAACTTTTCTTTCTGCATATTCTACATCAAAATATATTGAATAATCTTCTTTATCAAAACACTTAGATAAAGCATGTGCCATATGATAACTGCTAAGTCTGTCATGATTACCTGGGACATAAACTACATGTAAATTATCACAGAATTGTTTAAGATAGTTTATAGACCAAAAAAGAGCATCAAAAGCTTCTCTATAAGCGTCCTGTGCTCTTTGTGCATTGTCTACAGGAGTACCACCTGTTGTTGTACCAGAGAAAGTATCCATATTAAGAAGATCACCTCCTATTACATATATTATTTTATTAAGTTTGTGAGACATATATGCCCTACCTACTAGATTAGTAACAGCTGCTTTAAAGTGATTTACTATATCAGTATTATCTTCTTTTCCAAAATGTAAGTCTTGTGTAGATATAATACCTACAGAATCACTTGTAAACTTCTCATTTACAAATACTTCTCCAATTTGTTCATAACGTGGATTAAAGTTAGATATTACTTCAGCTAGTATATCTTTAGGTTCATGTTTAATGGCAGTCACCATAGCTGATATAAACCAACCATCATGCCTTTCTTTATTCCAATAACTAGATAGTTTCCATTTAGTGGTATCTATCTTAAGCAGTTCAATTATTTCTTCTGCACTTCTAGGCTCAGTGGCAGATAATCCTTTTATCTCAGCTGTACCTTTATCAAGATCTTCTCTAAACTCAATCACTTTATTTTTTAAAGGAAGAAGTTCTAAATTACCTTGTGACAAAATTTCTTTTTTAATTTCTTTGTATTTTTCAATCGAAATGCCTAATTTTGTTGAAGAATATAAATCAGACTTCTTCCATTTAATTAATTGTTTAACCTTGTCGATTAGATTCATATTATTAAGAATTAGTTATAATACATAAAGGTAAGAGGTTTTAATTTAAATTACCAACATTATATAAACATATTTAAAAAATAGAGGCCCAGTGTAGAAACACCAGGCCTTTGTTTGTCAGGATTAAACCAACAAAACCTGACTTTTGTTATTAATTAATATTTTCAATTTCTGGTTCACTGCCTAATCTCATTACTTTATAAGTGGCTAATTTAGAATCAGCTTTTTTGTAATTACCAAATTGAACTGCTTCATTTATAAAATCCCAATCATGTGTGTATTTTTCAGTATGAGGATTTAATTTTTTAGTTAGCTCTGTTTTTATAATTATATCACAATGTCCTATACAAGATATTTGCATTAAAGTATTTCTATCACGATTAAAAGGAGCTAGATTAGAATTATAATAAACTAAATTATGTTCTGTATTTTCTATTTCAGATAAATAATGACTAAAATGATTAGGTAAAATAATATCATCATTTGCATAAAAAACTAAATATACACCTGTAGCATTTTGAATAGCATAATTTATTAGTTTATACCCACAACCACCTCCATTAATTTCTGCATTAAAGTAATGAATTATGTTTCCTTTTTTTTCTTGTTCTTCTTTTATAGATTGTAAATATCCACTATCAATAAGTTTTTGAAAATCAGGACAAGCATCTCCCATTATGAAAGCTTCCCACCCATTTATATCTTGATCAAGTATACATTGAATAGATCTTTTAGTTCTTTCTGGTCTTTGATAACAAGCTATACTAATTGTTATTCTTGGCTTTTTCATTACTTCCTATATTTTTTACAGGCACGCCTGCATATTTTTGATAAGGTTGCAATTTACTTTTTTTAGTTACCACACCATTCATACCAATCATTACACCTTCAGGTATTATAGATTTTTGATGAATAGCCACTCCCATTCCTAAATTTACTTTATCTCCTATTGTACAAAAACCAGCTAACTTAGAACCTGCACTCATTGTTACATTAGATCCAAGAACACAATCATGAGCTATATAAGCATGTTTCATGATATAACAACCAGTTCCAATTTCTGTGATTCTTTGAGCTCCTGAATCAACAGTAATCATTCCAGTGAGTCTAGTACCACTTTTAATAAGAACGCCTTTATTCTCATTCTCTTTACCTATCCATTCTGGAGGCATTCCTATTATACAATAAGGACCTATATAAACATCATCTTCTATAATAACATTAGATCCAATAATTGCTGTAGGGTGAATTAAACTAAGCATATTTTACCTCCTTTTATATCATATACATCATTTTTATGTAATAACATTTTTATTAAAAGGTCGTTAATATTTAGCTTAGTATTTCTAGTTTCTCCTATACCACCTTTATGACTAATTTCAAATGCAAATTTTTCACAAGGAACAGTAGTAGGTGGGTTAAAATGAAAGTAGGCATTTATATAACTTTCATCATTTACACCTGGCTCATATGGAATCTTCTTATCTTCTATTTGCCACTCTCTAAGAGTTTTACAAAAGTCCACCACTCTATCTTTCTTACCTCCAAAAAATGCTCCATAATGGTAAGTGTAAGGTAAAGGACTATCTAAGGGTACATAGGCCTTAGAAAATGGATATCTATCAAAACCAACACCATTCTTAAGCCAACTTCTATTACCATAGTGTTCTCCTCCTACTAAGTCTCCAAGAAACCATTCTTCTGTAAAATCTTTACATACGCTAGTATCAGCATCAAAGTAGTATAAATAATCACTATCACACTTAGATAGTTCTACAATATTTCTGAACTTATCATTTGTTGCATCTAACCAGCTATTATGTTTAGCTGGATGATATTCTACATCAATTTCTTTTTGTAAAAAAGGTTTAGGATCTTCATCTGAAAAAAAGTAAAACTTAATAGATGCCTCTCCTTTATAGTGATGCATAAACTTTTTAATAAACCTAACTCCTAATACAAAATACGAGTTAGTTGCTAGAATAACAATTCCTATTTTAGACATGACACCTCCTTTGTTTTTAAAATTTCTTCTGCATATTTATATGAGCAGAAATTAGAATTAAAAGTTTCTTGTGTAATATCATAAGGAAGAGCTAGTTGATACTTTCCTTTATAAAATAAATCAGGTTTATCACCCACTACTCCAGCATTGTGAAAAATTGGATGAATGTCCCATTCTTGTATACTAGATGTAGCCCAAGAGAATGAAAGTTTTTTTGTTACTTCTACAGGCTTATCCCAAAACCATAGATTCCAAAGAACTGCCCACATATCAGCACACCATATTTGTATCTCATGTATAGTAGGATCAATTGCTTTATCTTTTTCTATTTGATGTGTTACAAGTCTATACAAGTTTTCAGCATCATAATATACTTTTTTCCAAAACTCAGTGGGTATATTTTTTAGTAGGTATTGAGCACCACCACTATTTTTTTCTTGCTCAATAATATATTGTTTATTAACATTTACTATATCAGCCATTAAGTCAAGATAATGTTCTCCTTTAGACTTTACATAATTTGCTCCTATATAACTAACTGTATCACTAACATAACAAATATCATTTTCTAGCATTTCTTTAAAATCAATAGGTTTGCTAAATACAATATCGCAGTCATGATAAAATATAGTTTCTTTTTCTAGTTCAGGATGCTTTAACCAATGTTGATGAAGAACGTGTGGGCGAACACTAGAAATATAACAAGGTTTTTGTCTTGCATCAAAATAAAAGAAAAACTTTACTTCAGGATAACCTTTAGCTAATTTTTTCCATTTTTCAGAAACAGTTCCATGATGAGCACAAACAATTTGTATATCACCAGGGTTAGCACCATTTCTAATAAAGTTGTTAATCATAACTTCCACCTGCCAAGTGTAATAATCTATGGCAGGCTGTGCACAGATAAATTTCATATATTTTGGTTTTTTTGTAAAGATACTATTTTATATAATTCATTAACAAGAACTATTTTTATTTATTAGTCACATTAACCACTATGAGTTATAGTTGTAACTAAACTCACAGCATTAACTACACACCAGCTGTTGTTGTTGTTGTTGTTGCTGGTGTAAATGTTGGTGTTGTTGTAGTAGTAGTTGTACTAGTAGTACTAGTTGTACTAGTAGTTGTAGGGCAATTAATTCTATCAACACAAGGAAGTGTATTAGATATTATAGTAAGTCCTTCTGGTAAAGGATTTTGTATTGTTATTGCACATAATTCATTATAACCATACACAATACTTACATTAGCTGAACTATAAGTTATACAATCAATATACGTTAATTCAATTGGCCTATAATCAACAGAATTAATTTTAAAACATATACATGGTAATGTAGTAGTTGTAGTAGTACTAGTTGTGGATGTTGTGCTACTAGTTGTGCTAGTAGTACTAGTTGTACTAGTCGTTGTAGTTGTAGGACATCCTAATACTGAAGTGCAAAGAATGTCTAAATCATTTATTGTTTGAACAGCTCCATTAGTATTAGCATAATTAACTGGTGTTCCTACTTTATAACAAACTATAATTAAAGAATTACTAACAGAGACAGAAGTATCTACAGAGTTACAATTTACATAAAAGAATGTAGTAAAGGATGCGTCTGTTCCACTGCTACCTAACTCTAAACAAAAACAAGGTGTTGTGGTAGTGGTTGTAGTTGAAGTGGTAGACGTAGTCGATGTTGTTGTACTACTAGTCGTTGTACTAGATGTAGTGCTAGTTGTTGTACTTGTGGTTGTTATAGGTGGTGGACAAAGTAATCCACATACACCATAGTTTATAATTGTAGCAAAAAAATTAGTAGTAATAGTATTAGCTTTAGCACAGATACTAGTAGAATCACCAAAATCTAATGGTACTGTAACTAATACTCCTTCATCACACTCATAATAACTAAATTCATATGGAATTACTCCTGGTTCAGGTTCAATATTATTAATTGTATAACAATTACAAACAGGACTTAATGTTGTTGTAGTTGTTGTTGAAGTTGAAGTTGTAGTCGATGTAGTTGTTGTGGTGGTGCAATTTAAATGTAAAGATTGAATTATTATATCCACAACTTCACAAACAGTCATTCCAGTTGTAATTCCAGCACAATCAAAATCATTACCATTGTATATAATACAACAAGATTCAACCTCTTTATCGCAAGGTTGAGCATCTGGACATATCGTTGTAGGACATAATATTGGTTCTCCTGTAGGACAGCAGCATGGTAAATTATTATATGAACAACTACAGTTACAAGCCATTTTTTATTTATTTTTATGTTGTTATTGTTACAGTTACTCCGTATGATGTTAATGTTGTTATTGCTGTTAATCCTGCTCCTGATGCAACACCTTTCAATGTTACATATTTACTAGATCCTGGTGCTCCTGGAGCTACTCCCCAAGCTGGTACAGATGCTAAACTAACTAACAAATTATTTAAATTTGCTGATGACATTGCTGTTAATGACATCACTCTAACTGCTTGCATTGGATTAGCCCAAGTATGAGATGGAGTGAAAGTTGGAGCTGGTGATAAAGCAACCGTTGTTTGATAATCAAATATTTTAATACTTGCAGGAAGATCTGTTATATCACCAGTAATAGTTGATGCACCAAGATTGTGTCCAAATATTACTAAGTTAGTT
>Ga0315293_10003957_pt1 | contig 14204 bp, 13 predicted proteins | sample YL17G13_20_MG_FD_203071 | JGI IMG/M metagenome (GOLD analysis project Ga0315293, IMG submission 203071) | Sediment microbial communities from Yellowstone Lake, YNP, Wyoming, USA - YL17G13_20 | ecosystem: Environmental > Aquatic > Freshwater > Lake > Sediment | place: USA: Wyoming | collected... | reverse complement strand
ACCCTGAAAGGGGTGATCAAGAAGATCAATCCCCAGGCCGACATCATCGACATCTGCCACGGTGTGCCTTCCTATTTCATCCAGGGCGGATCCTATGTGTTGGAAAAGACATTTCGTTTTTTTCCGGCCGGCACCATTTTCCTGGTGGTGGTCGATCCCGGAGTGGGCACCAAGCGCAAGCTTCTGCTGGTCACGGCCGCCGGCTTCAGCTTTGTCGCGCCTGATAACGGGATCCTGACCCCGATCTTCGATCTGGGTAAAGATGTGCTTGTTCGCGAGATCGATCAGGAGCGCTATTTCCTGATTTCCGGTTCCTCTACCTTCGAGGCGCGCGACCGCATGGCCCCGGTGGCCGCCTATCTGTCGAAGGGGACCGCTGCGGCCGATATCGGCAGTCCGACGGACGAATTCGTCGTCAACACCGACTATCACCCACAGCTGGTGTCGCCCAACCAGATCGAGGGGCGGATCATCCATGTGGACAAGTTCGGGAATCTCATCAGCAACGTGTCGGGGAAATGGCTCTTTGAAAAATTACTGGCTTGCGGCTGCCAGCATTTCAAGCTGCGCGTCAATGACCAGGAAATCAGCGAATACCGGCAGAATTACGCCTCAACCAGCGGCTTGCCTTTCCTGCTGATCGGTAGCCACGGCAACCTGGAAATCGCCATGAACCGGCGCCAGGCTTTCAGGGAACTAAAGGCCCAGTTGAACCAGAAATTCATGATCCTGCTTTCCTGAATAGACGGAAAGGCCGCACCTGTCATTGAAATAAAAAAGGAATTGATTTATAGTACGATTTTAAACCGGATTGGTTTAAATTCGGTTTGGGTGTCAGCTCTAAACGAGATAGAGGTGAAAAAATGTCATACTTGCTCGCGGTGAAGGAAATCCTGGGATTCGCGGTCTACATTGAAGAGAGGGGATATGAATTCTACGTGGAGGCGATGAAGAAGTTCGCGGATCCTCGCGCCACCGAGCTATTCCAGTACCTGGCCGACGAGGAATTCAAGCATGAGGAGTTCTTTAAAAAACTTGTAGAAAAGAGCGGCGGGATAAAGGGGGAAAGCCTCGATCCGGAATACCAGGCCTACATGAAAGAATTCATCAAGGCCCACCAGCTGGGCGACAAGGAGGCGATCAATGAGAAACTCACGCGGATCTCCACCCTGGATGAAATCCTCGACCTGGCCATGAGCTTCGAGAAGGACTCGATCGTCTTCTTTTCCGAGTTGAAGGAAATGCTGGCCAAAGGGGATACTGCGGCAGTGGAGAGGGTCATTCACGAAGAGATGGGTCACCTGCGCAAGATCTTCCAGATGAAACGGGAACGGGTCAAAAAATAAAGTTTTTCTGGTAAGGCTGGTTTTTTATCCGGGAGGGAAAATGGGACTGATGGAAATTATCGAAATGCGGCGAGCCTACCGCTCGCTGCAGCCGGTGGAGATCAATGAAGGTTTGGCCCGCGACCTGGCCACGGCCGCATCCCTGTCGCCTTCGTGCAATAACAAGCAGCCCTGGCGTTTCGTGTTTGCCTTCGACACGGATGTCCTCGAGCGGCTGAAGGGAGCCATGAACAAGGGCAACGAATGGACGAAGGCTGATTCCATGATCATCGCCGTGGCCAGCCGCAGGGACATGGATTGCCTGATCAAGGAAAGGGAATACTATCTGTTCGACATCGGAATGGCCACGGCCTTTTTGATCCTGCGGGCCACGGAGCTTGGCCTGGTCGCTCACCCGATCGCCGGCTACGATGAAGAAAAAGCCAAGGAGATCCTGGGCATTCCCGTTGACATGCGTTTGATCACCCTGGTCAACGTCGGCAAGCACCTTCTGCCGGCCAATGCCCTTTTAAGCGCAAAGCAGGCCGAAATCGAAAAAACAAGGCCCGAACGCCTTCCGTTATCCGAGATCATGAGGCTGAACCATTTCTGAAAAAAAAGGGGCAACAGTCTATAGCAGTTTGCGGATGGCTTCCTTGGCCAGTTCGTCGGCCCGCTCGTTCCATTCGATATGGCTGTGGGCGGCCACCTTGTGAAAAATGATATGGCGGAAACGGTCTTTCAACGCCAGCAGCTGCAGCCATAAATCCTTGTTCTCAACCGGTTTTTTAGCGGCCGTCAACCAGCCGTTTTTCTGCCAGCGCTGGTACCATTTCTGCGCCAGGCAGTTATGGAGGTAGGCGCTGTCGGTGAAAACCGCCACGGGTAAGGCGAAATTCTTGATCGCCTCCAGGGCCCTGATGCAGGCCAGCAGTTCCATGCGGTTGTTGCTGGTATTTTTTTCAGCCCCCGAGATTTCCCTGGTCCTGCCCTGGAATATCAGGATGGCCCCCCAGCCGCCGCGGTTTTGGCGCTGCTGGTTGTTGCTGCAGGCCCCGTCGCAATAAATGACTATTTTATCCAGCGAATTTTTTCCTGTCATGACAGGGGCATTATAATCCGTCTATCCAGAAAAAAGCAACCGCAGCCGCGGGGGAAATGAACGCGTCAGCGGCCGTGTGATCCGTGGCCACCGCCGCGCGCCATGTCGCGGCCGTGTTCCATGACGCCGGCCATCAATGTGGCGCAGAGTTCGGCGCCGCGCGGAGAGCCGGGAAAGTTAACGATGATGCTTCTTCCCTTTTGCCCGCAATAGGCGCGGGAAAAAACGGCGTGCGGAGTTTCCTTGGCCGATTCGCGGCGCAGCCATTCGCTGATGCCGGGGATGGCGCGGTCGCAGATGCGGGCGCAGGTTTCGGGGGTGATGTCCCGGGGTGAAAGCCCGGTGCCGCCGCAGGTCAGGATGTAGTCGCTGTCCAGATTGTCGCTAACCGCCTTGGCGATCGCCTCGGCCTCATCCGGGATGACGCTCAGGCGAATGTCGGCGCCTGGCAGCCGCTGCTCCAGGATCGCGCGGATGAGCGGCCCGGATAGGTCGGAATATTCTCCGGCGGACGCCCTATCGGACACGGTAATGACCGCTACTTTGAGCATGGATCTTGCCTCCTTTAAGCACCTTGGCGAAAATCCCCTGGCTGGGCATAATGCATTCGCCGGCGGTATAGTAGATGGCGCAGTGGCTGTGGCACTCCTTGCCGATCTGGGTGATCTGCAGTCGCACCGGACCGATGGCGATGATCTCGCCGACCTTGGCCCGGCTCCAGTCCACGCCGCGGGTTACGATGTTTTCGCCAAAGGCGCCCGGGGCCAGATCCAACCCCTTGGCTTTCATGGCGTCGATGGCTTCGCCGGCCAGAAGCGAGACCTGGCGGTGCCAGGATCCGGCGTGGGCATCGCCCAGGATGCCGAAATTCTCCCGCAATTCGACCTCGGGTGTTTCGTGCTTGGCCACGCCCTTCGCGTTGGCGATGTTGACCGCTTCAACCTTGAATTTCACGCTTGCTTTTCTCCAGTAGGGCGATGGCCCCGATGATCATATTCTTGTCGACCGCCTTGCACATATCGTATATGGTGAGGGCGGCGATGCTGACCGCGGTCAGCGCTTCCATCTCAATGCCGGTTTTTCCCTCGCTGACGGCCCTGGCGGTTATTTCGATGCCGTCAGGCACGATAGTAAATTGCACATCCAGCTGGTGGATGGCCAGCGGGTGGCAGAGAGGGATGAGCTCCGCCGTCTTTTTGCCGCCCTGGATGGCGGCGACGCGGGCTACGGCCAGCACATCGCCTTTTTGCAAGAGGTTCTTGCGCACCAGATCCAGCGTCGCCGGGGCCAGGATGATCTTGCCCGCGGCCACGGCTTCCCGGTGTGTGGGCGGTTTTCCGCTGATATCGACCATTTGCGCTTTTCCGGAACCATCGACGTGACTGAGTTTCATTTATCCTCCTATCTGCCAGTTTTCGCGGTTGCGGCAGGAAACCCCGTGCCGGGGCTTGGCGCGCACGGCTTTCTCCAGACTGGCCCCGATATCGGAAAAATCGATCGCGAATTCCAGGTCGGAAAACAAGCAGGGTTTCAACTTGCCGTCGGCCGTCAGGCGCAGGCGATTGCACTCGCGGCAGGACAGCGGCCTTTCGGCCGCCAAGGCACTGTCCACGCTTTTCAGGTCGTGCAGCGAATAGTGGTGAATACGCTGCAGGCGCAAGCCGTTGTCCCGGCAAAACAATTTCATGGACTCAACGTCTTCGTCATTGAATCCCGGGATCAGCACCATGTTGATCTTGGTGGCCCGGAAGCCGGCCTGGCGGGCGGCGACGATACCGGCCAACGCCTTTTCTATGTCACCGTTGCGGGTGATGCAACGGTATTTGTCTTGATCCAGGGTGTCCAGCGAGATGTTCAGGCGGTCGAGCCCGGCTTGCTTGAGTTCCGCGGCCAACGAGTCCAATAGAATGCCGTTGCTGGTCATGCTGACTTCGCTGACTCCCGGGAGCGCCTTCAAGGCGCGAACCAAAAAAACAATATTTTTTCTTACCAGCGGTTCGCCGCCGGTCAGGCGGATTTTGTCGATCCCCATGCTCGCGGCAACGGCCGCAACTTGGACGATTTTTTCATAGGGTAGGATCTCGGCGTGGCTCTTCAGTTCGATGCCCTTCTCCGGCATGCAATAGGTGCAGCGCAGGTTGCAGCGGTCGGTTACGGCTACCCGCAAGTAATTGATCTTGCGGTCATAGGCATCGAACATCGACAGTGCTCCCGGACGAAATTTCGCTTTGCCCCGCGGGAACGTAAAGCAGGGCGTCGGCCTGGCTCAGGGCATGCAGGTGGGCTGAACCGTGGTAAACAAGCACTTCAGCCCGACCGTCACGAAGGCGCAGCGGCAGGAAAGCGCTCCGTGCGGCCTGGGAACGCCGGTAGCCGCTTCCCAGGGTCACTTTTGCCATCCGCGGCCGAAAATCGTGGCCCAGCAGGCGCATGATCAATGGCTGGATGAACACCGCGAAGATCACGAAAGTGGAGACCGGGTTGCCCGGCAATCCGAAAACGGCCTTGTCGCCGCGGCCGCCGAAGACCGTGGGCATGCCTGGTTGAACTGCGATTTTTTGGAAATGCATGGTCACGCCCGCCTGTTGCATGGCGGTCGGGACGAAGTCGAAATCGCCGGCCGAAACTCCTCCGGAAACGATCAGCAGGTCACAGCGGGTCAGGCAGCTGGAGATCAGGGCGGCAGTCGGCTTCAAGTCATCGGCGCTCCGGCCCAATGCCACCGGAGCGGCTCCGCAGTCGCCGATCTGGGCGGCCAGTGAATAATAATTGCTGTTGTAGATTTGAGCGGGCCCGAGGGGAGTGCCGGGATCGACCAGCTCCGAGCCGGTCGTAAGGATGCCGATCCGGGGCGGCTTGGCCGTGGCCACGTCGGCAATCCCGAGCGAGGCAAGCAGGGCGATCTGCGCCGCCTGCAGGCGGGTGCCTTTGGTCAGGACCCGCTGCCCGGCCTGGATGTCCTCACCCTTAACGCGGACATTGCGATTCCTGTCTTCGGCGACGATGCGCATCGAACCGTTTTCTTCGATCGTGCACTCGCGTTTGACCACGCGATCGGCGCCCGGCGGGAGCATGGCCCCGGTCATGATCTTGGCGCACTGGCCGCGGCCCACGCTCCGGCGCGGCGGAGTCCCGGCGGCGATGGTTTCGACTATTTCATAAACTGGAGAACGATCTCCCGAGATAATGGCATAACCGTCCATAGCTGACTTGTCGAATTCGGGGACTGCGAAAGGGGCAGTGCTGTCCAGGGCCAAGACCCGGTTTTGCGCGGTCAGCAGCGGTACGGTCTCGCTGTTGACGTTGACCGGGAAAGCAGCAATGATCTTTTGCGCTTCTTCCACGCTGATCAGCGGGGCTTCACTCATGATTCGGGAACCCTTGGCGGGTGAATATTGAATGATTCTTTTTTGCCACTTGTTTTTCTCCTTTCCAGTCTGGGAGGCAGAGTCGTTTCCGGCCCGGCCCTCGCGGTTCAAAAGCGTGGCCTTCGGCTTTAGCTCATTGAGCTCGGAGAAAAATCATCCTATCAGAAAAATAAAAGCCGGTCAAATTCATTCGTTGCGCAAGGCTTCGATGGGGTTGAGAGCGGAAGCTTTGCGCGCCGGGTAGTAGCCAAAGAAGATGCCCACGGCGCCGGCGAAGCCGAAGGAGAGCAGGACGTTCATCGGCGCGATGACCGTATTCCATTCGGTGGCCAGGTGGACGATCCAGGTGGCCACAAAGCCGATCAGCACGCCGATCAGGCCGCCGGAAAGGCTGAGCACGATGGCCTCGATCAGGAACTGCACCAGGATGTCGCGGCTGCGGGCGCCGATGGCCATGCGGATGCCGATCTCGTGGGTGCGCTCGGTGACCGAAACCAGCATGATGTTCATGATGCCGATGCCGCCCACTAGCAATGAAATGCTGGCGATGGAAGCGAGGAGGATGGTCAGCACCTTGGTCGTCTCCTGGGCGGTGGAAGCGATGTCGGTCTGGTTGCGGACGGTAAAGTCAGCATCCTCGCCCTCCTCCAGTTTATGGGATTCGCGCATGATGGCGGTGATCTCGGCCTGGGCTTGGTCCATCTGGTCCAGGGATGTCGCCCGGGTCAATATCTGGTCGATGTGCGGTTCGCCGCTCAGCCGGTAGTAGACGGTGGTGTACGGGGCGATGATCATGTCGTCCTGATCCTGGCCGAAGGCGCTTTGTCCCCTCTCTTTTAAAACGCCGCTGATCTTGAAGGGTACGTTGCGCAGACGGAGCTGCTGGCCGACGGGGTCCTCGTTGGCGAAAAGGTTTTTCACTATGGTTTGGCCGATGATGCAGAACTTGTTCTGGGCGCGAACATCACTGGCCGAGAAAAAATCGCCAGAGCTCATTTGCCAGTCTCGAATCTTCAAGTATTCCTCGGAAACCCCCCAGACGGCGGTGCTCCAATTGCCGCTGCCGCCGATGACCTGGACGCCGGTGCGCACCACCGGCGATATGGCCTCAAGCAGGGTGCTGTTCTTCTTAAGCTTGTCGACGTCGTCAAGGGTCAGCCGCACTCCCTGGTCGGGCCCCATGTGCACGCCGCGCTGCTGCATCGAGCCGGGGAAGACCATGATCAGGTTGGTGCCCATACTGGCGATCTGGTTCTGGATGCGCATTTCGGCTCCCTTGCCGATGGCCACCATGACGATCACGGCGCCAACGCCGATGATGATGCCCAGCATGGTCAGCAGGGTGCGCATCTTGTTCTTGATGATCGACTTGAAGGCCACTTTGATCAGGTTTTTCCATTTCATGGGCGCTCTCCTTGGCCGGCGGCGGCTTTCGAGCGGGCGGCCTCGAGGTCCCTGGCGGCGTCATGGGGGTGGGGCACGGCCAGGTCGCGGATGATCCAGCCGTCGCGGAATTCGATGATGCGGCGGCAGTAGGCGGCAATATCGTGCTCATGGGTGACCAGGATGATGGTGATGCCCTGACGGTTCAACTCCTGGAATGTGGCCATGATCTCGATGCTGGTGCGCGTGTCGAGGTTGCCGGTGGGTTCGTCGGCCAGAATAATGGCCGGCTTGTTGACCAGGGAGCGGGCGATGGCCACGCGCTGCTGCTGGCCGCCCGAAAGCTGGTTGGGAAAATGGTGGGCGCGATCGGTCAGCCCCACCCGCTCCAGTGCCTGGCGGGTCAGTTCCAGCGGATTGCCGCTGTCCTCCTGGCGCGAGTAAAGGAGGGGCAGCTCGACGTTCTCAAAGGCGGTGGTCCGGGCCAAGAGGTTGAATCCCTGGAACACGAAACCAATTTTTTTGTTGCGGATATCGGCCAACTGATCGCGATTCAATTTGTTGACATGGATACCGTCCAAAAAATAGTTGCCGGCGCTGGGGTAATCCAAGCAGCCCAGTATGTTCAGCATGGTCGATTTTCCCGATCCCGATGCGCCCATTATCGCCACCAGCTCGCCGGGGTTGATCGTCAGGTCGATCCCTTTTAGGGCTTCGACCTGGACTTCGCCGCTGTCGTAAATCTTGGTCACCCGCTCGGTGCGGATGACGGCTTCGCTGTTGCTCATGTTGCCTCTCTGTCGCGGCTCACAGGATGCGCATGCGCGGCGGGCCCTGCTGGGCAGCCTGCTCTTCGGGCGACAAATTGATGCTCTTGATCACTTCCATCCCTTCCTTAATTTCCTCGGCTTTAACCTCGGTCATCTGGCCGTCGCTGATCCCCGTCCTGACCCGGATGGGCTTCGGTTTACCGTCACCGTCAAGGGCCCAGAGCATGCCCGCATCCTTCGGCCTTTTGCGCATGCCGTTGGCGCCGGCACCCGGGAAGCCGTTGCCGTTGGCTGCGCCGGCTCCGGCCGGCATGGCGCCGGGATTGCGGCCGGCAGCGCCGCCGGAGCGTGCTTGGAATTGCTTCATCATCTCCTGCACCATTTCCTGGCTGGGCTTCAAACGCAAGGCGGTGTTGGCCACGCGCAGGACGTTCCGGGCCTGGCCGACCAGGAAATCGATGGTGGCGGTCATGCCGGGCAGCAGCTGCCCCTCGTCGTTGGCCACGTTGATGACCACGGTGTAGTTGACCACGTTCTGGATCGTTACCGGTTCCAGGCGGATCTGGCTGACCATGCCGGAAAATTTCTTGTCGGTCTGGGCCTGGACGGTAAAGCGCACCTCCTGGCCTTCCTTGATCTGGCCGATGTCGCTCTCGTCGACATTAGCCAGGATCTGCATTTTCGAAAGGTCGTTGGCGATCAGGAACAGGGTGGGCGACGAGAAACTGGCGGCTACGGTCTGGCCGACGTCGATATTGCGCGAGATGACGATGCCGTCGATGGGGGCGAAGATGGAGGCGTAGCTGAGGTTGATCCGCGACCTTTCTAGGCTCGACTGGGCCGATTTCATCGTGGCTTGCGCCAGCTCGAAATTGACCTGCGCCTGCTCCAGGTCGTTCTTGGTCTTGATGTTTTCATTGAACAGGTACTGCATGCGCGACAGGTCCTGCTTGCTCTGCTTCAGTTGGGCCCGGCTGCGGTCAAAGGAGGATTCCGCTTCCGACACGGCCATGAGCAGGGAAGAGGTGTCGAGCATGGCCAGCAGTTGGCCTTGCTTTACGATCTGATTGAAGTCGGTATAGATCTTGGCGATGCGCCCGGATACCTGCGTGCCGACCTGGACCGTGGTCACGGCGCCGAGCGTGCCGGTGCTGGAAACGACCGATTCCAGGTCGCCGCGATCGATCTTGACCATGGTGTATTTCCCTGCGCTTTCCTTTCCGTTGCGGGTGAAAAACAAGGCGGCCAGCGCAATCAATAGCACCGCTCCCATGCCGATGATCCATTTCTTTTTATTGCCCTTCATGCCCATTGTTTTCCTCCTGGGTCAGTTTTATTATAGCCGATGCCGTTTTGGGTTTACAAGTCATTTTTACGTGGCGCGCAGCAATAATGTTCTGGCATGGCCCATAACAAACTTACGAACGTTTTCTTGCATTTTTTTATCGCTGGGGCCGTGATTTCTGCTGGCGGTTCAGAGTCCGGGTCACTCTTCGCCCAAAAGCCCTGACAGGGCGGCGAAGCCTGCGTGCAGGCCGCAATCGAACTGGAAGGTGACGACCCGGCGCCGGTTCTCTAGCAAGGCCTGCCGGTCACCGAAGGCCTGGGCCGTGATCAAGGTCCCGAATGACACGGTGGCCTTGTCCGCGCCCGCGTGGTCCGGTATCGGCGCGTCCGGGTCGATCCGGGCAAGCAGCTGGATGAACAGCCCTTTGCCCGCGTCGCCTTTGTGCAACTGCCCGGTGGAGTGCAGGAACCTGGGCCCATAGCCGACGCTTACGGCAGTCTTGTATTTCTTCCGCAGCAGAGCCCGGAAATTCTGCAGCGCCCGCCCGCTGGCTTCGTCCGGTTTCATGTAGGCCTGGATGGCGATGTATTGAATGCCCTTGGCGGCGAAATCATGGGCATCTTTTCCAAAAAACTCGTCCCGCCAGCTTTTTAAGTCGCCGGCCTCAGCGTCGGAGTAGACCTTCAGCCCGGCGGCGGTAAATTTTGCCGAAGGCTGCGGCAGCATGCCGGTGCGGGAATATTCGGCCAGCATTTCCCTGGCCCGGATTTTTGCGGCCTCCACGTTCGGTTGGTTGAAAGGTTGGATGCCCATGAGCCAGCCGGCGATCGCGGTGGCCATTTCCCAGCGGAAATACTCTCCGCCGATTTCGTAAACGTCCCGGCAAACGATTTCCACCATCGGCTGCCCGGCAGCGAGCAAGCTCTGCATGGCCTGGTCATGCTCGTGATCGTCCTGCAAACGGATATAAACAAAAAACCTGTCCTGGGCGTAGGCCTCGGGCGCCAGGATCTCCTCGTTGACCAGCGGCAGGATTCCCTTGCCCTCTTTTCCGGTGCTCTCGGCGATCAGCTGCTCCAGCCAGTCGGCGAAGGAAGACAGCCCGGCGGAGGTGATGAAGGTGATCTTGTCCCGGCCGCAGTCGGCCAGGTAGCCCATGATCACTCCGAGCCTGGCCGGGGTATTCCCTTCCCGGGTCTTGCTGCTGCGGGCCATGAATGCGGCGCGGTCCAGGATTTCCTTGATGTCAATGCCCAGTAGCGCCGCCGGGACAATGCCGAAGAGCGACAGGGCCGAGTAGCGGCCGCCGATGTCCGGGTCGTTCAAAAAAATTTTCCGGAAACGCAGTTGCCGGGCCGTTGTTTCCAGCCCGCTGCCCGGGTCGGTGATGGCGACGAAATGGCTGCCGGCTTTTTCCTCGCCGCTGCGGGCGACGGTTTGATTGTAGAAGAATTTCATGAAGGCAAAGGTCTCCGCCGTTCCGCCCGATTTGGTGGAGACGATGTAAAGCGTTTTTTCGGAATCCGGCCTGGTGGCGAACTCCAACACGGCCCCGGGATGGGTGCTGTCCAGAATATCCACGGCCAGGTATCCGTCCTTCGCGGCGAACGAATGGCTGAAGACTTCCGCCGCCAGGCTCGAGCCGCCCATGCCGAGAAGCAGCGCGCGCGTGAAACCCTCCGTTCTCACGGCGGTGACGAAATCGATGATTTCATCGGCTCGGGCCAGGGAAGTCTCCGGGCAGTCCAACCAGCCGAGCCGGTTGGCGATTTCAGCCGGGGCGGCGCCCCAGACCCGGTAATCTTTTTCCCAGATCCTTTCCACGATCCGTTGCGCGCGCAGCTGGATTTCGGCCTTGGCCACGCCCTGCCGGTAAGCGGCCAGCGATTCCTTGAAAAGTTTTTCCTGCTTTTTCACGCCGCTGATCTATTAGGGCCGGTTGGGTTTCAGCGCTGCTTTCGCGGCCTTGACCAGCGCCTCCACCGTCAGGCCAAATTCGGCGAACAGGCTGTCCGGCTTTCCCGATGCCCCGAATGTCCTCAGGCCGAGCGCTTGCCCATCCCCCTTCCGTCCCAGAAAATCGCTCCAGCCGAACGTGGAACCGGCCTCGATCGCGACCCGTCTCGTCACCTTTGCCGGCAACACCGTCTCTCGGTAATCCGGGTCCTGCCGGTCATACAAACTCCAATTCGGCATGCTGACCACCCGGACGCCGATTCCTTCTTTCTTCAGCTCCTCATGGGCCGCCAGAGCGAGTTGCACTTCCGAGCCGGTGGCGATCAAGATCACATCCGGAATGCCGCCGCAGTCGGCCAGAACGTAGCCGCCCTTCATCGTCCCTTCGGCGGAGGCGTATTTCGTTCGGTCGAATACCGGCAAATCCTGCCGGCTGAGGATCAAGGCTATAGGTGTGTCCCTGGTCTCCATGATGTATTTCCAGGCGACGGCCACTTCGTTGGCGTCCGCTGGGCGGATCACTTCCAGGTTCGGCATGGCCCGCAGCGATGCCAGATGCTCGATCGGCTGATGGGTGGGACCGTCCTCGCCGACACCGATGCTGTCGTGGGTGAAGATGTAGATGACCGGCTGTTTCATCAGCGCCGACATGCGCATGGCTGGCCGCGCGTAATCCGAGAATACAAAAAAGGTGGAAACGAAAGCTCGCAAGCCACTCAAGGAAATGCCGTTGGCGATGGCGCCCATGGCGTGCTCGCGCACGCCAAAATGCAGGTTCCGGCCGCCGGGATTGTCCTTCTGAAAACCCGACGAGTTTTTTATGGTGGTCAGGGTCGAGGGGGCGAGGTCGGCGGAACCGCCGATCAGGAATGGGACCCTCTCCGCGATCGCGTTCAGCACGCTGGCGCTGGCGCCCCGGCCCGATATTTTTGTTCCGGGCGCGAAGCTCGGAATGGCAAGCTCCCATCCATCCGGCAATTCCCCTTTCTGCAGCAAGCACAGGTGTGCGGCCGGCTCCGGGTATTCCTTCGCGTAGCGCGCGAAGCGCTCGTCCCATTCCCTGTTTTGTTCCATGCCTCTGGCCTTGATTCCTTGACTGTAATCCTGTACGGCGGCAGGAACGAAAAAATTCTTTTCCGGATCCCAACCGTAAAATTTCTTGGCGCTTCTGATCTCCTCTTCGCCGAGGGGCGAGCCGTGGGCGCCGTGGGTGTCCTGCTTGGTGGGCGCTCCGTAGGCGATATGGCTGTCGATGATCAGCAGTGCAGGTTTCCCCTTTTCCCCGTTTGCGCTCCGCATGGCCCGGTCAATCATGGCCAGGTCGTTGGCATCGCTGACCGCCCGGACATTCCAGCCGTAGGCCTTGAACCTTGCGGCCACGTCTTCGCTGAAGGCCAGGCTCGTTTTTCCCTCGATCGTGATATGGTTGTTGTCGTAGAGCCAGACCAGGTTGTCCAGGCCGAGATGGCCTGCCAACGACGCGGCTTCAGCGGAAATTCCTTCCATCAGACAGCCGTCCCCGGCCAGGGCGAATATCCGGTAGTCAATCAACTCGTATCCGGGGCGGTTAAAATAGCTGGCCAGCCATTTTTGCGCGATCGCCATCCCGACGCTGGCTGCCGCGCCCTGCCCCAAGGGGCCGGTGGTAATCTCAACGCCGGGGGTCAGCCCATGCTCCGGATGGCCGGGGCAGCGGCCATGGAGCTGACGGAAGTTTTTGATATCATCCAGGCTGACCTCATACCCCATGATATGCAGCGTGCCGTAAAGGAGCATGGAAGCATGCCCGGCCGAAAGGACGAAGCGGTCGCGGTTCAGCCACCCGGGATTGGCAGGATTGAATTTCATGAAGCGGTCGTAAAGGACAAAGGCCACGGGGGCGAGGGCCATCGCTGCTCCGGGGTGGCCCGAATTGGCTTTCTGGACAGCATCCATGGCCAGGGTCCTGATCGTGTCGATGCAAAGCCGTTCCAAAAGGGGATTGTTCTTACGCATGGGGCCATTTTAAAAGAAGGTCCCGCTTTAGTCAAGTTGGGATGAAGCGGATGTTGCGAAGGAATGGAACCCGCTTCAACCGTCCATCCGATTGCGTTTTTTATTTTTAAAAGTTATGATGATGCGGAAGGTGACCATGAATTTCAGCAGCTGGAAAAACGAAAACATTGGCCCGATCCAACGGGTCGAAGCGGTCGATCTTTTCAGATTCCTGGTCCTTTTTTTCATGATCCAGGGTCATTTGTTCCGCGCCTACCTGCTGCCATCGATCCGTCACGCCCATTGGTACCTGATCCACGAAGCCCTGCACGGGGTGGTCGCCCCAGGGTTTTTGTTCGCGGCGGGCTTTACCGCTTTCCTGTCCTTCCACAACAAGCGCCGGAATTACATCCACCTGGACCGGGCTTTTTTCAAGCGCTTGCGGCGGATATTGTTCGTCATCGCCATCGGCTACTGGATCCACCTCCCTTTCTTTTCACTGCGCAAGACGTGGCAATACGTTTCCAGGGGCCAGGCCGGCGAATTTTTAAAAGTCGACATCCTGCAGTGCATCGGGATCGGCTTGCTCCTTTTCACGATTTTGGCCGTTATCCTGAAAAATGAAAAGATTGTGGTCCTGTTCTCGCTCCTGGCCGGGGCACTGTTCTTTTTGCTGCCGGAAACGGTAAAGCACATTCATTTGCATCCGGCCATCGACCCGTATTTCAACTATGAAACCTCGCTTTTTCCCATTTTCCCTTGGGCCGGATTTTTATTTCTCGGAGTGCTTGCGGCCTATGTGTATTCGCTACTGAAAAGAGAGGTCTTCTTCAAGCTGCTTCTGGCCCTGGGAGTGGCCATTTTCCCCTGGTTTTTTTTCCAGTCCAGCCAGGTTTATTTCAAAGCCGAGCTCACCTTAAGCGGCAACCTGAATAAGGCCGGAGCAGTCTTCATCCTGTTGTGGTTCGCCGACCTGCTGCTGCGCAAATTCAAAGGGCCGCTGCTCACCGTCCTGATCAAGGCGGGTACCGAGTCGCT
>Ga0315293_10003955_pt1 | contig 14206 bp, 15 predicted proteins | sample YL17G13_20_MG_FD_203071 | JGI IMG/M metagenome (GOLD analysis project Ga0315293, IMG submission 203071) | Sediment microbial communities from Yellowstone Lake, YNP, Wyoming, USA - YL17G13_20 | ecosystem: Environmental > Aquatic > Freshwater > Lake > Sediment | place: USA: Wyoming | collected... | reverse complement strand
AGCGAATGAAACTTATACAATCTCTATTTACAGAACATTCAGCGAAGGTTCAAACACCTTGTATGCTTATGTAAATGATAGCGTTGGGAACATAAACAGCACCTCTGTGATGTTCTTTATTGACAGCATCCCCCCAGTAATAACACTCGTTTCCCCTTCACAGAATGCAGTCCTGCCTTCAGGAACAACGTCTACAACAGTTAATATAACAACAAATGAAAATGCAATTTGTAGGCATAGCACTTCAAGCGATTTTAATTTTACAGATGGAACATTGTTCACTGCAACAAATGGCTTGAGCCATTCATTCACTTATTCAGGCTTGAGCAACGGGGAAAGCTACACACTATATTACAAATGCAATGACACGCTCGGAAACATAAATCCAACAGCAACGCAGCATTCATTCAGCGTTGCTTCTCCGCCTTCTCCTCCAACCCCTCCTGCATGCACAAATGAATGCACTCCTGATGGAAATAAAGAATGCTATAACAGCACAGCATACAGGCAGTGTGGAAATTACGACACCGATACATGCCTGGAATGGGGAAGTCCTGCAGGATGCGGAACAGGAAAAATATGCGAAAATGGAGAATGCGTTTCAATAGTCTGCGTTGAAAATTGGGCTTGCTCTGCATGGTCAAGCTGCGTTGATGGGCTGCAGACAAGAATCTGCACTGATTCAAATAATTGCAGTACAGAAAACAACAAGCCCCTATTGAGTCAGGCATGCATGAAATACATTGGGAATTTTGACACAACGCAGAGCATTTCATTCAATATGGTTAAGAATGAAAAAGATATATTCACTTCAAAGAATGCGAACAGGACAATTGAACTTACAGGGCTTTATATCTCATCAGTAGACTTCAGGATAGATTCAAAATCATATTCAACAACAATAGGGAATCCGGCTCTTATTGATGTAGACAACGACAATATTGCAGACTTGTCATTTGCATTGACAAGCATCTCAGGAGGAAAAGCTTACTTCACAGGGACTGTTTACTTCATAAATCATGCCCCTATAATCACAAATTATGCTCCATTAACCTCTGAATTTTGGCTGAAGAAAGATGTCGAGCAAATATTCTCAATAAATGCAATTGACCAAGACAATGACAATATAACAGCAAAATGGAATCTGGGAAACTCCAGAGTCAAGGACCAATCAGGAAAAGGGACAGTTTACAGCGAATACACCCATAAAATGAAAGAAAACACAACGCTTGCTGTTGTAGTAAGTGATGGAAAGCTTGAGACGAACATGACATGGAAACTTTATCTGCTTCCCGAAGATGCCTGCGGAGAAAATTGGAAATGCGACTGGACTGAATGCAAGCAGGAAGGGTTCAAGTATGCTGAAAACTGCAGTGATTTGAACAGATGCGGAACAAACTTGAGCAAGCCAGGCAAAGCAAGTTGCGCGTTTTCAATCCCTGAGATTATAGAAAAACCGGCGCCAGCCCCATCTGTAGGCTGCATCTCAAACTGGAATTGCACAACATGGGGAGAATGCCAGCTGGAATATGATATAACAAAAATGCTGGCTGATTCCGGCAAAGATGCTGTTGAAGGAATACAAGAAAGAATCTGCTATGATTTGTCAGACTGTTCAGCTGCCAGAACTGAAAGAATGCCTTGCAGCAAGACAGTGTCAATAAGAGTTGAAAGAGCAACAATATGCTATGAGCCTTATATTAAAATCTACAGCAAAGAAACAGACAAATTAATTGCGCATATAAAAGAGAAAACAGCCACAACCTCTGGAATACAGATTGATTTAAGCGCGACTGAGCTGCAGGAAGCGAGATTCTGCTGGTACTGCTTTGATACTGCAAAAGATTTTGATGAAACATACATTAATTGCGGAGGGCCTTCTTGCCAGGAATGCCTGCTAGATGAATACAGCGAATGGCTGGCGGGAAGAGACATTTCACTTGCCCCTATGATAAATGAAATAATCTATTTCAAGGTGTTTAACGAGCTTCATTCTCTAAAAATAATTGAGGTTAATAAAATTGAAGGAACAGCGACATTTGAAATTGCTTCCTCGCCGCAATTGATTACACTGAATGTCGGAGAGACAAAAAATATTGATGTTAACAATGATGGAGTATGGGAAATTAAGGTAACTCTTGAAAGCGCTGATGAAAAGGCAAAATTCGTTATAAAAAGCCTGATGGCTGCAATACCCGCCCCCCCTGCAGCAATTCATTTTGACAAAATAGCAATTTGGGCATTAATTGCATCAACCATTCTTGTATTTGCAATATTTATAGGCAACTTGACAGCATTGCCTCCTAGAAGATTTGAATGGCCTCTGCCAGAAGCAATGCCTCCAAAGCCAGAAGCTGAATTCCCTTCAATGATATTTGGAAAAAGAAAAGAGGAAAAAATTAAAAGAAAACCTGCTACAAAAATGGACAAACTCTGGAGCCAGCTTGAGAATACAAGAAGAAAAGCCCAGACTTTGAAAATCATTGAAATATCAGGGATAAAATATGCCCCTGAAATCTTGGATTTAAGCAGGATAAAAGAGGATATCAGGGATGGTTTGAAAAAAGTGGGCAACATTTCTGAAATAGGATTAAGCAAAGAGAGATTAAAAGCAGAGAAAGAAAAGACAGAGCAGTTAAGGGCTATTGAAAAAGAAATAGAGCATTTTGAAAGGCTGAAAAGAGACAGTCTCTGGAAGCCACATCATCCTCTTGTGCTTGATATTGAAAAGATAAAGGGGGATATAAGAGAAAGACTTGAAGCGACTGAGAAAATAAAAGTTGTAAAACCAAGAGGAAAAACTGAAAAAGAGAAAGAATCCGAAAAAATTCTTGAAAGCGTAAAAAAAGAAATAGAAAACCTTGGAAGAATAAAATACGCTCCTGCAAAAGAAAAAAATGCCGTGGAAACGCTTAGGAAAGAAATAAATGAACGGCAGGAAGAAATAAGCAAAATCAAAAATGTAAGGGGCAAAGTTGAAAAAGAAGCAAAGGAGAACTTTAACAAAGAAAGAAAAGAAAAGCTGAAAAAATTTGACGAGGAATTAAAGAAAATTGAGGCAGAAATAAGGCGTTTTGAAAAAATGACTCGTTAAATAACTGGGAGCATTTTTTTCTCGCTTCTTTTCAGTATAAATCTTGTGCCTACAATGTCTGAAACAACAGCTGTAAGCACCCACCCGCCAAATGCTGCCTTGAAAACAGGCTCTGTGACTTTCTCTTTTGAAGCTTCTGAGAATTTGTTGATTATGCTTTTGATTTCATTGCCGTCAAGAATTGTTTCTGATTCTGCTGTTAAAGAATCTTTTTTTAGTTTTAGCTTGATTTTTGAGCCAAGGCATTCTATCATGTTAACTTCAGGATTTGAAATAATGCTGTTTAATTTACCGATGTCAATTGGAAAAACAGATGGAAGCGCAGGAGAAGGGGCTTGAAGCGGTTTTACAGCTTGAGGGGGCTGCGGCATTCTTTGAACAGGGAGCATTACAGGAGGGGCAGGGGCAAAAGAAACAGCAGGCAGAAGCTTAGTTCCGGGAAAAATTCTCATAATTGGGATTCTTTCCTCATAAGGAACTTTTCCCAATGGTCCTGCCCTCTTTTTCGCTGCAGTTATTATTACATGTTTTGTGAATTCATGAAGAAATTCCTTTTTTTCCATCTGCGAGATTAGAATTTAAATTCAGGAAGGGGCTTTGTTGCGTCTTTTTCTCTCATTGTCTTTTCAAGCAGCACAAGCCCTTTTGCGATAGTCTTGTTTTGCTGGACTAATGAATCCAGTTTTCCGATTAATCCTTCGTCTTTTCCAATTCCGCTCTCTGAAATCTTGTGTTTTGTCTCAACGAATGACTTTCCAGCTTCTTCAAACAATTCAATAAGCTTCTTAACTTCTTTTGCAAGATTATCCATGCTGACAGCTGCATTTACAAGAACTTTCTGTAAAGCTATGGAATTTTCTATAAACAAGTCAGTTGTTCTGTCACCCTCTTTTTCATCCATTATTTTTTAAGGCAAAAGCAATTTAAAAATGTTGCTCTCAACGAACATAATGCAGAATGGGTGCAAAGGGAAGTTATATGGGTTCGTCGGGAATTGAACCCGAAACCTCTGCTCTGGAGGCAGATACGATACCGTTTCGCCACGAACCCTTGTCAATTATATCTGGAATTCTACTTAATGATTTTTCATCTAATATTATTATCCTGTTTTTACCCATTAAAAATCTATCTTTATTTGGCGGGTTATGGCATATTAAAAATCCAATATTGCATCCACAATCTTCAAGATATTTGTTTAACTGCCTTACCTGGGAAATTGAAATATCTTTTTTTAAATAATCTTTAACTTCAATTATAGCTTTTTTATCCTTTCTTTCAAGAATAATATCTGCCACTCCTCTTTTTGTTTTAATTAGCCTATTGACATTCCCATAGCAAGTTAGCTTTCCAGCTATTTCTCCTTCAAAACCTTCTGCCCTTTCTCTAATATCTTTTAACGCTGTTCCGTGTAATTTTAGCCTTTCAAATGGGAAATTAATGCCTGCTTTTTTATATGCCTCAAATATCCCCTTATCGAATAATTCTTGAACTTTTGTTTTACAATTTAAGTTTATTTCTCTTTGAGTAGCCAGAGGATTATTTTTAATAAAATCTATTATTATCTTTTGTTTCCTTATCTTTCTTTTTTCATGCCTATTTACTTCCTTGATTCCGATAAACTTATAGGCATCTTTAAGACTATCGAATATTTTATAAGGATTTATTCCAGTCTGTAGTTTAATATCCTCAAAAGTAGCTTCAGGGGTTTCTTTTAGAAATGCTGCCACTTCTTTTATTTTTTCAGGCTTGCTTCTTGCTCGGGATTTAATCTGCTCTTCCCGAGGGTAAGGAGTGTCTGCCATTTCAAAAGCCTCTTTCAGATTTTTAAATAAAACTTGAAAGTTTATTTTAGTATCTTTTTTTATAGTATGGCCGCCTGCCATCGGATGTTTTTTAATGTAATCTATAATAATTTTTCTTTTTTCTTCTTTATTTTTTCTTTTAAATGTTCTTGGCGGAACTAAACCTGATTTTTTATATGCTTCTCCAAGCCCATTTTTAAACAATCTTTCAATATGAGCAAAACCTTCTTTCTTTAATTGCTTGTATGTTGCTTTTGGGTTTTTTCTTAAATAATCTAAAACATCTTTCCTTTTTTTGTTGATATCCCTATAATTCATTCAATTATCAAATAGGGGCAGTATTTAAACATTACCTTTGAACTATACACCCTTGATAGGAAAAAGATGAAAGATATTTAAAAACCTATTGAAAAAGTCAGCCTCAGATTTTAAGCTTTTTCGCCTTGTCAATCTCTGAAAAGCTTATCGCGCAGCCCTTGAACTTTACAGCATAGAAAAGCGCCTCAATAGCATCTTCAAAGTCTGCCGGAAGAACAATCATTTTTTTCTTGTATGCAACATAGCAAAGCTCTGAAGAGCGGATAATCTTGAGGTCTGCAAAATACTCTAGATTCTCTTCGTTCATTTTTATCTTTCTGTGAAGTTTTTTTTCAAGCAGTTTCCTTAGATTGCCCGGAGATTCGGCAAGCATTCTGGCTGTTCTTTCATCGATAACAACCCCGGCATCATATTCTTCCTGAAGAATTCTGGCAAGCGCAATGCAGCTTGATTCCCCTGAATGAAGGATATTTATTTTTTCGCCATTTGCGCTGTATATGCTGTTGGCGATATTCTCTGTTTCAACCGCTTTCTGCTTTGTGTCTATTTTAGAAATCTCAAGAATTCCCTCCTGGATAAGCTGGGAAATCATCAAAGCTTCCAGTTTGAATCTTTTTGTTTCAAGCGGAGCATCAACAAGCTCTCTCTTCACATCTTGAGTTATGAAAAATTGCCCATTAAATTTTTCCTTAAGCGGGCGGAGAATGTAGAGCAAATTATTCAGGGCAAGCGTTATTATGCTGCTTGAATCAAATACCAGCGCTTTCATTTAAAGAACTCCAGAGCATCCTTGATTCTTGTTTTTATGTCAAGTGTAATGCTTAAGTCAACATCGCTGATTCCTGTCCCCCCAGCGTATTCTGAAAGCTCGAATGGAGTTATCCCCAGCAATGAAGAAGTCTGCCCCATTGAAATACCGTGTTCGTAAAGCCTTGATGCCTTGTTTATCATCGCTTTTCTGAAAACATCCTCAATGTAAAGTTTCAGGTGCCCTGAAAGCTTGTTTACAGCTGCCCTTATTCCCTGCAAATGTTTCCTGAAACACTCAGTGTCATTTTTTTTCAGGCATCCAATGGCATTATCAATTCCGTTTATTATTGCCTTGTTGAAATACGGCCAATCTTTGTATGTCTCATATTTTGATCTTTCGAAGATTTTGCTCAAGGCATAGACAAGAACAGCGAGTGCGATGGAATCAGGATCCTGATAAACAGACGCAGAGTGCACTGTCTGATTGCTTAGTTCCTTCAGCGAGAGAATGTCTTTCTCCTCTATTGCTTTTCTTGAGGCGGAAAGAATTCTTAGTATATTCTCTTTTTCAACTACTTCACTCATAACTAAAAAAGCAGAGAGATTTATTTAAATCTTATGCTTGAAAAGGTTTAAAAGTTTCCTTCGGCTTTCAAAGATATGATAGTGTTAGACACCAACTTTTTGATTTACTCTGTAAAATACAGGATTATAGACAGAGTTCTCGATATTGGAGAAAAGATACTCATTCCTGAGCCTGTTTTCAATGAAATAAGGAAAATTGCAATGGAAAGAGGCGTTAGAGGGGAGGGCGCCGGAACAGTTCTGCAGATTATCCTGAAATTCAAGAGGGAAGGGAAGCTTTTTTTAAGAAAAACTGAGGCAAAATTTGCTGATGACTCTGTTCTTGAACTGGCTAAAAAGACTAAAAGCATTGCTGCAACCCTTGATGGCGGATTGATTAAAAGGCTGAGAAAAGAAAGAGTGAAAATTCTCAAAATAAGGAACAAAAAAGGTTTTATCGTCGATTAATAAAAACAGAAAAAAACAGAAATTTTTTTATGCGCTGAAACCGAGAAAATCGAAGATTTTCTGGTCCAGAAAATCCAAAAATTTTCTTGGAATCATAAAAAGATTTTCTTGGAATTTAATGAATTTTAGAGCGAAAATGCTTAGAAAGGTTTAAAAATCAAAAAAATCTGTTCTAAACATGTTCTATATCCTCGACATAGAAGACTACATAAGGGTGTCGCCTGAACTTTTTGCCCTTGAAGTAAAGGAAGCTATATTCAAGCAGCTTAAAATAACATTCAAAGATCATGTTGACAAAGATATAGGCGCGGTCATAACTGTCCTTGAAGTAGGCGAAGTGGGGGATGGAATAATAATCCCTGGAGACGGCGCTGCTTATTACAAATGCAATTTCAAGCTCTTATGCTTCATCCCTGAAGTTCAGGAACTTGTGTTCGGGGAAATTAAAGAAATAGCAAACTTCGGCGCTTTTATCAATATGGGGTGCATTGACGGAATGATACACATAAGCCAGACGATGGATGATTTTGTAAGCTTTAGCAAAAGCAATACCCTTGTGGGCAAGAATTCAAAAAGAGTATTGAAAAAAGGAGACCAGTGCCTTGCAAGAATCGTTGCTGTCAGCTATAAAACAGAACAGCCAAAAATAGGGCTTACAATGAGGCAGCCAGGGCTTGGAAAACTTGAATGGATTGCTGATGATAAAAGAAAATCAAAATTACAGGCAGTGAAAGTAGCAAAGGCTGCTGAAAAACCTGGAAAGAAAAAATAAAACATGACAAAAAAAGTATGCAAACTCTGCAAAAGTTTTGTTGAAGGAACAGCTTGTCCGATATGCGGGGGAACTCAGTTCAGCGAGACATGGAAAGGCAAAGTCGCGATTCTCAAGCCAAATGAATCTGAGATAGCAAAAAAACTAAGAATAGAAAAAGAAGGGGTTTACACTATCAAGATAAAATGATTAGGTTAAAATGGAATTAAAAATAGAAGAAAGAAAGGAAAAACCCCTTCTTATGGGAGAAGAAATCAAGGCTGTTGTCCTAGAGAAAACAACCCCTTCAAATGCAGTTATAAGAGAAGAGCTTGCCAAGAAAACAGGAAGGCCTGTGGAGCTTATTGTTATAAAAAGCATTTATCAGACATACGGAAAAGATGAGTCAAAAATAAGGGCATTTATTTACAATGATGCGGATGCAATGAAGAAATTTGAGGCACATCCAAAGAAAAAGAAGACTCAAGGAACTGAAAACGCGGCGGAGGAAAAAAAGTAACATGATGAAAATAGGTATTTTCAGCATACAGAAAACAGGGGAGGTTTTCTAGTATGCCAAAGGTAGTAAAGAGAGACAAGAAGAAAAGAAAGGCGAAAGTACCAAGCAAGAGATGGGAGAAATACAAAGACGGCAAAACAAATGCAAGATTCTGCCCTAGATGCGGGCAAGGCATATTTTTGTCAAAGCACAAGAACAGGCTGCACTGCGGAAAGTGCCATTACACAGAATTCTTAACAGCATAAAGCTGTATATAAAAATATAAAAAAACTGGGCTATTTCTTTAAATAAAGTTAATAGAGAATCCCAGTAAAACAACTCTTTTGTTTTTCTTAAATAAATATGATGAAAATTAAAAAATTTTCAGCACAAGGAAATATTGATTTCCTGTGCAGGAAATGCCTTGCATTTCCACGCAGGCAGAAAACGATTTTGTTTTCGCGCATTATTCACATCTCTTTATCTCATCCAAGAATGTATAAAACCCTTGGGGAAGCCTTCTTAAGCCTAAAATAGACGCCAAAAAGGCTTCCTCTGGGCAAAAAGAGGTGATATTATTTAATAGTAGTACCACTATTTAAACCTTTCGGTTGTAGTAATTTAGTAGTGACACTAAAGCCTCGATATCATAGATGCCAATAAATTTAAACTTCAAATTTCTAATTTAACCATGGTTGACATGTCTGAGATAAAAGATCTTCAAAATGGAATTGAAGAGCCCGCTGAACAGCTGAAAACGCTCAGAAACCAGCAGGTTTCTGGCGCGCCGAAAACTCGCGAGTTTTCGAGCGAAAAGATTGAAAAAATAAGCCAGGATCAATTGTACAATCTTCTTATTTCAAGAGAATTAAGCTGGCAGGAGATAATTAATGATCTTATCGCAAGCGAGCAGCTTGACCCCTGGGATATTGATATCTCTCTGCTGTCGCAAAGATACGTTGAAAAAATACGGCAGCTTGAAGAAGCAAGCTTTTTCATTTCATCAAAAATACTGCTTGCAGCAGCCATTTTATTGAGGATAAAATCAGAAATTCTTCTCGAGGAATACATAAGGAGCATTGACGAGATTCTATTCGGCAAGCCCGAAGAGAAACAAAAAAAGGAGGAGAATATCAATCTTGATCTGGAAAATACAGAGCTATTCCCAAAAACGCCGCTTCCAAGATTCAAAAAAGTGACTTTGCAGGAGCTTGTCTCAGCTCTTGACAGAGCGATGATAACAGAACAAAGAAGAATCAGGAAAGAAATATCAATGCGGGGGATAAAAGAAAGATTTGATGTTCTGATGCCAAAAAGGACAATAAAAATAAGAGAAAAAATAAAAGAAGTTTATGATAAAATTCTCGGATTTTTCAGCAAGTTGGGCGCTGAAAAAATGACTTACACCCAGCTTGTGGGAAATTCAAGAGAAGAAAAGCTCGCGGCTTTTCTTCCAATCCTGCATCTTGACAACCAGAGTAAAATTAATCTGGAACAGATGAAGCATTTTGAAGAAATTTACATCAGCTTGCAGAACAAAGATATTTCAGATATTCAATAAAGAGTATTCTAAAGAATAGAAAAGCTTAAAACGCCCATTCTTTAAAAAAGCCTATGAATGAAAAAAAATTAGCGTTAGTTTACATGGTGGCTGGCATGTCCAGCAGATTTCTGCCATTTGCCAAAGTGGGCCCAAATGACGAAGAATTAATCAAATATTCAATCAGGCAGGCATATCCTTCCGGATTTGACAAAATTGTGTTTATAGTCGGAGAAAAAACAGAAAAATCATTCAAAGAAATGTTCGGGGGTGAAATAAATCATACGCCGATACAATATGCGCTGCAAAGCTATAATCCTGAGGAAAGAGACAGGCCCTGGGGGACTGTTGATGCGCTGATTTCTGCAAAGAAAAAGATTGACTGCCCTTTTGTTGTCTGCAATGGAGATGACCTGTATGGAGAGAACACATTCAAGATGCTTGCAAATCACCTTAAACATTATGATGAATGCGCAACAGTGGGCTATAAACTGGGAGCTGTTCTTCCAGAGGCAGGAGATGTTACAAGAGGAATTTTCAAAAAAAGCATAGACAGTTATGTCAAAAAAATAGTTGAAACATCAAATATCAGCAGACAAAATCTAAAAGACATAGGGCTGAGCTTGAACGATTTGTGCAGCAGGAACATCTTCGGATTGCAGCCGAATATAATGGGCATGCTTGAAGAAAGACTAGAAATATTCAAATCAGAGCACAAAGGAGACAGAAAAGCAGAATGCTTGCTGCCTACTGAAATTTCAAACCTGATTGATAAAAACCAGACAAAGATGAAGCTTTACAGAGTAACAGAACCATGGCAGGATGTCACAAATCCTGAAGATTAAGAGGATGTCAGAAAAGAGATTGTTAGCTCAGTTCTTTAATCAGCTGGCTTTCAGCGATTAATTTTTCGCTTCCTGTTTTCATGTCTCTCAATTTGAATTTTTTCTTCTTCGTTTCTTCTTTTCCCAAGAATATGACATAAGGGATGCTGTAAGAATTGGCGAATTCAAGGGCTTTTGAAACTTTATTGTACATAATTATTGTCTTTTTTCCCTGTTTCCTTAATTTTTCTGCAAGTTCTGCAGCTTTTTTTTCCTGTCCTATTGAAATAACAAGGAAATCAATATTGTCTGGCTTTATATCTGCGAGCAGGAAAATAGGCTCTATCCCGAGAGAGATTCCTGTTGATTGAATACCATTAACAAGAAAACTTCCTCCGCCGCAAATTGCAACATTAAGTTTTTTTGACCATACTTCAAAAACTGTTCCATTATAATATGAAAATCCTCTTGCCAGATATGGTCTAAAAGAAACTTCAACACCAAAATTTTTGCAGTATTCTTTAAGCTCTGCGATTTCCTTGTAAGAGTCATATTTTTTGAAAAAAGATTCGGGTTTTTTGAATATTGGAATAATTTTTTCTGCCTTATATTTTTTAAGACTTTCCTTTATCTCTTTTTCGTCTAGTTTGTCAAGCTTGTCTATTTCTCTTATAATATCTTTGAAGTTCTCTTTTTTTATGCCCTCTTTTTCAAGAATTTCATTAAGCAGTTTTCTGTTGTTGATGTAAATTTTAGAATCTATTTTCAACTCTTTAAGTATTCTTTCAAGAATCCTTAAGTTTTCAGCTTCATCCCTGATTGTCGAGCCGACAATATCTGCATCACACTGAATAAATTGTCTTGCTCTTCCTTCTCTTACAGGCTCATCGCGAAAAACAGCGCCTATCTGATATCTTCTGTAAGGAAGTTTCTTGTTTTGAGATATTCTTTTCAGCTGAAAAGTGAATTCATATCTTAATGCAAGTTTTCTTTCTCCTCTATCCTGTAATTTGAATATATCTCTTACTGCCTGGTCTGCAATGTTCTCTCCTTTTGCAAATTCCTCATACTCAACCACGGGGGTTTCAGCCGGCTCAAAGCCATAAATCTCAAATATATTCCTAATTATCTGGATAATCTTGTCTCTTTTTCGAGCCTCTTTGCCTGTGTAATCATTGAACCCTTTTACTGTCTCGCTCATCTTACTCTCTTTTATATTGTTATAGACTTCACCATTTAATAATTTTTCTTCTTTCATTTTTCCTCCTCAAATCTTATTTCAACCGATTTTGCGTGAGCATCCAATCCTTCAAGCTTTGCAATTTTCTGCACTATCTCATTATTCAGCCTTTGCAATGCTGTTTTCGTGATTCTTTCAAATTCTATTTTCTTGATGAAAGTGTCTATGCCGACAGCTGAATACATTTTCGCAAACTGTGCTGTGGGCAAAACGTGATTCACTCCTGATGCATAATCTCCGATTGCAACAGGCGAGTAATTCCCCAGATAAACAGAGCCAGCTGATTCTATCCTTTCCAAGATTTCCTCCTCATTTTTTGTTGCAATCAGCAGGTGTTCTGGAGCGTATAAATTGCTGAATTTAATTGCTTCCCCTATGTTTTTTGTTATTATTACAGCACCGTTTTTATTCAATGACTCATTGAGTATTTTTTGTCTTGTTAAGTTCTTCTTTTGTTTTTTTATCTCTTCTATAGTGCTATCTGCTATTCTCCTTGAGCTTGTTACAAGCACGCACGAGGCATTTTTATCGTGCTCTGCCTGCGCCAGCATATCTGAAGCAAGGAATCTTGGATTTGATGTCTCATCTGCTATAATCAAAATTTCTGATGGGCCTGCAGGCATATCTATTGCAACTTCTCCTGAAACAAGAATTTTTGCTGCAGTCACATAAATGTTTCCCGGTCCTGATATTTTCTTGACAGGCTTTATTGTCTCTGTTCCATAAGCCATCGCAGCAATCGCCTGAATTCCACCTATTCTATAAACCTCATCAACTCCTGCCAAATCAGCAGCAGCTAAAACAGCAGGAGAAGGGTTTGGAGTGCAGGCAATTATTCTTTTGACTCCTGCAGCTTTTGCCGCAACAGCGAGAATCTGCATCACCGTCGGATAAGTGGCCGTTCCTCCTGGAATATACAAGCCAACACTTTCAATCGGCTTGATTATCTGGCCTGCCATGACCCCAGGAGAGATTTCCATCTGCCATTTCCTTTCTTTAAGCTGTGCTTCCTGAAATTTTTTAGAGTAACTTATCTGTTTTTTTATCGCTTCGACAATTTCCTTTCCGGCTTTTCCATAAGCTTCTCTGATTTCATCGTCTGAGACTCTTAATACAGATAAGTTTACTTTATCAAACATCTTGGCATATTTCAATACAGCCTTGTCTCCATCTTCCCTTATCTCTTCAATAATTGGTTTTACTTTTTCCTTGATTCCTTCTATTATCATTTTGTTTCGTTCAATTATCTCGTTTTTCTCTTCTTCTGACATTTTGTTTAGTTCATAAATTTTCATTCTTTCTTTTGCTCCTTTCTTAAAATTTTCATCTAACTTTTTAAAGTATTATCTTATTCAGCGGATATTCTATTATTCCTTGGGCGCCTGCTTTTTTTAATTTAGGTATTATCTCTCTTACTACTTTTTCGTCTATGACTGTTTCTACTGCTACCCATTCTTTATCAGAAAGCTCGGATATTGTTGGTCTTTTTATAGCCGGCAATAAAGACAAAAGTTTGCTGAGGTTTTTCTTTTCAATATTCATTTTTAGTCCAACTTTTTCTTCTGCTAATAAAGCACCTTTTAGTAATAAAGCGATTTCCTGAATTTTCTGACTTTTCCACTCATCTTTCATTGATTTTTCGTTTGCTATAAGCTTTGTTGTTGATTCAAGAATAGTGTCTATTATCCTGAGATTATTGGCTCTTAAAGAAGAGCCCGTTTCAGTTAATTCAGCTATAGCATCAACAAGTTCTGGAACTTTGACTTCTGTTGCTCCCCATGAAAATTCAACTTTTGCATTTACCTTATTTTTCTTCAGATAACCTTTTGTGATGTTTACTAATTCTGTAGCTATCCTTTTGCCTTCTAAATCTTTCACTGTTTGGATATTGGAGTTTTCAGCTACTGCAATAACTAATTTTACTTTTCTTAATCCTTGTTTTGCATATACTAGTTCTGCTATTTCCTGCACGCTTGCTCCGGTTTCTAATATCCAATCTTTTCCGGATAAACCTAAGTCTAATACCCCTTGTTCAACATATTTGGGTATTTCTTGAGCCCTGATTAGCAAACATTCTATCTCTTCATCATCTATTGATGGCCTGTATGATCTTTCTTCAACAAAAATATTAAACCCTGCTTTCTTAAATAGCATAATCGTTGCTTCTTGCAAACTTCCTTTTGGTATTCCGAGTTTTATTTTTTTCATTTTATTTTATTGAAAAAACATGTTTTATTCCCTGTATGACATGTAGGCCCTTTTGGTGCAGCTTTTATCAAAATTGTGTCATTATCACAGTCTATGTATATTTTTTTGACTATTAACAAGTTTCCCGATGTTTCTCCTTTTGTCCACA
>Ga0315293_10003952_pt1 | contig 14213 bp, 9 predicted proteins | sample YL17G13_20_MG_FD_203071 | JGI IMG/M metagenome (GOLD analysis project Ga0315293, IMG submission 203071) | Sediment microbial communities from Yellowstone Lake, YNP, Wyoming, USA - YL17G13_20 | ecosystem: Environmental > Aquatic > Freshwater > Lake > Sediment | place: USA: Wyoming | collected... | reverse complement strand
TCTCTTCCGCTGACCGTCATGCTCGAACGGCTCTCCCCGCCTCCGCCGGCGGATGTCCTCAAGTCCGCGAGAACTCTCCAGTACCGAAGCCTCGTCCTAGCAGCGCTCTTTCTGAACCGGACGTCTATCACGTCCAACGCAACCGTTTATTTCCCGGACAGAGAGTTCCTCTTTACGCGAATCTACGAGCCCAGGAATAGGGAAACCTCCCTCTCTCCGGCGGGAAAGACCTCCCTGGTGGCCGAGATCCCCTGTCAATTCGGCGATTCTGTTTGGGCCATGGAGGATGACCAACTGATCGATCAGTCTTCTGCCCTGCTGATGAAGATAGGATGGATCCAAAGAGAGGATATCCTCGGCAGTTGTGTCTACCGCATCCCCTATGCTTATCCGATCCTCGAAGCTACCCATGAGGAGCACTTGGACCGGATCCGGGCTTTTCTGGGAGGGTTTTCCAACCTTTGGATTTCGGGCAGGAATGCGAAGTTTCAGTATTCCCACCTCCATGACCAGTTGAGATCCGGAAAAGAAATTGTTAAAGCCATTTTGACTGAAGAAAAATACCGTGTCCTCTAAGAAGGCTGTGGGCTGGCTTCTCCACATCATCGGCATTACCGCGGGGATAATTTTTGTTCTGGCCTTGATTCAACGCTCAGGCTTTGAGCCGTTTCTTCAGAAAATTCGCCTGGCTTCTCCCCTCGGCTTGGCCGCCGCCCTTATGGCCTACTCAGGGTCGTGGATTTTCCGGACCTGGAGGCTTAGGATCCTGGCCGGCCCTCAGGGAGCAGGCGTCAGTTTTTTTGAGTTTTTCAAACTCCATATCGCGAGCTTTGGCCTCAATGTTGTTCTTCCGGCGAGGCTCGGAGACCTGGCCCTGATCGCGTTTCTCCGGGTCAAGGGAATCAAGACGGCTCAATCGGCTGCCATTGTCCTCCAGACGAGAATTCTCGACTTGCTGGCCCTTCTCGTCCTGGCCATACCTCTTCTTTCCTTCACGCTGGGCTTGTCGTCTCCTTTCTGGATCGCAAGCACGCTGGCGGCATGCCTGCTCATCGTCCTGGTCATTGTGGGCATCGTCTCTCTCGACAAGAAACAGCGGATCGCAGAGGTCTTGGAGAAACTCAAAACGTCGAGACCGAAGGCCGTTTTCAACGCCGTTCTGGATAAGCTCAAAGAAGCCTACGCGACCTACCATCATATGATCACCGACGGAACCCTCTTCGTACGAACGGCAGCGGCATCTTTGGCGATTTGGGTTTCCGAAGCGGTCTGTTGTTATCTCATCGCCTTGGCTTTGAGTTCCCGGATCCCTTTGCCCTCGGTGATCATCGCGCTCTCCGTTGCCAATATCGGAAAAGGCATTCCCTTGACACCGGGCGGGCTCGGAATCTATGAGGGAATCCTGTCGGCCGTCCTTGTGCTTTTCGGAGTTCCCTACGGCACGGCAGTCGTGGTCGCCGTCCTCGATCATAACTTGAAAAAAGTTTTTAACTTGCTCTGGGGGATCCCTGTGGCCGCGGGAATGGGAATGAGCATCAGGAAACTCACGGACCTCGCTAAAGCCTGGAAAATCAGTCCAACCTGATCTGATTTTCGCTGACTGTTGCCGGTTTCTTGTTTCCGGACAGCGCTATACTTTTTTTGAATGAGGCACTATACTATCATGAAAGCAAACAATAAATACCTTGAATAATTCGACTGGGATCCCCAAAAAATAGGGTTGGCGACGTTGAAAGAGACCAAAATAAACTCTTTATTTGGCAGCCATCTCAAACGGCCCCATCCTGAATTGTCCGCTCCTTATGACCTAAGGAAAGGCCAATGAAATTGATTCCGCATTTTTTCTTATGGATAAGAAACCGGAGCGCCCTCCTTTCAGACGTCAGGTTTCATCGTTCTCTTTTGCTGTTAACTTTCTTTATTATCCCTCTGGCTTATTTCATTAAAGGCGCGGTGGTTGATCCAGAAATCCGATTTCTCACGCCCTCTTGGAAGGCAGGCTGGGCTCTCTGTCCTCAACATGAAATCGTTAGATCCCGTAATCGCAACTTCTTTAAAGACGTCGAGTTTGCCAACGACTTCCTTCTTAAGGATCTCCCCCGGACGCTGACACTCCAGATTCGCGCCTTCAAACAGATGAAGGTCCGATTAAATGGAAAAAACCTGATTCCAGTCCGGAGCGTCTCGAATTGGAAAAAGAGGACCGTCATTAACCTTACGCCCTTTGTCCAACTCGGCCGGAATCATTTGCAGGTGCGAGTCAAGAATTCAATAGCTATTCCGGCTCTTCTTGTGGAGTCGCCAGATTTTTTGAAAACCCAAGGCCGATGGACAGCAGCTGCGGGCCCTCCATTTGCGAATTTTCTGCCTGTTGCCCGGCCAGCGGATCATTCGCCTCGACCAGGGCCTTTACAGAAATGGAAGGGATGGTCATGGGCGAAGTGGGTGGTCCTTTTCTGGCTTGCGGGACTCGCGGCAGGAGGAATATGGACCATCATAAGGTGCGGCCTGAAGCCAAACAAGGCCGGAAGAATTCCTCCCCCCATTCCACGATGGACCGTCAAGGGCGTCCCTTTGGTCCTGCTCGGTCTGTGTTTTTTCCTGAACTGGATGAATGTATCCCGTTTCCCTTACAAGAAGGCCATTTTTGATCCTAAGGGGCATGCCAAATATGTTATAAGAATGGCAGCGGATCTGAGGCCTCCGCTTCCCACGGAAGGCTGGGAGATGTACCACCCCCCCTTGTACTACGCGCTGGCGGCACAGGTTTATAAGTACTCCCAATCTTGGGACAGCCACATAAAGCCCTATGATGCGCTTAAAAATGTCCAGTATTTCAGCTTTTTCATCGGCTTCGGCCTCGCTATTCTCTGCTTTTTTTTCGCCCGACGCGCTTATCCCGACAATCCTCCGGCGCAATGGATTGCTCTCGGCTTCGGGGCATTCTTGCCGATGAGCCTCTACGTGAATCCGTTGATCTCGAATGAAGCTTTCTCCGCCACTTTGATCGCCTGTCTGATTTATTTTCTTTTTCTGTGGATCGAAAAAAAGGAGCTTTCGCTTCGGCATGCCGTCTTCCTGGGTTTTCTCTCTGGGTTAGCCCTCTTATCCAAGTACACGGCCTTGTTTGCCTTCTTGGCCGGCACGGCCTCCTTCGGCCTTCGGGCTCTTTCCTCCAGGCAGAAGAAAGCCTGGATGATGTTGCTGGTGTTTTTGATGCTGACGTTCTCGGTCTGTGGCTGGTTTTACGCCAGAAACTGGATGATCTATAAAACCCCGTTCATAGGTAACTGGGATGAGGGGCTTTCACCATATATTTTTAAGCCAACGTTCAGGAGCCTGAGTTTTTATCTTGGCTTTGGGTCCGTTTTTTTCAACACCCCAAAAATCGCCACATGGACGACAGGGCCCGATGGAATCTATGCCACGCTCTGGGCGGATGCCCACCTTAATCTAATAAAAAAAGATCATCCCCGGTTGAACTCGACTCTTCTTTTAATGAGTATCATGCTCATTCTTGCAGCCATGCCTTCCATGGCCATCTTATTGGGCCTAGGAGCAAGCGCGTTATCCGTTTTTCGACGTCCGGCTTTGAACAAAGATCTTGTCATTGTGGCTGTATCGATATGGACATGGATAGCCCTGGCCACATATATGCTTAAAAATCCAGTTTATACGGTATCAAAAGCGCATTATTTTCTTTCGCTTGTTCCGGTCCTGGGCATATTTCTTGTAAGGGGGAGGGAACTCCTGGGGCTTCATGCCCGCTGGCTACGCATTGTCCTTGATGGAACTCTTCTTGTTCTTATTGGATTATCCTCCTGGATCTATCGATTCCCAGGCTAAAGAGAAGGTCCATCTCCACCGGTTCCCGCAGAGGCTTAGGATTTTTCGGTCGAAACGAGGATCACCGTGCTCGGCCAGGCCGTCAAGATCACGAACGCCCGGCCCGCTAATTGATATAGCCCAGGGCCTTCAGCTTCTCTTCCAGCTCCCCGGTGAGTTTGACTTCCCTCCCCTGCGAACCGAATTGTCCGGGGGTGTTCCTGTGGAAAAGCAATTTCTGCAGGCTGATCTGGTCCCGGAAGCTCTCGAGTTCCAGGGGGTGCTCTTCGTCGGGATCCGTAAGCGCATACACCTCCAGGGAGGGGACGGTCGTTAACGCGGCATGCTTCTCGCCCGTGAAAATGATCTTTTTCTCGTCCAGAACAGCTGTCGAGTTGTAAGTGGCCAGGTCGAAAAAAAGGGTCCTCTTCGGGTCGGTCAAACGCAGAAGGGAAGCGCCGTCCAGCGGATACGGGGGCTCCAGGCCGAGCAGGTCCAGCAGGGTGGGGAAGAGGTCCGTATGCTGGACGCGTTCCTCATGGGAGCCCTTGGACAGGGGGGCGGCCTTGATGATCAGGGGGACCCGGATGAGCTCGTTGTGTAGAGAGGATCCGTGGCCGACGTTCCCGTGCTCGTTAAAGGCCTCGCCGTGGTCGGCAGTGACGATGACCACGGCGTCCCGATAGACGCCCTTGTCCTCCAAGTAACCGCGCAACAGCCCAAACGACGCATCACTGAACGCGACCTCCTGGTCATAAAGCGTCTTCATGTATTCCCATTGGCCTGGTGTAGGCCGGATCCTTCCGCTGCGGATCCGCCAGATCAGTTCGCCCCTCTCCAGGGCATCAATCGGCTCATAGCGCTGGATATCGAACAGGTTCCGGAATGCCGGGTCCGGGGTGTAAGGAGCATGGGGATCCATGGCCCAGATGAGCAGGAACAGGGGCTCCCGGTCCTTCCGGGGGAGAACAGAGCCCAGAAAACGGAAGGCCTCCTGGTTGATTTCGGAGGATATGGCCCGGACCTGGAAAGCCTCGAAGCCCCGGCCGATCTCGAACCGGGAATCGAGGGTATCGTTGCCCACGATGGCCACGGTCCGGTATCCGTTCTTTCTGAGCTCTTCGGCCATGGTGACCGCGCCCTCCGGAAGACGACCCTTTAGGTGCTGGGTCAAGTGGTTCTTGGGAAAGAGGCCGGTGAAGAGGGATGCCGCCGCCGGCTTGGTCCAGGCCGAGTTGGAGTAGGCGTTCCGGTAAAGGGCGTTTTCCCGGGCGAATCTGTCGATCGATGGCGTCGTTTGTCTCCCGTAGCCGTAACAGCCGAGATGGTCGGCCCGCAGGGAATCGATGACATATAAAACGATGTCCGGCTTCTTGGGGGGAGGGGAAACCGGCCGAGATGGAGGCGCAACGACCTTGGGAGAACGGGTCTTGAGCGCGATCCGCGACCAGACGACATAGCCGCCCTTTCCGCCTTTGGTCACGAGCCGGAGCCTGTTTATGCCCGCCCGTTTGAGCTGGACGGTTTTTTGGAAGGGTCCACCCCTCCGGGGAAGGCTGATCGTGACCCTTCTGCCTTTTTCGTCCGACAGCTCGAGGGAAGGACGAACGCCATTGAAGCATCGGCAATCGATGTCCAGAGCGAACCGGTCCGGAAGCTCGATGAAATAGCTCACCGCGGTGGCCGCGGGCTGGGCGAGGCTTTGCTTGCTTATCGGGGAGGGCCTTTCGAAGGCGATTCGCTCGACGATGAGGGAACGGGGCGCTGCTGCCCGGTTCTTTGAGACCACGGGCCGGATGCCTAGGACGTTTTGCCCCTGTTTAACGGCTTGGGCCGGGAATGTCAGGTCCACGGTCGTCGATGCGGAGCCGACCGGGAACGAGCCCACCGGTTTTCCGTTCAGCTCGATCGCGGGAAAAGTCTTATCGGCCCTCCCCTTGGCCATATCCCGCCAAGTCACGGCGGCCCGAAGGTCCCGGCTTTCATTGAGATGGTAAAAGACGAGACGGGAATCTTCCCCCTGAGTATGGACCGGCCCTCTATTGACGGTGGTCCACCCGGTCAGGAGATATTTCCCGAGGGCTTCCTTATTGTGGAAATCGATTTCGCTCGTTTCATCCTGGACCCCGGCTTTGATCTCCTGAAGGATGTCCCGGGTAACGGGGAACGGATCCGTCGTTTGCCTCGAACAACGGAAAAGCACCGTCACGAGGCAGACCCCGACCAGGGGGGAAAACAGCATCCGCCGCCTGGTCATGGATAGCTCTCCGCAGGTCCTGGAAAATATATCCCTTGCCGGTGAACGAAGCGCATTAACTCACGTAAATTGTTACCCAAATCCCATAAAGGATGCGGTTGACCTTATCCGATCCCTTGTCGTTGAAGGTCTTATTCTTGTCAAAGCCCTGCGCAAAGCCCATCTCGTCAGAGATGTTGATATTGTCGCTTAATAAATAAGTCTTGTACCCGCCGGCCTTAAACGCCTCCGCCATGGTGGTAGGCCCGGAAGGGAGTTTATTCAATTCAATCTCGGGATTGTCTTTCTGCATGTGATGGGTGATAAGAAAACCCGTAATCACGCCGTGCTGGACCGGATAAAAGGAGGTCATGATCGAGGCCACGGAAGGGGCGGTGGCTCCCGCGCTGGACAAGGTCCTTTCAAAAAGAACGCCTTTGTCGACCAGGGTATTAAGAAAGGGCTCGGTATCGGTTATATACCCGTAAAAGGGCAGATGATCAGCGCGCAATGTATCCAAAAGCAGCACCACAACGTTCAGATCTTTAGCGTCCCGGATCGTGCTTGAGCCCGGACCGCGGGCGCAGGATTTGCAGCCGACCGCCGCAAGGACGTAGACAATCAGACACGCAACCGTGTTTTTTCGCATATAACTCTATAACAAAAAACCGGGGAAACAAGGATAGGTAACATAATTATGGGATACCCTTCCTCGGGGAGTTTGATTGACTCTCCGTGGAAAATCTTCTTTAAGGACGTGCATAAATGAATTATGTCGGAATTGACCATCATCGTCAATACTCTCACATGACAGGGCGACCGCGAACCTTATTGACGCCCGCCGGCGCCCTGCGCTATGCTTATCAAAAGAGATAGCTTCTATGAACCATGCAACGGACACGAACGAATCCGCGGCCCGCGGCGCCCCCCGGGGGCCGCGCGCGCTTTTTCTCGTTTTCTTCCTGTCCTTCCTGGTCCGGGCGCTCCTCCTTCTTCCGGTATTGAAGAGCGATGTGCCTCCCCAGTTCGACGAGAGCTTTTATTTTCGGCGTGCCGTCGCTTTCGCTTCTTTGGTGGAGGACCTGGCCCGCTTCAGGGCCCCCCAGGAAAAGGACAGGGACACGGCCTATGGAAAGGGGCTCCAGCCTCCATTCCATCCGATCTGCCTTTCGCTGGGGATGCTCCTCTTAGGCAAGACCGTCGCCGTCGCCAGGTTCATGGTGGTCCTGATCTCGGCCCTGACGACGGCCCTAGTCTTTTTGTTGGCGGGCAGGCTGGCGGGCCCGAGGGTCGGGCTCCTGGCCGCTTCCCTGCATCTCGTCCATCCGAGCTTCCTAGCGTTCTCCCATTACTTGTGGTCGGAGACGACCTTCATTTTTCTGCTCCTGCTGGCCCTTCTCCTGGCGCTGCGCATTCCGGAGCTCCCGCCGTCCCGGAGTCGGACAGGGCTCTCCATTCTGACGGGCGCCGCTTTGGGGTGCCTGGCGCTGACCCGCGCCGCGGCGTTGCTGACGATATTCATCGTTCCGGCCTGGGTTTTCTTCAGGTCGAAAACGATCCGGGCCAAGATCGGCGGATCCGCGATGATCCTGCTGGCCACGTTTGTGACCATGCTCCCCTGGGAGCTCAGCCTCTTCCGCCGGGAAGGGCGACTCGTCCCGATCACGACCTTCACATACCGGAATCTCTATAAGGGAGACAATATCCGGAAGAACTTTGAAAAGCCGGATGATGACAACGGGTTGGAGGGCTGGGGGCAGGAGACGCTGAAAAAGTACGCCTCCGCCCGTTCGATCTCCGCCGAACGGGCGGCCAGGGAGCTGGTTTTAAAGGAGATCGCCGCGCGTCCGGCGGCGTCCGTGCGGATCGGGATCAAAACGTTCCTGTTCCTATGGACGTTCGATTTTTTTCCGCTCCGCCATATCGTTAGCGCAGTCTATCCCCCGACGTCAGATGCCGTCATTCTCGTTTCCCTGGGGGTTTTCGCCGTCGGAGCCCTCGTTTTCTACCTGCTGGTCCTGAAGGGCCTGTTGGTCCGCGGGGCTCGGCTGGAGCACAAGTCCCTTATCCTCGCGCTGGTCCTGGGGGGGGCGCTGCCCTACGCGGCATCGTACGGGAACACCCGGTTCAATCTGCCCCAGATCGCCCTCTTGCTTCCGCTGGCCGGCTTCGGACTGGCGCATATCCGGGAGAGGAGCAAGGCTTTCCCCCCGATCGCGGCTCTCATGATTCTGTGTTCCGGGGTGCTGTTCTTTCGAAGCTATCCGGACCACATCCATAACAAGCTCCACCCGAGCAGTTTCTATGCGAGGTCGGTCTCCCTCCTGGACCGCGCGACCGGGACGGGCACTCTTTTCGCAGACACCTTCACCCTGCGGAACGCGGACCCGTTGACGGTGACGATAGTCAATCGTGACGGCAGCGATTATTCCTTTGATCCGCGAATAAGCGTCACGCGGCGGGGATTTCCCTCCGATCCGAAAAGGAACGGATCGCGTTCGGGGATTTCCCTCCGATCCGAAAAGGAACGGATCGCGTTCACGGTTTATGCCCGCGACCCCAGAGGCCCGCTCGAGCTCTCGATCCGATCGATTGGTTTGAAGAGGAGTGTCTCGATCAGGCCGGTTTCACTTGAGTTTTGGAATGCCTCCATTCCGACAGGGCTTCAGGGCATCGAAATCGGTTGGAGAGGCGGGCGCTGAAGCTCCCGCGGCAACCCGACCGTCGAGGTTGATGTCTGACTCGAGAACGGCTCGCGCGGGCGGGCCGGAGTCCCGTCGGGCGCAGAGACAGAGATCGCCGAAAAGCCGGCGCTTGTACTTGAAGACGGCGCCGACTTGGACAGCGTCTCCCGAAATCGTTCCCCCGGGCCGGAAAGCCGGGCCGGGCGGCCGTCACTCCACGTAGAGCAGGAAGCTCTCAGCACGGCATGAAGCCTGACTGCCGACCAAAACTGGGCAAACGCCATGGCGAGCGGGCCGATCTACGAAAAGTTCTTTCAAAGCTACCAGGTTGATTTCGACGGCCTGGAAGCATCCGTGAGAACAGTTTTCAGCGCCGGCGGTGCAGGCGTCGAGAGCTTGGCAAAGCAGGCCCGGCAAGAATTTCTATAAAAGAACCTTCAACTACAGACCGCGCTTGATCCGTAAGCACCGAGAGGGCTGCCCGATTCTCACCTGCCAGACTCCAGATAGGACTTCTCTCACCCGGCCTGTCAGGAAAGCCAGCCGCTGATCTCCGCTACATCGAAGTGCTTCGGCTCGTTCAAGATCTCGTCGAACCATCTCCCCCCAATCTCCCGGTTGATCGGAAACGCCTGGTTCGCCACGCCCGAGAAGAAGATAACCTGATTCCGTTGCCGGATCTCGGCTCCGAACAGCCCCAGAATAACGGCAGCGATCAATATGAGCAGAACGCGAAGCCGGTAATGGATCGGGAGGTGCGCCAAGAGAATCAATACAGCGCCTATTCCGAGAACTATGAGTGTGTTGGCCGGACCTATCACGAGTCCATATATAATCAAGGAAAGCAACAGGAAAAAAAATACGAAAATGAACCGGAAGGAAACCGTGAATGATAAATCCGACGAACAAGGGGATCAAGATTATGATCAGGCCATGTCCTTCTTCCAGTTTGAACAGGCGGATGACGAAAAGGAGCGCCGCCAACTGTGCGACGATCAATAAGAAGACGGCGGCTTCGCCGGAAATCGGGTGATTGTGGCTTGATCCCACGGGCGCTGCCGGAACCCTTATCTTAAGAGGTTCTTCTTTCATAAGGTCCGCTTCAATTGTCAGGACATGAGCGCTGATCCATCAAATTCCAGCATTTTTCAATGATGATACACCTAAAACAGAATTATTCCAGGGATATGCGCCTCTCTCACTTTCGTTCGGGCGGCTGAGGGGTCTCCCGAAACCATCTTTCCGGCCTTCGGGTCCATTATTGATACGGGCATAAATGATGTCCTATTTTAAGCGCAAAAAAAGAGGTGTGTGTTTTGGAGTAAACCAAGCAGCGGTTCGCGCTTTTGGAGTGCCCGGCCGTGACGCCGAGCTGATTTCGTCAGGTTATCGAGCTCATATCCCATCACCCGCATCAGCCGCCGTACTCGCTAGGGATTGACTCTGTAGCCCATTGTCAAGGGTCATCGAATATTTACCCCCCTGCCCAGTTTTTGGGGAGTAGCTCAATCAGAACCACCTATACAACAATGAGATAAACAGAAACGGTCTATAAGAGAAGGGAACGGAGCTTGTTTTTGTCCGTGATGCGCATCATTCTGTAGATACTCCCACGCTTTTCTTTCTTAATCTTCGGATTATTAAACTCCCAAACGATCTCCTTGTCCCTGGTCACTTCAAAAGCGCGGCCTTTTTTCGCTTCGCAGATGAGAGTATTGCCGTTGGGCAGGCGCTGGTTTGAGCCCATCACCTGGGAATAGAATATCTCCGGCGGACTGGCCCTGTATTCCCATTCGATGGCCCCGCTTGTTGGATTCAGCTCGATTATTCTGGAATACGACCGGTGCTCACCGTTATCATAAACGAGAATATTCCCGTTTTCGAGGAGGGTCGGCATATGGGGCCAATCCAGCACGCGAGGGCCCCAATGCCAAACCGCTTTTTTCGTGTCTTTGTCTAATATCAAGATTAGATTTGCATTCCTTAAGCAAATCAAATGGTTCCCCTGTTGAAACCGTGCGTCCCTCATCCCCAAAGCTGTTTTAGGAAGGACTTCTATAGTGTTGAGATGGTAATAATCATAAGAAACATTTAAACCCATGATTCTCTCAACGTTTGCGCGTATTTTTGTGACCATTCTCTCCGAAAAGACCGGCTCTTTTATTATGGTCGCATCATTATTCGGTGGATGAGGACTGCCGAAACGTGCGATGACCTTCTTTCGAAAAGCATTGGTAAGAGCGTAGTTCTTCTTGATAAATAAGTAAAATCCTCTCAGCGCCGTGCTCAAGCGATAAACTCTAAAATCTAATGGCAAGGGGTCATGCAGCTTTTTTAACGCGGGGAGTTCGTCGCGGGTTGACCATTTCCCAAGAATCTCTCCATCGGCCGATAACCGAACCACCGCATCAAATTTTACCAGATGAGAGCGGTAGCCGACTTTTGGTTCGGTAACCGGTATGAGATACCCTCCGTCCGGCAATATCGCGACATCGTGATGGGCTCTAATATTTGTTGCCCAGATAATATTGGAATTCCGGTCAATCTTGGCGACACACTTTCCTCCGCAAATAGCAACGATGCCGCCGTCATCTAAGAGTTCTGCATACGACCACCTGCCTTGTGAAGCTCGTATGGAAGATGGAAATTGCCAGCGGTAAACGATGTTGCCTGCCATATCCATCAAATAGGCATGGCGGGCCATGTCGCTATATAGATTATACCCGGAGGAAGCTTTCTCGCGATCGTATTTGGTAACTCCGCTTACGCTTTTGTTAACTTTTTTCTCTGACCAAGACACATAGGGTAACGACTTGAATTGCTCAAGGGGGGCCGGCGATTGATGAGCCGTGCTTCTGCCGCTTGGGTTTATCTTTTTAAAAAGATAGGGGTAAAGGACCTCGCCGATGCCGAATAAGATTATTATACAAAGCGCGGCCGCGGCGAGGAGCTTATGTTTTATGGACTTTTTTTCAAACAACCAGAATACGTAGAGCGCGGCAGTGATGACAAGCACTGAAGAGACAAAAAAGAAGAGAACAAAGAAAAGGGGACTGGAGAAAAATGCCAGGATATAGCCGAACAGTCCCAGAAAGAATAATATGCGGATCCTCTTTTTTGCATTCATGTTAAATGCGAGCCGGTTCATCTCTTCACCTATATTACGTAACATGATGATGGGATGCACCTCCTCGGGGAGTTTGATAGACTCTCCGTGGAAAATCTTTTTTCAGGAGGTGCACAGATGAATTATGTCGGAATTGACCATCATCGTCAATACTCTCACATGACGTTGATGGATCAACCGGTTCACCGATGCGGCCCATCTTCATGCCTATGCGAGGGTCATCCCTTCGATTCACAGCTCCGGCGACAGGACCCATTATGGGAAGAGCATCAAAACGGGAAATCGCCGGTTGCGTTGGGCGGCGATGGAGGCGGTCCGGTGTGACTAACGTTTCTCTCGGATTTTCTCCATGACTATTTTATAATAGCGGTGATAGACTCGGTAGAGGAACAACAGAAATGAAAAGATTCGTCAACCGTGGAGGACTCTTTTTCTTCCTAACCCTATCGATATTCACGGCCTGCAGATCGGGAAGATCTCCTGAATCAGATTTGAAGGACTGTAACATCATTCTCATCTCCATCGATACGCTGAGGGCGGACCACCTCCACTGTTACGGCTATGAGCGTGAGACCTCACCCAACATCGATCGGGTCGCCTCAGAATCCATCGTGTTCGAGAACGCCGTCAGCCAGTCCGCTTGGACGCTTCCCGCTCATGCGTCGATGATGACCGGACTGCTTCCGTCCGAGCACGGACTGATTTTTTATGATAATGAGGGCTTGAACAACATGAAGGAATTCGGGACCCTGGATGGGAATATCACAACCCTGGCCGAAATCCTCAAGACTTTCGCCTACACAAACGTCAGCTATAACGGAGGGGCTTGGATTGATCCTGCTTTTGGGCTCAGACAGGGTTTTGATCTCTACAGGTGGGGCGGCCGCTATTTCAAATACAATGTCCCCAAGTCCATCGGCTGGATCAAGGCTAATCCGGGCAAGAAGTTTTTTCTTTTTCTCCATGCTTTCGATGTCCATGCTCCGTACAATGCTTCGCCTGAATTCAATGTCTTTTACAAATATAGGGGCCCCTCCAAGGCGGAAGAAATCACCTTGGATATGATCAAAAGCCTGGAGAGCCCCGAATACGAGCACATCGTCTCACAGTATGATGCCGGGATCCGCCGTGCCGATCATGAGCTTGGCCAGCTGTTCGAGCTGCTCGATGAAAGCGGATTATCGGAGAAGACGATCCTCATCATAACGTCCGATCACGGGGAAATGCTGGGAGAACGCGGCAAATGGGACCATATCTATCCTTTATACGAGGAACTCATCAGGGTTCCGCTGATCATCAAGATCCCGGGCTTTAAAAGAGCCGCCATCAAAGGTCAGGTCCCGGCCATGACAAGCATCCTTCCCACGGTCCTTGACATCCTCGGCATTCCCTTTGACAAGGATGTCATGAAAAACAGCCTGATGCCTCTCATCCGGGGCCGGGATGCCCGTTTCGATGTGATCATCAGCGAAACCGGCAGGATCAAAAGGCACCGCCTCTGCAGGGCCATCCGGATGGAGAAATGGAAACTGGTCTATTATGAAGAGGCGAACAGGAAGCCCCGGATTGAGCTCTTTGACCTGGAAAACGACCCGAAAGAACAACAGGAAGTCTCCAAGCAAAACCCCCAGGTCACCAAAGAGCTTTTAGACAGGCTCCTTAGCTTTCAGGGCAGCCGCCGATATGAGACAATAAAAAAGAAAATCGACCAAAGAACCCTCGAACAGCTCAAATCCCTGGGCTACATCCAGGAAAAGTAAAGGACTTAAAGGCCGGGGTTTCATCCCTGCTGCATCATCCGGCCATGGCTTCCTTTTTTTTGGGGGAGGGGAAGACAACAAAAACTGGCTTTTGCGCATCGGGGCGGCTAAAATGTTCACGAACGGCGTGGCCGGGAATACACCTTCAGAAAACCCCTAAGCTGTCTAAAGAATGGGGAGAGGGCCCATGTTCGCAGCGGAATCCGGTTCGAGGAGAAAAGACAATGCCGGGTCTTCATCTTGTTTCTAGTGAAAACCAGTTATCCTTTTCGCACATTGTGGATAGTTACAATGACTTGAAATATAAAGACGGTTACGAAGTGAATGAGTACCATCGTGACGCAAATACGGCGATCGCCTTATCGGGTTATAAAAACTATCCGAGAGAGGTTTACGAAGATGAGAATACGTTGTGTGTGTGTGAGGGGTTGATTTACGATAAGACAGGTGCTGAAACAAAACGTCGTATTCTAGAAATAGCCGATGATTATTTAAAAAACCGTGATTTTAGACGAAGCATTGAAAATTTTGTCGATGCTTCGGATGGGGACTTTCTTGTTTTGCTGGACTTCAAAAAACTC
>Ga0315293_10003951_pt1 | contig 14214 bp, 1 predicted proteins | sample YL17G13_20_MG_FD_203071 | JGI IMG/M metagenome (GOLD analysis project Ga0315293, IMG submission 203071) | Sediment microbial communities from Yellowstone Lake, YNP, Wyoming, USA - YL17G13_20 | ecosystem: Environmental > Aquatic > Freshwater > Lake > Sediment | place: USA: Wyoming | collected... | reverse complement strand
AAGTTGTTGTAAGGTAGTATATTGTTCTTCTGTAAGATTATGATACTCTTTAAATCTTCTGTCAATACTAACTTGTGATGCACCCTTTTTCTTAATAGTAGATATAACATTTTGGAACTCTTCTTCAGCTGCTAGAGCTAATCCTGATAATTCATCCCATAAATATTCTCCTGCACCATCTTCATAAACTTCATTTATTTGATCTATAGCTGATTCTGATGTTCTATTAATCTTTAACATTAAAGCATAAACTTCAGATGTTTTATCTACACCTGCTTTTTCCATAATGTCAATAGCACCTTTTGAGTACTCTCCCCAATAATCTACAACTGATCTATAGTAGTATGCCTTTTGAAGATTGTCTTTAGCTTCTTCTCCTACAACATTATCTTTGTTTAATCCCTTAAGACTATCTAATACATGGTCCATTACTTTTTCTAGTCTGAACATAGTATTTACTAAAGCTTCTAAATTGTTTCTGCTTCTGTCCATATCTTCCATAAGCTTCTCAGCTTTCTCAGTTATGTCACCCGCATATTTATTTAGGTTGTTCATGATTTCTTGTAGATCCCCACGTTTATATTCATCGGTTAATAACTCAGCAAGAGCTTTATAGTTTTTGTTTTCTATAAATAACTTTACTTGTTTTTTTGCAATGTCAAATGCCCCGGTAGATAATACAGCAATGTCCTCTGCAGATATCTTACTAAGATTATCCATGAAGTCTTGTCTGTATTGATTGTATGCTACTACATCAGACTCTGATATAGATTCTGTGTTTATCTCAAAGTTACCACCTTTAGTTAGCATTTCTGCTAATTCATTAAGGGTTGTACTAGGTTTAAGTTTTGATATATCTATCTTAGAACCAAATGCTTTTCTCATAGCTTGTTTGATCTGGTACATAAGATTCTTGATAAAAGCAGCAAAGCCCTTTTCTAATGGTTGTTTTTTTGCTTCCAGTAAAGATGCCTTGGTTAATGCTTTCACTATTACCTCTTCCTTTACTATAGATTGGTATTTAGCTTTAAGTGCTTCTTTAGCTGTCTCATCTGTTTCATTATTAATAGCATCTCTTAAATCTGCATACTCATCTAGTGCCTCATTTAATAATTCTGGACTAGTTGTTAATGCTTCTTGAAATAACTTGTCAAATAATTCTGGGTTAGTATTAGCAATAGCTCTTACTGGTACGTGTGCAAATTCATGAAACGCCATATCAGTAGTTAAGGCTCCTTCTATAAAGTATATCTTACCTTGGTAGAAGAAAGCTTTTTTTCTAGTAGCTTCAGCTAAATTTCTGATAGGGTTCCGGGATGTTGCTGTAGCATCTACTGCTTCTTGTGGTGTAACTATCTGATAATCAACACCTAACTGTACTGACATTTTTCTAACAATTTCTAAAGATTTAGTATTATCAGTAGATGCTGTATCTAGGTTAGTATTTACTACTGGATTGTTAAGATAGAAGATACCGGTTTGTGTATCAGCATCTGTCATAGTAGGATCAAATATTGTTTCACTAATGGTAGCACTTTGTTCTGCTTCAGTTGCAGCTATCTCTGCTTCAGTTTTAGGAGTATATCTAGCTTTAAGCTTTTCTTTAACTTGTTCAGGAGTCATTACAGGTCTGCCCTGTCTTTCAGCTTCCATAAACTCCCGCATTGCTTCTAGGTCACCTAATTCTGGATCATTAGCAATAGCATTATATTCTGCTTCTATAATTGGGTCACTAAAGTTTGGACAAATTCTCATCTTAAATATTTTTACAATTTAATAAATTATCACTAGCCTCATTATCAGATACTTCTTGGAATTCTTGGACTATCTTGTATCCAGTTTTACTTGTTTGATCTTGTGGATCAGACAGAGACTTAACAAAACCTGGGTTAAGATAACCTAGTTCTAGTAATCTCTCAGACAAATATAAGAAAGTTTGATGAGACGGTGATGTTTTACCCTTAATAGTTTTTCTCATTTCTTGACCTAATCCTGACTTAGGGAATGCTAAGTTTTTACCTTCTGCTTTTAATAATTTAGCTTGCTCTATAAAGGCATCTATATTCTTTTTAGCTGTAGCATTAACTACCGGAACACTTAATATTTTAGTACTAGGTTTAACACTAGTAGATGATTGAGTAGTAGGTGCAACAGTTTGATATGCTTGTTTTAAAGCATTCATAAACATATTCTTAGGGTTATTACTACTCCATCTACCATTACCCATTGTGTGAGTAGATTTATTTAAAAATTCTATTCCCCCACTAGCGTTTATTTGTTGTACAAGATTTGGATATTGATTAAGTTTATCTGTGATTAACCCTACCATAAGTTTCATGTCATAAGCATCTCCTTCAACACCTTCTGGCACACCTTTAGTTTGAGCATTATTTGACTGATACCATGCTTCTACAGAGTTACCCCAAGTTTCTAATGCAGATTTCCCTTTTAAACCCCTTCCTGTTATAGGATTAGATAATGTTTTATCTGTAGGAACTATATCAAAAGCAGATTTACCATCTTTAGCATAGTGCACATTAGTAAGACTATTTCCAAGACCTGTTTCCTTAGAGTTAATTTCTATACCAGTTTTAACACTAGTAGATGATTGAGTAGTACCTGGTTTAAGTTTTTCTATATCTAAACCTCCTACAGTAATTACACGTACAGCATTTTCATTTGATATATCCACATCTTGAACAAGTGTAAAAAGTTTACTCATAAAATCTTTGTATGCTTCTTCTGCTGTGTCTTTCATATTGCTAGCTCTATAGCCAGTATTCACATTTTCTACTACCCAACCAGCAGGTTGATCATCAAACATAACTACCTTAAGATAAAATACAGCATTAGGATGGTCCTTAAATATTAGTCTATATCCTTCATTTTCAGTAGTTATTTTACTTTGATCATCTTGAAGTAGATCAATGGTATATTTCTCAAGATTACCAATAGTTGGTGCTGATAATTTACCTTGAATAAAAGGTTGTTCTATTTGTTTTAATTTTTTGTATTCTGCAACAGCTTTATTATATGCAGGAATGTCTTTTTCAAAAACTAATAATTTATTATCAGGTTCAATTTCTACACTACTACTTTTTCCTGATTTGTCAACTGTATATGTATATGTTTTTCCAGAGTTATTTTTTAAAGTAACTTTAAACATATCATTTACTTTATTGATAGAGTCAATTGTAAGTACGTTTGTACTGTCACTTTTATTAAAATAAACTTCTACTTTTTCTCCAGGGGTTAATACTTTACTTTGTTTATAATTAAATATAAACAATTTAAGAGAATTTAATTTTTTCTGGTTTTTACTTGCTTCTAATATATCAGCAGGAGATAAAACTTTTTCTACAGGTCTTACACCTTCTTTACCTTTACTGATATCTTCTTTAGTTTGATCTGCATAAGCTTCAGTACTAGTATGCATAATAGGTAATGCTAATGTATTACCAGATACTTTTGCTGTATCATAGAAAGCATATTGTCCTTTTTTAGAACTAGGTCTTGCAGCTGTAGTAGTATCATGTATTATAATATCATTAGGATTATCCTTTAATATTTGTCTAGCTTCTTCAGCATATATAGATCTTGTTATTACTTTTTTATTATTATCTTTTTTTACTTCACCTTTATCATCAAGCTCAGGTACTTCAGTATCGTATAATAGGTTACCCATATTATCCTTCTCTAAAGGTTCTGCTACTCTGTTTCTTTCTCTAGATGTTACAACACCTTGAGCAGCTAGTTTTTTATCTGTAACCATATCATACTTAGCTAACTGGTAGTTAGACATACGGTTTCTAGTTCTAAAGTCAGCTTGATTTTTAAATAAAAGTTCAGCGTACTGATCTAAAGTATTGTAGTTAATATTTTCTAAAAAGTTAGCAGCAGCTGGTATCATTACAGCTAAGAATCTATTTTGTGGTACAGCTCTGATTAAAGATAACTGACCTGTTGTATTCATACCTGATTGTAAGAATGCATACATAGACATCTTATCAAAGAATTCTGCTACTCTTCTTCTTTCTTGATCAGTAGCATTTATCTTAATATTAGATGCATTAGCTAATTCTACAAAGTTTTCATTGAATACATTAAGTCTATCTCCTGTCATTAAGGAATCAGCAAATACTAAGTTCTTAATCTTTTTATCCTTAGATTCATTGATACTTAAGTTCTTAATAACATCATAGTCTTTTAGTTCAGGATAATCTCTTAGTAGCTGAATGAACTGACTAGCAAAACTTGCGTCTTTACTTTGGAACATTTTCCAGCTGTTATAAGTGTTATCTAAAGCCATGTCTCTAAGAAGCTGTTCATATGTTAGAGCTTTTATTCTCTCATTATATAACTCTGCAGTTTCTGTTGTAATCTTGTATTTAGGATTAGCTAGGTTATTAGCTAGCATGTTTTGATAATCCTTTCTAGTTTCAAGATCTTTAGGGCTATAGATATGTCTTAGTATTTCTCTTTCTATAACAAACCTGTAATAGTTATTAGCACCTGCTCTATCTGTAAAAGCATCTTTGTTTACCTTAGCAGGTCTTGATACAACTACACCATCTTTAACTATAGGATCAGCAGCTATTGTAGCTAAGTTAGTAAGATCAAATTGTAATTGTGCTTTATCAACATAGACAGCTATTTTACCGTCTACTTGTTTAATAGCAACACCTGATCTTAATCTTAATGTTGGTTCTATTCCTTTTATATATTGACCATTCTTAACACTAAGTCCTTTGTAACTAGTTACATCATCAATGTTGAATGCTTTAAGTTCATTCTGGAATATAAAACTGTTTATGTTATTTTTAAAATCCTTGATAAATTCACCTACATTTTCATAAGTATCATCTATCTTAGATCTGTTTTTTTGAATATAATTTCTTATAAATAAATTAAGTGTATCATTATTTCTTAAGTCAAAAAAGTTTTTCCATGCTTTAATCTGAAATTCTTGTACAAAAAAACTACCTATTGGTGTTTGTGTTTTAATTAACTCTAAGACATTACTAGGTATCATTTGATTAGCAGCTAAGTCATCAGCTAAGATTATCTTATCTTCAGCCTCATAGGTACTTGCAGATCTTGTAGTATCAAAGTTTGTTCTTAACTTAACATCTCTGATAGTCTTTGCCATGTCTTCTATTTCAAAGAAGTGTAATAACATAGCTTTGTCTCTATCAGATGTATATCCACTTTCATCAATATTAATACCTTTAGACAAAGTATCTCTTAAGTTTTTTTCAGCATTATCACCAGATATAAAATCATTAAATTCTTGGGTATTTTTTAAATCTGTAGTTATATTATTTATAGCTAATTTTTTTTGACCTGGTTTTAATGTTTGATACATCCCCCATAATTCATCAACGTGTTGATCAATCATTTTATCTCTAGCATAATTTCTATAGAAATTAGGGTTTGCTATGTCTTCACCTAAAGGTCTAGCAGAAGGACTTCTAGCTTTTCTTTGTAGTTCTACATATTCTCTAATGATAGGTTGTGATACAAAATATACAGCTTGTTTAGCAGGTACACCAGCTTCTAGTAAAAACTCTAGTGTTGGTCCTACTTCTTTATTACCTTGTATATTAAATAACCAAGAGTCTCTAGCAACATCCACAGCTCCGTTAATAAGCTGAGAGATCATATCAGCAATATTAAATTCATTGTTAGCATCTTTAAGATGTGACAATGATACTACTGATCTACCTTCTGAATCTTTTAACTTATTATGGTTTAATGATAATCCTAATGTTTTAGTAAAAGCATTTTTACCAAAACCTACTACCATAGAGTAATTAAGTTTCATACCTATCCGGTTAAAGATAGAGTTGTATGTATTACCCACAGCAAACATACCTAGTACTTGCTTACCTACGTTATTAGACTTATGTTTATATAAGTTATAACCTACTTCAAATATTCTAGTACCCGCTATTTTCTTTTGTACAGGACCGTTAATTCTATATTTAGGATCATAATCTTGCACATCATCAGCAATCTTATCAGCTATCTCATCCTTAAGAATATAAGTAGAGTTAGGTTTAACCAATGCTAAATAGTTTTCTGGCATCTCTAATATCTCTCTCATGTCAGATATAATAGCATTTTGATATGCTTTAGGAGATATCCCTGCTAAGTCTGTTTTAACAATAGCAACTCTGTCTAGTATAGGTTTAAGCAGTGCATCTTGAGTAGCCCAGAACTGTTTTACCTTTTCAGATTTAAATGTAGACTTATATAAAAACTTTGTGTCATTCCAGTTATTTTTTGCTATTTCTAAATCATCTAATAATCTAGATAGGTCATAATCTACTCTTTCAAAATCTTCTGGTGTATAAACATCAGATATTTTTTTATTAAATAGTTTAGTCCATTGAGGTCTTAACTCTTTAATTTGATCTCTAAGTTCTTTTCTCTGACTAGCATATTCATTATAACTTGCATCTAAAGCATCTTTTTCTTCTTTAGTTAGTTTTTTAAACTCATCTGCATCTTTAAGTGCTTCATATTCAGCTTCATATGAATCTTCTATTTTATCTCTTTGCTCATAAAGCTCATTTAATTCTTTAGTAAATGCTGCTTTAAGTTGTGGTCTAGTACCTTTCTTAACAACTTTAGGTTTAATGATTCTAGGTTCACCGTTAATTAAGTGAATGTTAGGCATCATAACAGTAAGCTTATCAATATCAAAGTCACCACCAGATTTTACAACAATCTCAGAAGGAAGGATGATTATATTACCTGCACTTTCTTCTAAGAACTCATATACTTCCATGAATTCCATAGAGTTAGTTCCTTGAACAGGAATACGGGCACCTACTAAAGTAACCATTGATCTGTTATCTCCGGTATCTAACCATTCATCTTGAGTAATTAACTCATTAAGTCTTGCAATAGTACCAATCTTTTTACCGTCAGGATGTTTTAATTGTAGTAATTTTAAGAAATCACCTTGCATAGCAATCTTAATCTTGGTAGCAGATGTTTTACCATTCTTGCCTTTACCTCTTCCGTAAAAAGGGAGGTCATTGGTACCATTGTATTTAAGTTTGTCTGCCTCTGTAGCATTTTTAAACTTAGGTATTATGTCTTCAAAACCTGCAGTTGATACTTGAACAAGACCTTCACCAGTAAATTTTTGTCTTACTAATCTGTTGACTACTATAGAGTTAAGTACTTTTTCTAACTTCTCTGCAGATAGTGAAAGAGATAAATCCCGGGCAATATTTGTACCCATGTATTTAACAAAATCTATTTCATGATCAGCAAGATCTTGTCTTTCCATTTCTTTAACTAAGAAGTCTCTTAGTTTTTCAGAGAAGATAACATTATTATCAGCATCAAATCTTAAGTCAGCTTGTTCTATTAGATCTTCCTTAAGTATTTCTGTTAGTTCAGCTACATGTGCTTCATACTTTTTAACTAACTTATATACATCAGATGCTGCTTCTTTATCTTTTACTTTAGCCCAGTTAGCTATTCTTGTATCTAAATCCTTTGTTCTTTGAAAATCTATAGGTACTCCACCTTCCATTAATCCATTCTCTATAAGCTTACGCATCTGAGTAGGAAAAGTAGTTTTACCTTTGAACTCTGGAGCTATCTCTAACTGGTTCTTTAAGAATTGTAGATACACAACATTCTTTGTAAAAGGAGCATCAGATATATTAACTATGGTTCTATCTTCTGTATTTGTATAGAACTTGTTTTCTACACCATCTTTTGTAACTGTAGCTACCTTAGACCCAGATTTAAATAAAGCATAATCTATGTCTTCATTCATCATCTTTATATGTAGTTGCTCCAGTTTCTTACCTTCAATAACATTAGGTATAAGAGGCATTAAGGAAAACTTATGAAATGCTGTCATAGCAACATGATCATTCTTAAGTGTACCAAAGTACTGAAACTTTCTTACTGGGAAAAACTGCATAGCTTTACCAGTAGGAATCTTTTCACCATTAGCTATTCTAGTATAAAGTTCTTCTTGCTCATCTGTCCAGTTACTATTTAACTTAGATAGAGCTCTGTATGAATCAAAAGTTAACCAACCTTGTCCATCACCTTCCTTCATACTGTCACGGTAATCACCTATAGCTTTTTCTATTTTATCATTAATCTCTGCTTTAGATAATTTCTTACCTTTGTATGTATTCTTTACATCTTCAGCTATAGCAGCTTCTATTTCTTTAATATATTCAGTTCCTAATTTAACATCTTCTACTACTGCAGTATTAAGTTCACCATCTAAAGACATCATTCTTCTTTCTTTGGTTACTGGGATAATACCTTTTCTCTTCATGTATTTTTCATACAAACGCTCATCTGCATTAACAAAGTTAATTGCTAGAGCTGATGATCTAAATATAGTTCCGGTTGAACCAGCACCAGCATTACGCTTGTGAAATTCTTCTTTAGCAATGTTATATTGAGCTATGTCACCATAGATAACAGACATAGATTCTAAGTTGTTAATCCATGAGTTAAATACAAATGCACTTAAAGCAGCTTTTCTTGCTTCTTCTAATTTTACGTTACCTTCTGTCTGTATACCTTTAAGATAAGAAGCAGAAATAAAATCTCTGTCTGCAAACATTTTAGTAACATCTGCTATCTGTCTGTCAAAGTAATTGGTATAATCTTTATAAACAGCTTTTTGTAACTCAGGATCTAGTTCAAATATCTCATCCATAGATAGACCTGGTTCTTGTGCTAATAATTTTACTTTAGTATCATCAGTAAGAAAGTCTTCAAATACTACAAAGTTTTGACCTTCTCTTAAAAAGTCAAAGTCCATCTCTAGATTTTTTTGTTTTGCTAATGCTTTAAACTTATTAATCCTTTCTAGTTCAGAACCTATGTAGTTCTTGATGAATTCCTTGTATGCCTTCTCATACCCTGCTTTACCATTTCTTTTAGTAAATTCTATAGGGTCAATATATAAGTTCTTTTTACTTCCCGTATTTAACTTATTAATGTACATAGAGAAAGATGTACTCTTATCAGCATGTCTCATTAACTCTGGTTTACCAGCTATAGAACTTAAGTGAAAGTCTTGAATAAACTTTGTAAACTCATCTGCACTAGCTGATGATATACCCGTTGAGTTTCCATCATCAGTAATAAACTGTACACCACTTAAATTATTTAGATTGATCTTAACACCAGGTCTTTTTGCACCAGTCTTCATATCAAATATAGAGTTCATCCATACAGAAGATTTAATCCAAGGATTTTTATCTTTGTTTAAATGCTGCATGTAAGGAAATCTCATAAGCTCTTGGTAAGAACTAGCACTATTTATAGCATTAGCTTGAATACTTAATGTGTTATTTAAGCTATGCTCATACTGTGTATTACCTTCAGCATTAGTTACTGAGAAGTTATTAATGTAATCAGAATTTCTTGCTTCTAGTTCTTGTAAGAAAGTATAGTTACCTTCTTGAGAATCTATTTTTGGACGTTTATTAGGTGCATCTTCTGGGTATTCTTTAAACAGTTCAGCTAAATCGTATATTTGCGATATACCTCTTTGCTGATTAATTTGTTTAAGATGTGAAAATATATAACCAGCTTTCTTATCATTTGCTAAAGCTTGTATAGAAGCATCAGATAAAGTAATACCAATAGCATTATAAAAAGCTATAGCTTTATTAGGATCTAGTTTACCATTCTTATCTGCAAAGTCTTTAATGACTTTATTTACATCTATGTAGTTATCATTAAGATTAGAGTCTCTTTTAATATACCCGTCTTTAGTTGCAGTAATAGCTTTTATACCATTGTTCCATAGGATACCTATTTTTCTGTAAGAAGAACTTGCTCTACCTATTTTAATAGTGTAGTTAGATACTTTATTAGAATCTATTTGTTCTTCTACATTCATCTGGATTAGTTCAATCTTTACAAGATTAAATGTCTGCCAGAACTTACTCCATAGCTGAAACTCTTTAGGGTAAGTAACGTCTAAAGGACCTAGCTTTTCTAGTAAGTGAGCTATGGTACCATCAGTTTTTGCTGCTTCTATAAGTTTTGCTTCCATACTATTTTCATCAATAGTACCGGATAATATCCTAGCTACTTTATTCCATGATTCAGTGTATGGTGTTAGTTCTCTAATATTAAACAAACCTATGTTAACAGGTTGATTATCCTTATCAAACTTATAAAGACTTCTCAGTAGAGAGTGTATGTCTGGATCAGCATATTGCTCAGCAGATTTTTCATTACCACCTTTGTCAAAGTTAGATCCACCTTTCTGTGATGCACCTTCTTCATCTAGTTCTTCAAAGAAGTCTGCTCTATCTTCATAGGATATATACTTAGACTTCATCTGATGATAAGCTATTAAACCTTTACCGTCAATGTTTTTCTTTAGGTCTTCAGTATTACCAAAGTTTCTTATACAGTAGTCTATTAAGTCTATAGACTTTTGGATTCTATCTTTTTCATCTTGAGATACCGCAGCTTCTTTCTTAGCTAGTAAAGCAGGTCTTTCATCAGAGACAAGTACTTCTTTAACATACTGATATGCAGCTTTTAAGTTCTCAGGTGACTTAAGTAAGTTAACAGAAAAGGATTTAAAGTTTCTTTCTGTATTTAAAGCATCTGTAAGTTGAGATATAATACTGTCAAATAAGTTTATTGCTACCTGGGAATCTTGGTAGTTAAGGTTATCATCAGCAATATTATCTGTTGTTTTTTGTACAGTACTTCTAAGTTGACCTACAGTTTGATCCCGGTTATTTACATCAAATGTAAAACCTGATAGGTCACCTACTCTTAATTTGTTATATAGTTCTATTACAGCAGGGAATGATCCAGTCTCTTTAGACTGAGCTACATCCATAACTGTTGCTTTGCCAAATAAGCTTTTAAGAAATTCAAGGATCTTAGAGAATATACTATTCTTAACAGGAGTAGATTTAAGATCAGTCTTACCTCCGGATAACATATATTTTCTAAAATCTTCAGCTAAGAATTCTTCTAACTGTAAATAATCAGCATTAGCAAAAGTAACTAGGTTACCATTGTAGTCTCTGAAACTACCAGGTTGTTTACTTATCTCTTTATATAGTTCAGCTCTTTGTTTTTTATTTAAAAATGTCTGAGTAAACCCGTGCCAAGATTCATGGTATAGGTCAGTATAGTCAGCACTTTTAGATTTATCTAGTGTACCGTCTGCATTGTAGTGATGGAATAGTATAATACCATTAGTTGTCCAGTTAGCTGTAGTATTTCTGTCTTCACTGTTTACTGCAGCTACCATAACCTCAAAAGGAAAATGTTGTCTTAAAGGACTTTTCATGTACCACTCATAAGCTTCATCTATCTTAGCTTGAACTTCATCTCTGTTTATAGCTTTAACACCTGCTCTTTTCTTGAACATGCCTCTATCGTCAAAGCTTTTCATAATCTTTTGCTTTGTACTTAAAGCATCTGCAGGTCCTTCATTAGTAATACCTTTATTTACTGGTGCAGCTTCTTGTGCTAACTTTTCACCTTCTACAATAGCTTCTTGTACTTCAGCTACAGCATCTGGTTCATATTTAACTGCTTGAGACTTAAGTGGTTGGAAAGAAAAGTATGAGTTAAACAATCCTGCTTTACCTTCACTATCTACAGCATATTTAATTTTGAATGTATTAATATAGTCATTTGTATAATCTTTAATTTCTGAAACAAGCATCATCTTGTCTTCTACTTGAGATACATTAAAGTCATTATAACTTTTTCCTACAAATTCTTTGTTAATGTTATAGTTAAAGTTTGCTAATAAAGAACCTAACTGAGATTTAAATTCTGATCTATTAGCATTATTAAGATCTCTTACTAGTTCTCTTATTTTAGCTTTTAAACTAATATCTCCTGATTCACGGGATATTTTTATCTTATCTATGTTGATAAATGGAGTTAATAAATTTTCTTTTTCTTCTTGTGATAACTCCACTACTTCACCAGATACCTTTTTTTCATAAACTTTATTTAAAAATAAATTTGTTACATTGTTTATAAAAGATTCATCTAGTTTCTTTCTCTCTACTTTTATTCCTTCACCTGTTTCTGTAATAGATTCAGGCATAACTACAGCATCACCTGAAGCATTAAACTCACTTATGGTATATTTTTCTTTTAATTGTGATAAAGGTATTTGCACTCTATCAGCTATATAACCAAAAGAACCACCTGTTATATGATTAATTACAAAATTCTTTTCAGGTTCTCTTAAAACATATGCTTGCATTTTAGAAAGCACATCATTATCTTTCTTTTTTGTATTAGGTACACTTACACTATAGTATGCTAACTTAGTACCTTCTTTTACTAGTTCACCATTTTCATTTATAAATAAGTGATTACCTTTCTCATCAGTAATGATACCTACCATAGAAGTATTAAAAGCTGCACTTTTAGCAAATGTATCATCTACTCTTTGTCCAGTAGGTATCATACTTCCAGCTGCATACTTTAAATATATTTTACCAATACCTGGATAAACAACATCAGTTAAAGCAGAGTTTAATCTTAATAAACTTAGGATAGATCTTTGTAGTTTGTAATAAGCTCTCATAATGGGATTTCTCACATTGGTAAAAGCATCACCTTCTCTTAATTGTTCTTGACCTTTTGTAGCTAAAGCAGTTTCTGTAGTATAAATTCCTTTTCTAGAAAAAAAAACTTTTTCAAATGCTTCATCTTCAGCTTCTTGAGCTATTGTTGTAGCAGCTATTTCCTGTGCAGCATTTAACTGTTGTGCTAAATCTGTGGAAATACCAAGATCTTTTTTTACATTATTAATATCTTCTTCATAGGATTCTATCTTAGCACCTACTTCACTTCTTATTTTAGGATTTACTTTTTTTATAAGCTCTACAAACTCATTAACCTTCATCAAGTCATTTACTATAAAAGGTAAAGCAGCACCTGCATCTTGAGCTAAAGCTTCATCTAATCCTTGCTCTTTAAAGAAATCATATACAGCTTTAGAAAGTGCATCTAGTTCTATGGTTTTTCCATCATTTACTAGTTCGTTAATTTTAGATGCAGCAAATAAACCTATTACTTCTTTAAAGTTTTCTATATTATTTTTGTCAATAAAACAGCTCATTGTCCTTTACAGTTATTAGATGCGTTCTTAAGTTTATTTTTTAATTCTTCTAGATCTATTGTTTTACTTGCTTCTACTATTTTTTTAGCAGCTTCTTCAGTTTCACTATTAGATGCCAGATCTTTTATTAAATCTTTGGATTCTTGGGTTTCTTCAGGAGTAACATTTTCTGTAGTACCAATTACTTCCATATTCTTACTATAGATATTTTTAACCTTTTTAGCTAATGTTGCCTTAGTTACAGTTTTTTCTTCTGTACCCAGGGTCATTTTTTGAAGATCAAAACTACGTAATTTTATTTGATTTTTAGTCTTTTTAGTTACATAAAATGCTTGATTATTTGTATCTATAATTATGTCACCTTGTTCTATAATATCAAAGCTTATTTTCTTCATAAGCTCTTGTGTTAATCTTATACGTAACTCACCTATGTATTCAACTTCTAGACCTAAAGAAAAATCTGTCTGCTTTAACATAAGTAAATTCTCTAGATCTTGTAAAGTAAACACATCAGCAAATTCTTTTGCCATAAAGTCTGGTACAAAAATACCGTCAACTTCAGTTAATCCTGCATTGGGATCATACCCTGGTCTTAATGCATTAACTTGTTTTGCAAAAGTATTTCTTATTTCATTAACTTTTCTAGCTAAAGCTTTTCTTGGCATACTAGATGTACCATCAGGTTTATCATTTAAAACTTCAATAGTATCCCATTCTTCTTGTTGAATTGCTTTAAGTACTTGATATAGTTTTGGGAACTTACTTGCTGCATCTCCAACTGTACCTGGTTCTTTAGGATTCTCTACAAAGAACGTAGCTAATCTTAATACTTCATTAAATTCTGCATCTGTAACTTGTTCAGTTTCAGGTACTTCCTCAAAAGATATTTCAGCTTGTACTCCTGGTTCTGTTTTAACAGCAGGCTTACCTTCTAAAGCAGATAGTTCTGCATCATATTTACTATTAATAGTATCCTTAACTTCTTGTATACTCCATCCTGATACTTTAAAACCTAAAGTACTTCTATAACCAGTATCATCTAATACTTGTTCACTAATAATAGATGATAATTCTTCTTTTCTTCTTGC
>Ga0315293_10003950_pt1 | contig 14214 bp, 13 predicted proteins | sample YL17G13_20_MG_FD_203071 | JGI IMG/M metagenome (GOLD analysis project Ga0315293, IMG submission 203071) | Sediment microbial communities from Yellowstone Lake, YNP, Wyoming, USA - YL17G13_20 | ecosystem: Environmental > Aquatic > Freshwater > Lake > Sediment | place: USA: Wyoming | collected... | reverse complement strand
ATGTGGAGCGGGGGCAGGTGGTGGCGAAGCCCGGCTCGATCACCCCGCACACCAAGTTCGACAGCGAGGTGTACGTGCTATCCCAGGCGGAAGGGGGCCGGCACAAGGCCTTCTTCTCCGGCTATCGGCCGCAGTTCTACTTCCGCACCACCGACGTGACCGGCCAGATCACCCTGCCGGAGGGCCGGGAGATGGTGATGCCTGGGGACAACGTCACCATGACGGTTACCCTGATCCAGCCCATCGCCATGGAGGAGGGCTTGCGGTTCGCCATCCGGGAGGGCGGCCGCACCGTCGGCGCCGGCGTGGTAGCCAAGGTATTGGAGTAAGCGAGAACTCGTCGGGCAGGAGCGTGTTCACCCTGAGCCTGTCGAAAGGTCTCCTGCCCTGAGCGACATGACAGCGGGCGCGGCATGAGCCGTGCCCGCTCTCTCATGCTCTGGACGCCATCTCTCACGCCAACTCGATACACCCGTGGTAGAACATCTCCGGCGAGCGCCGCAGGTACTTCGCATAGAGCTCGATTAGCTCCCGCAGCCTCACTCGCCTGACCACGGCGTCACCAATGCGCACGAGGCTCATGATCCCCTTCTCCTGGCATGGCCCCTCCATCACCACGAAATCCGGATACGGCCCGTACCCGATCTCCCACTGGTCCGATGGGTATCCCTCGCACAGCTCCTCCGGCATGGTCATCTTCGATGTGATGTAGTGAGGAAGCTCGATCCCCTCCTCCCCCAGGTGCATGGACGAGCAGCACGTCAGCGTGATGCCGAGCAGCACGATGTGTCCGTCGAGGTCGCGCAGCGCGTGCCAGCCCTTCACAAGCTGTTCTGCGTGCGGGCCGATCGCGGCCAGTGAGTGCGTCGGATGGGTGCCCCGCACTGCCTCCGGCCGTCGCCAGAAGGTGTCGGGGATCTTCCCGGTCCAGCACCCGTGGGTCTTCGGGTCGAACGGCAGAATGCGGGACTTCCACGTCATCCCCAGCGCCTTCTCCTCAGGCGTTCGCTCCACGTGCTCTACGTTCTTCGAGTAGCTCGGGACTACCACCGACCCACTCGCTCCCACTGCCTCCAGCAGAGCATCAACCACCGCCTCCGCCCCTCCCTCGACGTGCCCGAACCGCGAGAGCGAGCTGTGCACGCCGATGATGTCGCCCTCGCGGATGCCGGCATCCCGAAGTCCTTTGACTATGTCCGTCTTTGTCACAATCGCCCTGTCCGTCATCGCTGCGTTCGTTCTCCCCGATCTTCACTGTCATGCGAATCATTCGGGTTAGACGAGGCGCCGCCCTGCTGCCTCCACAGGTGAAGGTCGCCCGCCCGCAGAAACGGCGGGCGGGGAGCAAGCCTGTGTTCCAGCGCTGGGCCGAGGCAAGGCTGTACCGGAAGACGATGCAGATCGCCGTCGCCGAGCTGCGGCGAGCCGCCCGCACCGCGAACGCGCTGGAGAAACTCGAGGCGCTGGACATCGCCGAGCAAAAGCTTCGCGACGCTGAGTGGCTCAGCCCAGCACAGGACAGGGCGCGGTTCGAGGCCGGGCTCGGCGAGATAGCCCGAAGCCGCGCTCAGACGCTCGATCAGTCCATCTCTGGTGTGAGGCGCTTGCTCGATGGGGCCGAAGAGGGCCGCGCCGAGAGATCAGAGATGGTTGCAGCGGCGGGGCGGATACTCTCCTACCTCAACCACTATCTGCCCGAAGACCCGCGGGTGGATGCACTCAACGGCCGGCTTCTTCGCCTCGGCGGAGCCCAGCCGGCCTACACTGCCATCACGCCGCTGTCCGAGATGTATGCGCGGCCGGATGCTGCGACGGGATGTGGCGCGACCATCATCCTCTTCATGATCGGGATGACGCTAGCCGTCGGTCTCGCGAGGTTCATGCGGTGAGCGGATGCAATCGCCCATGAGCGAACTGCGTGCAGGCGCAGCGGCGGCCTCGATCACGCCGCGGGTTGGCCTTGACCGCGGCAGGGGGAGTGGGAATGGGGGTTCGGACCTCAGAGGGGGATGAGTAGGTGGCTGTCCCTAGTTTCTTTCGTCCCCAATCATCTAGCTGGAGATACCCGAGGCGAGACCCGTCCCACCACGCCCATGTGGCATCCAATTGGCGCACAAGACGCAGGTTCGCGGCATCCAACACGAAGAATGCTGAACCAAGAGCATCGCGGAGGATAAGACGCTGGCCGTCCTCGGAAACACTGATGGCACCTGCAGCCACGTACTGGTCTTCTAGGGAGAATCGTACTTCAGTCCGCTGCTCCTGCACAAAGTCTTCGGTCGCGAAGTAAGTCCGATCGTGGGTGTTGTCATAGACGACCAGAGTGGTTCCGGCAGGAAACCGGTCGGCGGACTGTCGCGTAGCCTCCGCATTCTGCGCTGTGGACACCTTGATGGTCCGCCACTCGGGGTCGAAGTCCACCCCCGCGCCGAGCGCGGTCGCCACCGGTCGCAGCGACACGTAGAGAACGCGGTGGCGGATGCGGGGCGCGGCTGGAAGCTGCTGCCGCGTTTCGTTGACATCCATCCATCTCGATCCAACGACGACGCGCACCTGCTTGTCACGCAGAGACAGCACGGCGGTTCCGGCCTTCCAACTGACGCCTGCATGCAGCTCCTCCCCCAGCTCCCTCGCGGGAACCCAGAGCGTGCCACCTTCGAAATAGGGATTGTTGAGCCACAGAAGCTCTGCATCGCCGAAGCTCAGTCCAGCGTAGTACGGCACGTAAGTTAGATCGGCATCATCATTCTCCGTTGGTTCGAGGTTATCGGCCGTCGCCTCGAAAGCGGTCTTTCCGACGCGCCGAAATGCCAGATGTGTCTTGCGGCCGCTCGATGGCAGGAACCACTCGTGGCGCGGGTCGTAATGCGCATCAACTCGCACGCGCGCCTTGCCTATGGGGCCCTTCCACGACGCGCCCGTGCTGACGTGATAGTAGAAGATCATAACTGGCTCGCCGGTCCACGCCGGCGGCGCAGCATAGGCGACGCGCACGCGCCTGACCTGACCAGAAGCGAAGGTCACGTTCCTCACCCGCCACCGACTCCAATGATGACCCGGCTCCTCCCACTTCAGCCCCTCGATCTTCGTGCGCACACGCCGGCCATCAACCCAGGTGACGAACCAGTCGAATCCGACGGGCCGCTGGTGGTGGGGCTGGTAGTAGCTGGTCTCGGGGAAGCCCATCTTGACCGTCGTCCTGTCGCCGGTGTTGCGGAGGATGAAGTCACAGTCCACCCGCGCGTGGAAGGGGCGGAAGTCGATGTGGACGTCCATGCGGTCCATGACGACAGAGGGATGCTCTTGCATCACCTCGATTGCCCCGCCGACCCCGCGCAAGGATGCCTCGTCGCCGAAAGAGCCGCCCGTCACGAGCGCCAAGAGCATCAGTGACATCGAGACGGTTAGTGCCTTCATCTCCTGCGCCCCTCGCGTCGCGGAGGCAATCCAGCGGACAACCTAGCGACAGTCACCTCTCTCCTCCCTCCTGCCGTCCCCGCTGGGGTAGACCACTCCCCCGCATCCGCCAACATGCTTCCTCACCTTCTCTCAGCATCCTCCACCCAATGCCGCCGCGGTCCGTCCTTCCGCGGCACAAGCACAGCGGCTTCGGTGGGCGTTGACCGCGGCAGGTGGACCGGAGATCGGGGTTCGGACACAACGAGGGGATGAGTAGGTGACTGTCCCTATCCTGCCCTGCCGGCCGGCCGTGAGAGGTGGAAGGCACGGGCTCGTCAGAAGGTGACCGGGATAGTAACACAGGACACCAGTGCCAGCACAGCAGCGGCTATCCCCACCAATCGAGGGCCCCGTAGCACAGCCACAATCGACATCAGGACGGCGAAGCAAGCCGACAACACCGACGCAGTCTTGGCAATGTCCACCAGCCATGCCATTTCGTTCGGCTGGAGCGGCTTGATGAAGGCAACATGCCATTGTTGGTATAAGCCGAAGGCAGCCAAGGAGCAGAGCGACAGCATACCGCTAACCACAGCATAGGTGTATGACCCCCGCGCGATAGCGCCGCGACGCCACTGGCCAAGCATAGCACACACTCTCATTGCCAGACGGGAGTACGTACGACGAGAACAAGGACAGTGACGATCTCGCCTCCCACTGCACTCCCTTCCGCCATTCCCACGCCCCTCGACCCCGGTCCTGCCGGCCGATCATGGCAGAGTAGATGACTGTCCCTATTGACTGTCCCTATTGACTCAGCACGTACTGCCCGACCTTCGTCAACGAGTCGCTCATTACACCCCTCGTCATGGCGACCTCGCCCCTGACTGTTGCCAAGTCACATGCCCTTCACTACCATCCCAGACTCAACTCCATTCACTCCTCGTTCGCAGTCCGCCGGTCATGAGCCAATGCAGTGGCCGTTCAGCGGACCCAGAACAGCTCGACCGGTATGCTGCTGCCGATCGGCAGTCCGTGGTACAGAGTGGCGGTAGCGCCGTCTGCCGCTCGCACGGCGCAGACGTCAGGCGCCCAGAGCTGGTATGTGAACGGGTTCAGGCTTCCCAGGTAGGCGATGAGCCGGCCATCTGGACTCCAGGCGACGCCAGTCCCCGTCCGTATCGCGCCGGGCAACCGCAGCGCGCGGCGCGATTGGGTGCGGCAGTCATAGATCTGGACGGTATCGTTGGCTGCCATCCATGCCAGCTCCGTCGCAGTCGGGCTGAACCTGGCTCCGTAGACCTCTCCCAGAGAAGTCTCGCGTCGCGTTCGCAGGTCGACCAAGTGCAGTGTCTGGTAGTACGTGTCGGCGCCTTCGCGATGCTCGGCCTCCAGTGCGTAGGCTAAGTGGCGGCCGTCGTGCGAGAAGCCGATATCCGCAGACGTCGCAAGCTGCTGCCCGACGAACATGACGCGCTCCTGGGAGGAGACGGCTATGACGGCTGCGCTCTTCCCCTTATTGCAGAGAGCGAGCTTTCCGTCCGGTGAGACGGCGAGCACGTCAGTCAGCCGCGGGGGCGGCTCTATCCGCTCCGTAGACCACTTGCCTTGCACGAATCGCAGGATGGACGTGATCCGACCGTCGGCAACTTCGCGCAGGCTGCCATCGGCGCCGGGAGAGTACGTCAGCGTCGCATCGTCAGCCGACGGCATATTGACCATACGTTCCTGCGGCAGATGGAATCCCGTGGTGTACCGTGTCGAGGTCAGGGAAGCCCCGCTCAGGTCGGCGGCTACATACCGCTGCAGGCCGCTCTCATACCCAATGATGGAACCGGCAGCGGAAGCCCTTACCGTTCCGTCTTCGTGCATGGCTCCGGGAAGGTAGACGAGTGCCGCGAGCGTCGCTGCCATTGCGCTGTAGCTCGCCGTGTTCATCCAGAAGGACGCCTTCAGGAACGTGCGCAAGGGAGCAGGCTTGGGAATGCCGGGACTGAGCAGCCGGAGCGGAACGACCTCAATCACCACCGTAGCAGCAAAGGCAAGGGCGAGGCCGGGCCACAGCTCGCTTCCCGTCGGTATCAGCACAAAGCCCAGAAGGCTGGTCAACGCGTTCACAACCGCGAGATAGGCGATAAGCTTCCATATAGGCCGCTTGGTAGCGTACCGCCGCAGGACCAAAGCCTCAATGGATGCGATGACGAGGATGACTGGCAACGTGATGATGAGCGTTATGCCGTATACCGACCAGACCAGAGGCGCAGTCAGAAACTGAACGAACGAGGGCACGTATACGTCAGCTTGGGCAGGACTCACCGAGAGCAGCCACAAAGCGAGGATGAGTGGGAACGGCCACCAGCAACCGCGGTCGACTGGAGCGCTAGCGCGAAGGCGACCGCTGCGCGGGCTTCGGCGATCGCCGAGTTCCTCACTCCCACAGGGCTGTGTCTGTTCTGGGCTCACCCCGGCATTCTATCCCCGCCGTCGGGGAATGGGAAGCGCCAGCACCCATGTCACTGGTCGGCATTGCAGTCGGGCGAGATAGGGACGGCAGAACAGGACAGTCACCTACTCTCTTCCCAGTGTCCGGCATCGGCGGCGGGCAGTGTTCTGCATCGGTCTAGCCGCCGAGGCAGGCCTTGGTTCTGGCCTGAGCATCTTCCACTGCGAATGGTTTCCGCAGAATGTCGGTGGCACCCTTCTGGAGGCAGGCCTGGGCGATGGGGCCGGCGGGGAGGCGGGTAAGAGGGAAGCGGAGGTGGGCTGCGGAACTGCGCGAGGGCGAAGGCCAGCGGGGCCGCGCTCACCAGGAGCGCGGTTCGCGCCGTGGGGCAGGGGGTTCTGCACGGCCGGCAGCAAGCTACCGAAGGGAAGGCACCCGGATGGGCGGACTATGAACGGACTCTCAGCAGGCGCAGCGGCGGGCGGGATCACGCCGCGGGTCGGCGTTGACCTGTCGGGCTACGCGGCTCGGCCCGGGCCTTCGGTCGCGATGCACGATGAGCTGTGGTGCCGGGCGCTGGTGCTCGATGACGGCGCGCGTCGGGTGGCAATCGCGGCGCTCGACCTGCTCGGCGTGGACCTGGAACTCGACGCGGCCATCCGTGAGGCCACCTCAGCGTACCTGCCGCCCGAGCACCTGCTGATCAACTGCAGCCACACCCATGCAGGCCCCTCCGTTACCCGGCTCGACAGACGGGTGGCGGCCGACCGCGGCTACGTCTCTTCCCTGCCCAGCCGCATCGCCGCGGTGGTGGCGGAAGCAGCCTCCCGGCTCGCCCCCGCGGCGCTGCGCTACGGAAGCACGCCGGCGCGAATCGGCATCAACCGGCGCGAGCGGACGCCAGACGAACGGACGATCATCGGCCGCAATCCTGCCGGCATCGTGGACGACGAGATGCGAGCGCTCGCGGTGAACACTGCTGACGGCGGGCCTCTCGCCGTCGTCTTCCACCACGCCTGTCATGGCACCACCCTCGGAGGCGAGAATCGCCTCATCTCGGCGGAGTGGATGGGCGCCGCGTGCGCCTGTCTGGAGCAGCGGACGGGCGTCCCCGCCCTCTTCCTCCAGGGGTGCGCGGGACAGACCAACCCGGACGCGCGGGAGCGCAGTTTCGGGGAGGTGGCAAGGCTCGGGCAGAGCGCCTGCGAGGCGGTGGTCCGGGCGCTGGCTGCGGCGGAGCCCATTCCCGGTGGGCCGCTCGCGGCCCACCGAGAGAGCATCGCGTTGCCCCTGCAAGACCCGCCCGATCCAAAGCAGGCGCGGGCCGGTCTGGCCGCGGCCGAGGCAGCGGCAGCGCGGGCGCGCTCGGAAGGTGCGCATCCCTACTGGGTGCAGGCGCTGGAGAGCTGTCTCCCCCTGGCGCGGCAGATCGTCGAGCTGGCCGATCGAGGCGCCACGGAGCTAACCCTGCCCTTCGCCGTCCAGGCAATGAGGATGGGCGACCTGGCGCTGGTGGGCCTGTCGGGAGAGGTGTTCTTGGAGTTTGCGCGCCGCATCGCGGCCGCCTCCCCGTTTCCACATACCTGGGCGCTGGGGTACAGCAACGGCTGTGAGTGCTACGTTCCGACGGCGGAGGCCTTCGCCGAAGGCGGCTATGAGGCCGATGACTCCTTCCGGTGGTACGGTACCTTGCCGCTGGCCCCCGAGGCCGGAGAGCGTATGGCCGAGGCGGCGGTCCGAATGCTCACGGAAGTGAAGGGCGCAGTCGCCGGGAACGGGTAAGAGGTGCCTGGCGAGTAAGCACGAGCCGCTTAGCCCACTTCGGGGCGCGAGGGCAAGGCTCGCGGCCTTGACGCGGCGTTGGGCATATGCTATGGTTTCCCGACGCCAAAGGTTTGTCTGAGCCGCGCGGGACATGAAGGCCGGCGGCTCGTTTTTGTCTTGGCCCGCCTGGGACGGATCATCCGTCCCGGTCGCCTGAGGCGACTTCGGGGGGCCAGGGAAAGGGAGATCGAGGTGCCGCGGCAGGGCCGCATCCATGATCGAGGGTTCTGGTGGGCGTGCACTGAGTGCCGCAACCGGAACTACACGAGCTACAAGAACAAGCGCAACGATCCCGAGCGGATGAAGCTGCGCAAGTACTGCCCGGCCTGTCGTCGGCACACCGAGCACAGAGAGACAGGGCTGACGGCGCGCGCAAGCGGCCGGTGAGCCGCGCCAGCGCCGTGTCCTGCGCGCCGCACCGGTCCTCAGGCCCGTAGCTCAATTGGCAGAGCGCCGGTCTCCAAAACCGGAGGCTGTCGGTTCGATTCCGGCCGGGCCTGCCACCCGCCTTAGCCGAGGCTACGGCGGGCAAGGCCGTGACCGCCTGGGCGCGGGACGGATCGCGGCTAGGACTGGGCAGGGATCTCTGCCTTAGGAAACTGATAGTGAGAGCCGTCGCACAAGAACAGCGCGTTGGTGCGGGCCGGATAGGCATCTGGACCAAGCTCAAGGGGTTCTTCCGGGACTCCTGGCTGGAGCTACAGAAGGTCATCTGGCCGTCACGGGAGGAGGTCGTGAAGATGACCGGCCTGGTGGTTGCGGTCGTCTTCATCGTGGGCATGTTCATCTACCTCTGGGACCGCGTCTTGTGGACGCTCACCAGGCGTCTCTTCGAGTGAACGCAGCGATCTAAGCATGGCGAAGCAGTGGTATGTAGTTCACACCTTCACCGGACATGAGGACAAGGTGAAGGTCAGCATAGAGCGACGCGCAGCCTCGACGGGGCTGGGCGGCAAAGTCGGCCGCATCCTGGTCCCGACCGAGGAGGAACTGCGCGGCACCCGCCGCGGCCGGCGGCAGGTGAGCAAGCACAAGATCTTCCCCGGCTATGTCATCGTCGAGATGGACCTGGACGACCAGACCCGCCATCTCATTCGGGACACGACCGGCGTGACCGGGTTCGTCGGCCCGGACAGACAGCCGGTTGCACTGCAGCCGCAGGAGGTGGAGCGCCTGCTGATGGCTGTCAGCGAGGAGGCGCCACAGCTCCGCGCGGCCTGGGACGTGAGCGAGACGGTTCGGATCACCTCAGAGCCGTTTGACGGCATTCACGGCAAGATCGTGGATGTGGATGTGAAGCGGGAGAAGTTGAAGGTCCTGGTGTCTATCTTCGGCCGGGAAACGCCGGTCGAGGTGGATTTCGCAGACGTCGAAAAGCTGGACTAACGGAGAGAGCTTCGAGCAATGGCGAAGAAGGTGCGCGCGGTTGTCAAGCTACAGATCGAGGCAGGCAAGGCCACCACTGGCCCGCCCGTTGGCCCGTCGCTCGCGCCTCACGGAATCAACCTGATGGAGCTGATCAAGTCCTACAATGCAGCGACAGCACCTCAGGTCGGCGCGATCGTGCCGGTCGAGGTGACGATCTACGAGGACCGTTCGTTCACCTTCGAACTCAAGACGCCCCCGGCATCCCAGCTTCTCCGCAAGGCCGCTGGCATCGAGAAGGGCGGAGGCACGCCCGGCCGCGCCGTGGCGGGAACAGTTACGCGACAGCAGATACGCGAAATCGCTGAGCTGAAGATGCGCGATCTGAACGCGAACGATGTCGAAGCGGCGATGAAGATCATCGAAGGCACGGCCCGCAGCATGGGCATCTCGGTAGCCGAAGGGTAGCAGATGGGCAAGCATGGCAAGCGATACGAAGCAGCGGTGGCGACACTGGAGCGCGCCGAGCTGGCGTCCCCCGAGGAGGCGCTCCGTCGTGTGAAGGAGATGGCATCGGCGAAGTTCGATGAGACCGTGGACGTGGCCATCCACCTGGGAGTCGACACCAAGTCAGGAGAGCAGATGGTGCGGGGGACGCTCAACCTGCCCCATGGCTCGGGCAAGTCGCCGCGGGTCGTCGCGTTCGCCAAAGGCGAGGCGGCTACCGCCGCCGAGCAGGCTGGAGCCGACGTAGTGGGGGGCGAGGAGCTGGTCGCCAAGATCGAAGGCGGATGGAAGGACTTCGACATCCTCGTCGCCGCGCGGGACATGATGCGCCTGGTCGGCCGGCTGGGGAAGCGGCTGGGCCCGCGCATGCCTAACCCGAAGGCCGGGACGGTGGGCGATGACCTGGGCAAGATCGTGCGCGATCTGAAGGGCGGTCGGGTGCAGTTCCGCATGGACCGGGCGGGCAATGTGCACGTGCCGATCGGCAAAGCCTCTTTCTCGGCCGAGCAGCTCGCCGAGAACTTCAGCGCGTTGTTGCTGGGGGTGGTGCGGGCCCGCCCGTCGTCGGCCAAGGGGCAGTACTTGCGCAGGGTCAGCGTCAGCTCTACCATGGGCCCGCCGGTCCATGTGGATCCCGTTCAGGCTCAGGCGCTGGCCGAGACGTTGATGTAATCTGCGGGCGAGCCGCAGAACGAGTCGCCGCGCCGAAAAGCGCGGCGTGCTGAAGACAGCAGGTGCCCGAAGGCTAATGTCCGCCAGGGCGGACGCCTGCCGAGGCAAGGGAAACGGAGAACCATGCCGGCGACGGCGCTGGCTCTGCTCCCCCCGCCTCGGCGGGGGTTTACGTTTTTCTGAGGAGGTGAGCAGTGCGCAAAGACGTGAAGGAACGGATAGCAGCCGAGCTGGAACAGGAACTCGCTGCCGCGAGCGACCTCATCATCTCCGGCTACCGCGGCCTCACGGTGAAGGAGATGGCTGAGCTGCGCCGCAGCATCGGCGGCCTCGGCGCTCACATGCGGGTGGTGAAGAAGACCCTTCTGGTCCGCGCTTTGGCCGGCCGCGACGAGGAGCAGATCAGCGGTCACCTGGAAGGGCCCGTCGCGGTGACCTTCGTGTCTGGCGATCCGATGCCAGTCATCAAGGCCATGAGCGCTTTCGCCCGCACCCACGAGGAACTGGACTTCAAGGGCGGCTGGATCGAGCGCGGCGCCGTCAGCGGCAGCCAGTTGGCAGAGATCGCCACCCTCCCCCCGCGAGAGGAGTTGCTGGGCCGATTGCTCGCTACACTCCAGGCGCCCTTGGTGTCGCTCGTGATGACGCTTCAGGCAGTCCCACGCGATCTCGCGCTTACCCTCCGGGCAGTCGCCGAGAAACGAGCCGGCGAGGCCGGTGCGAGTGCTTAACACGATATTACCGCGGTAGCGAGAGCAAAGGAGAGATACGATGGCAACGGTTTCGAACGCGGACATCCTCGAGGCAATCAAGCAGATGAAGGTCCTTGACCTGAACGAACTCGTCAAGATGATCCAGGACGAGTTCGGGGTCACCGCGATGGCGGTGGCCGCGCCCGCGGCCGCCCCGGCCGCGGCGGCCGAAGAGGTCGAAGAGAAGACCACCTTCGACGTCGTCTTGACCGGGTTTGGCGACAAGAAGATCCAGGTCATCAAGGCCGTGCGCGAGCTGACCAGCCTCGGCCTGAAAGAGGCCAAGGAGCTCGTCGAAGGCGCGCCAAGGCCGGTGAAGGAAGGCATCAGCAAGGACGACGCAGCCGCGGCCAAGAAGTTGCTGGAGGACGCTGGCGGCACCGCCGAGGTTAAGTAGGGAAGGACCCTACCTCCTGCCCAACACCGCAGCCCTCTCCACCCCGAGAGGGCTGCTGCGCGCCGGAGGGCTAGTCGAATGGTATGTACGGCGCGGGAATGTGCCAGATCGCGTCGATCAGCGTCAGCACCACCGCGATAGTCATCTCGCCAAAGACGAGCCCCAGGAAGAACGGCCGGGCCCTGGCATAGCCGGTCAGTCCTCCGTAGTGGACGATCACCGACTTGAGCAGCCACGCCACCAGCATCGCGAACCAGTAGACAACGAGCGACCAAGAGCCGCACATCACGAAACCCAAGGGATGCAGCGGCCACCACCAGAACCGCAGGCGCATCACTGCGAGCAATGCCGTGAACCCCGCCCCGACCAGAGAGCACAGCGGCGCGGCGGTGTTGTACCGCTCTTCGCCGTTAAGGAACGCCGCGTGCTCCTGGAAGAACAGCGTCCCGAACCACTCGTTGTAGTGCGTGTTCAGCAGCAGCGCGCCATGCCGGTACGAGATCCAGAGTTGGATCGCAAGGCCAGACACGACCGCGAGCACGATGGCCAGCCAGCACGCAATCATGAGCGAACGCCGTCGAAGGCTGACCGCGTCGCCGATTTTCTGGCCGTCCATCATGCCCTGGAGGGCGAGCCCGCGCATATCGCCCGCGAAAGGATTGGTGGCGAAGATGATGCTGGTCAGGTTGCCCGCGCCGAGCAGCTGACGCCGACCGACCATCCCGTAGACGTCGAGGGGCGTGAAGATCACCTCCGTCATGAGCAGACCGCCCTCCGCAGTCGCCCGGGCCATCACCAGCGAGATCACGACCACATACACGACCAGCTCCATCAGCGCGAGCCAGAGCGAAAGCCCCGCAAGCACGTACCAGAGCGCGGCAGCGATGATGAAGACGACCAGCCCCGCCAGCGCGGTGCGGTACGGCATCATCTCCTGGCGGCCTCCGCCGCGGCGAATGGCCGCCAGAAGCAGGGGCCTGGCCAGATAGATGTAGTATCCGGCAAGCACGAAGAAGCCTCCGGCCTCCGCACTGGCCAGGTACACGCTTGTATCGGCGTGGCCGGGGCGCTCCAGCGTCATGCCCAGCAACACGAAGATCAGCTCGTGACCCTTCGCCAGGAAGACGTAGAAGAACCAGAAGCTGAACAGCAGCTCTTTCGGAAGCAGGAAGAAAAACCCGATCGCTGAGAGCGGCAGATAGAAGCGGGTAGTGCTGAGTGCGTTCCAGGGCGGCGTGCGCAGCAGCGATTCCTGGAGGTCCCACATCAGCTTGATCTGCGGCACATCGGGGTTGATGTTGTGCCACAGGTTGACCAGGTGGATGGCGACGGGGATCCCTGCCCCAAGGTAGAGCAGCCTGTTGCGGTAGAACTGGCCGCCCTCCTCGGCGCGGAGCATTTCGATCGGCAGTTGGGCGAGCGGGAAGGCGAGCCGCTCGTTATCTGACCACTGCGCACGAAGGAGCGTCGCCAGGCAGGCGAACGCTCCGAAGACCAGCAGCACGACGACGAGCCACCGAGCGAGGGGCCCCAGCCACAATCCCCAGGGGATCGGCTCGCCGTGGTGCAGCCCCTCGAAGAACCCGAGCACTACCGGTTGCAGCGGCTGTCCGTCCGGGTTCCAGGGCACAAGGCCTCGCGGCACATGCGAGAAGAAAACGTGCTGCCAGTCGTTGGCCGGATTCGCGTAGTAGTTGATCGCGGTCAGCAGCCCGAGGAGACGAGGCGGCGCGCCGCGGGATGCAGTCATCGCGCTTAGCAGCATGATGACGTAGACAACCGCCAGCTCAGCCGGCCGAAGCGCCAAACTGGGCCACCATCTGCGAGCCAGCCGGTTCAGCGCGACTATCGGGACGAACACCCCGAACGCGGCCGGCGGGAACTGGAGTATACCGATGGCGATGTTGCGAACGACCAGCTCCGCCCAAGTGGTGACGAATACGACCACCAGGCCCGCCGCCATCCCGGCGCCGACCGCCCTGAAGGTAAGGCCGTGTGTTCTTCCCCGCCGTTCCTCCTCGCCCAAGCTCATCTACCCTTGCACGGCACCCCGCACTCGCTCAGCACCGGATTCCCCGCCTCCAGGCTGAGTACCCTCCTCCCCAGCGATTGTGCCCAAGACCGACCCCAGCCTGGGTCGCCGAGGAGGGGAGACTGCCGCGGCGCGGGGTATAGGAATATACCGAGCTTCGGATTCTGGAGGTGCTGATGCAGTATCGCGTCTTAGGCAGAACAGGGCTCAAGGTCTCGTCCCTCGGGTTCGGGACCATGCGGTTCAAGATGATCGGCGATCACGTGGACCAGGACTACGCGGTTGAGGTGCTTCACCGCGCCATGGACCTCGGCGTCAACTATTTCGACTCCGCCGTTGGCTACTGCCATGGCGAAAGTGAAGCGACCCTGGGCAAGGCCCTCAAGCGGCGGCGCAAGGGTAAGGTGATCTCCACCAAGTACCCGCCGTGGGGCCGGGACCTGACAGCGGGCGATTACCGCAAGATCCTCGAGCAGTCGCTCACTCGGCTCCAGCTGGAATGCCTTGACGTCCACAACATGCACGGGCTCGACTGGGAGACCGCGCAGAAGATCTTCGCCAAGGGCATGGCGATGGAGGCCGCCCGCAAGGCCAAGGAGGAGGGCCTCGTCAAGCACCTTGGCTTCTCCTTCCACGATGACCCGAAGCGCATGGTAGACATCTGCCGGACCGCCCCCGATTTCGACGTCGTGACCTGCCAGTACAACCTCCTCGACCGCGCTAACGAGGAGAGCATAGCCGCAGTTCGCGAGATGGGCGTCGGCGTCGTGGTGATGGGGCCGGTAGCGGGCGGCCGTCTCGGCTTCCCCTCCGAGAGACTACA
>Ga0315293_10003948_pt1 | contig 14223 bp, 10 predicted proteins | sample YL17G13_20_MG_FD_203071 | JGI IMG/M metagenome (GOLD analysis project Ga0315293, IMG submission 203071) | Sediment microbial communities from Yellowstone Lake, YNP, Wyoming, USA - YL17G13_20 | ecosystem: Environmental > Aquatic > Freshwater > Lake > Sediment | place: USA: Wyoming | collected... | reverse complement strand
TTCAAATCCAGCGGGGACTACGCCCGACAGGAATCGAGCCAGTCGCTCACTTTTGTTCGCTCCCCATAGGGGCTCTGCCCCTCTGGTCCCCGGTACGCCGGGGTCACCCCGACGACGCAGGGGAACTTTTCCCCTGCAACCCCTTCAGGTTCGAACCTGCCGGTCGTTATTACGCCCGACAGGATTCGAACCTGCGACCTTCGGTTTAGGAAACCGACGCTCTATCCTACTGAGCTACGGGCGCTTCATATCCGGCTACGGCTCGGCCTACCCGGCTACGGCACGCTTCGCCGTGACGAGCGCCGAGACGAGAACGCAACCGTACTATAATGCCTTTCCAGCCTGACTGTCAACATTTAGTACTGGCCTTCGTGTAGCGCTGCGGCGGAGCGAGGCAGGCGGGTGGGGTAACAAGGTCTGCCGGCAGTTTTGGTATACAGCGAGTCAGGCTGTACTGCTATCGGTGAGCTGTGAGAGAGCCGCAGCCGGTGAATTTTATGGGGCACAAAGCCTATAGGTGGTTTGTCACACATGATTTGAGGGTTTGTCATTGCGAGGCCTGCGAAACAGGCCGTGGCAATCTCGGGTTTTGCCGTAAGGCATAACTGCGTAGAAACGAAGAGATTGCTTCGCTTCCGCCTTCGCCAAGGCTACGGCGGACAAGCCGCTCGCAGTGACATTTAGGTGTGACAGACCAATAAGCGGCCGAGCCGAAGTTATGTTGATTTTTCAGTGCGGTTTGGTTATAGAGTGGATTTGTATGACATCGAAGGAAATTGTGGAGAAAACTTTGAGCTATCAGTGTCCGGAACGTGTCGCACGGTCGTTCGGTGACCTTGCCGCCGGCGAAGCCTCTGGCGAAGCAGGGTCCGATTTCGTTCTGGTTAAGGCAGATGTAAAAACTCGTGCCACCGATTGGGTCATGGTGGATTCGACAAGCTCACCACAAGTCGAAAACGGGAAATGGGAGAGATTTGATGAGTGGGGTAATCTCTGGCACAGATTAGACAGCGCTTCAAATGGCGAAGTGGGAAAACCTGCTCTGGACGATGTGTCGCAAATAGACGACTACGAACTGCCGGATTATTCCAACCCTGCCGACTACAAATGCGTCGCCGAAGAAAGAGCCAGGTATCCAGATAAATGGCTCATTGGTGAAACCGCGGGTTTTGCTTTTGGCATAGGCCGATATATACTCGGGCTGGAAAGTTACCTGGCGGCCCTTACGCTGGAAAGGGAGCGGGTAAAAATCCTCCATGACAAAATCGACGTGGTTTTAGAACAAATGATACGGAACTATGCCGCTGCTGGTGCTGACTGTATATTCTTTGCGGAAGACTGGGGCACTCAAAGTCAGTTGTTTATCCGGCCGCAGCTTTGGTATGAGGAGTTTTTCGGGAGATTTCAGAAGCTCTGCTCCATTGCTCGTCAGTGCGGAATAAAGGTCTTTATGCACTCCTGCGGACAAATCGGTGCAATTGTTCCGGGACTGATGAAGGCTGGGGTGGATGTTCTCCAATTCGACCAGCCTGACCTACACGGCGTCGAAACCATCGCCAGATACCAGGAACAAGGCAGGATTACTTTCTGGTGCCCTGTGGATATCCAGAAGACGCTGCAGACTCGGAATGAAAAAATTATCCGCGACAAGGCTAAGGAGATGCTCGATAAGCTGTGGAAGGGCAGAGGAGGTTTTATTGCGGGATACTACCCGGATAATGCTGCGATTGGGCTTGACCCGAAATGGCAGGATTATGCATGCCAAGAGTTCCTTAAATACGGTAAGCGGATTCGACACTTCGACCCTTCGACTTCGCTCAGTGCAGGCTTCGCTCAGTGCAGGCAGGCTCACCGCAGGCGGCGGTCCTGAATACTGTCATCGAACCAGCGGCACAGATGGGGAGGCCCTGGCCGGCGTTGTTAAGTTCGAATAGTTATTGACATTTTCTTCCCCCATTCATTTCGTCACCTGCTTTGTACATGGCTGCAAACAGAACTTATAGTTGTAAGGTTTTGAAAACAGTCGGTACTCATCGTGCGGCAGTTTACCCCAGCTATCATCGCCGCCGACACCTCGTTGTTTATAGTCAATGTTGACTGTGATATTTTTTCGCCTTGGCAGCTCAAATGGATGAGCGGCTTTTTCGAGGTCTTCTATTGTGTACGGCCACGCACTGACATCTACCAGAGGGATACCATGAATCATTAATCCGGTGCCGTTTTTATCAATCAGGCACATCCATCGCACATCGGATTTGTTGCCGTATTCCTGTGGCCGTATATAATTGGATATATCATAATCGATGTCGGCAGACCATAGGCCAACCGCGGCGCCGGTTTTTCTGTCCCAGTAGGTTTCCTGTGGTCCTCTGCCATACCAACTCATATTGTTGTACCGGGCAGGTAGCTGCATCTGCATTCCGAAACGCGGCAGTTCAGGGAGGTTCTTTTTGGGCTCGATTGTTGCCTCAATAACAACCTGTCCGCTGCCATAGACCGTATAGACGTTTTTGTATTTAGAGCTTATGCTCGGCAGCTCAAAATCCACTGTAACCTGTATACTCTGCGGCGAAAGCTGTTTTGCTGTAACGCTTTTTACTTGACGTTTGCCCGCGGCCTCCTTCCAGAGGGCACAAGTTTTTGGCATTTCGTTGCCGACATCATTGTCTGTAGGGGCGCGCCAGAAGTTCGGCAAAAGAGGTCCGCTTAAAAGCTTAGTCTTTTTATACACAAAAGATTCTATTGCACCAGCGTCTTTGCTTATTACAACGCTGAAATCTTTTCCATTAACTGTAACCCTGTGTGTATTTTCTTCGCAGGCGACAATGGGCATATTCTTGACGTCGAACTGCATAATCGCCGGCTGGCCATCACCGACTTTTATCTGGTCCCAGGCGAGAATATGACCTTCCTTTGCCCACGACGTATCTTTTGCGAGAGAAAATGTTACCTGGAGAAAATATTCTTTATCACCCTTGGCCTGAAAAGGTTCAACAGGCAAGGCGATTTGTTTTTTTTCACCCGGAGCAAGACTAATGGGAACAAGTTTACCTTTTTGTTCGACTTTTCCATCAGCTGTTATTTCCCAATCGACATTCATAAAATCAGCATTTAAAAAATTATACTTATTATGAACAAGTACTTCGCCTTTGTTCAAATCAACCGGTGTAACCTTAATATATTGATATACTTTTTTGACTTCGCAGAGCGAAGGGTGAGGTTTTCTGTCGGCGGCAATAAGGCCGTTGCAGCAGAAGTTTCCATTGTTTGGTTTATCACCGAAGTCTCCGCCATACGCTAAAAATTTTTGACCATTCGGAGCCTTTTTCCATATTCCCTGGTCAACCCAGTCCCAGATAAAACCGCCCATGGCAGAAGGATACTTCTCAAACACATCCCAGTATTCCTGCAGGTCACCCGTGGAATTGCCCATAGCATGAGCATATTCGACCATTAGAAGTGCACGATTGGGTTTTTCCTGGATGCGCCTCTGCACTTCTGTGGGGATTATGTACATATAGGAATCCATATCAGCGATTTCGTTCGTGTACTGATAATGTACCGGCCGGGACGGGTCATGCTTCCTTATATAATCAGCCATGTGTGCGAAGTTCTTACCGAAGCCGGCTTCATTACCGAGCGACCATATAACAACACATGCGTGGTTTTTATCGCGCTGGACCATTGCGGCCGCCCGAGCGACAACCGCATCGGTCCAGTTGGGGTCGCTGCCCGGCAGAATGTCCTTGTGATGCGATATGCCGTGAGATTCCACATTCGCTTCATCGAGTACATACAGACCATACTCGTCACACAAATCATACAAGACGGGCTGGTCAGGATAGTGGCTGGTCCTGACGGCGTTGATGTTGTTCTGCTTCATTAAGAGTATATCCTCTATCGTTCGGCTAACAGGTATCGCGTTGCCGTGGTCGGGGTCATGTTCATGCCGATTGACTCCTTTGATTTTTACCGGTACGCCGCTGACAAGGAACTGCCCGTTACGAATTTCCACCTTACGGAAACCAAATCGACAAGATTCGGCTTCAATAACTTTGCCGGTTTTATTCTTGAGTACGAGCAGGACTTTATACAGATTCGGCGTCTCGGCGGTCCATTTTTTAGGGGCTTTAATTTTGCCGCTCAGACCGACCTGAGCTTCATCGCCTTGCGGAATTGACTCTATGTTTTTTGAATCCTGCCAGATGGTTTTGCCGTCTGCGGGGTCGATTAATGAGGCCTCTACAATATATCCGTCAGAGACCTTTGGGGCATAATTGTGTAATTGTACTTCGATATTCAAGTCAGCATTGTTATACTGCTCGTCAAGGTCGGCTTTGACAAAAAAATCTCTGAGGTGTACTTTTGGAGTTGAGAAAAGAAATACATCACGATAGATACCGCTTAATCGCCACATATCCTGGTCTTCGAGATAACTACCGTCCGACCAACAGTAAACCTCTACCGCCAGCGTGTTCCGGCCTTGCTGTAGACAATCTGTAATATCAAATTCGGCCGGGGTCATACTGTCCTGGCTGTAGCCGACCTTTTTCCCGTTAACCCAGAGATAGAACGCGCTTTTGACCCCTGCGAAATGAATGAATACCTGCCGGTTGTGCCAGGTGGGTGGGACTTCAAACTGTCGTCTGTATGAACCAACCGGATTTCTTAACTTATATGATGTATAATCCTTTGGCGGCTCACTCATAACGCGCGGCGGATCGACCTTGAACGGATATACGATGTTTGTATAAATCGGTACTCCGTATCCCTGCAACTGCCAGTTCGATGGCACAGTTATTTCTTTCCAGCCGCTTGTCTTAAAACCCGGCAGATAGAAATCAACCGGTCTTTCATCCGGCACAGCCGACCAATGAAACTTCCAGTTGCCATTGAGCGAAAGTATATACGGCGACTTGGACGCGTCCATTTTTAACGCTGATTCGGGGTCCGCATAGGGAACAAGTGTTGCGTGAGGCGCAAGCTTGTTCTGTCCAATCATTCTGGAGTTTTCCCAATCCTTAACCGGCTCGGCTTCCCGCGTCAAGACAGCGCGCTCAAAATGACAACCAGAGCTCCCCAAAAAAATAAATGATAAGATGATACAGCTGAACCTGTTCATTATATACTCCTGCAAATTGAAAAAATCCTAATTTAATGATGCTATCTGAGCCGCGAAGCCAAACAAAACCAGCCTCACCAAATACAGAGCCGTTGCTTTCATAGTACAGTGCTCCCAGGATTTGCCCTGAAACCACGACGTATATACTGCGCTTTTAACATAGTGAGTCAATGAAAAACAGGGCCGGTTGCGGTAGAACATTTTTCAAAAATGATGTAAGTAATTGCGCATAAAGCAGTTCGCCGACATATTTGTCTGTAATAGATTTAAGGAGATAAAATATGGAAGGCGAACTGTGGAATGGAATCTGCACTATCGCAATGGACATAGGCGACCTTGTCGTCAGGGTCTTAGGCTCGGCCACAGCGGGGCAAAAGTTTCTTTTCGGTCTCTGCTGGCTGCGACCCTGGCGTGCCTTATGGTCGGTGCCGTCGCTGGGACATTTTACCACACCGGCAGTTTTGTCCTGCAGACAGGTCGTTGATACCGCACCTGTGGCAGCGCAAAAAGGCAGACCAGGAAAAGCTATTTCTCATCGGTGGGCCGGCGGTAAAGACCGTTACAGGGGATGGTGATGGTTTCGCCGTTATTTGTCTTAATCTCAAGCTCATCGCTGAAGTATGGTGAACGGTCTTTTTGCGGCGGTGCAGTTACCTGCACTGTAAGTTCGATACCCTCGCTGCGAGGCTGTTGAGAAATGACTTTTGCGAACCCTTTTTTTGAGGAGACGGAGTTTATCTGGAATGGTTCGCCGTCGGCGCTTGTTATCAGAATTTGTCCTGTCTGGGGTCTGCCCGATTCGAGTTTGGTCAGCAACAGCCTCTTGGGCTGGGCTTGGAACGGTGGGATAACCTCATAGGGGATGTTCACAGAATGCTGCCTGGGGAGAGCGAGTTCGATTTGGATTGACCCAGTCGGATATTCCTTGAGTTTCCGGGTATCGACTTTTGGTTTCAAAACAAATTCACTTTCCTGTGTATTTGGGTCGAACTCTATACTGATTATGTTATCAGGTGAGGTAAGGCTTGTTATGGCGAAGGAGTTGCCATCTTTACTTTTCAGCGTAATATCCGGCGCAGCGGCGTTTTCCTTCCCTATGAGGAGCCGCATCTGCGACGGCGAAAATTCAATGTAAGGGGTTACCTTCGCTGTTATCGTCAGCTTAATCTGCGGGTTTTCCGGGTCGTTGGTATTGACGTAGATGTCTTTTTCTACGGAGCCGGGGCTATTTTGTCCGCTGTAATCGATTTTTATAACGCCGTTTTCGCCGGGCTGGTACTGTGTCTTGGCCAAGGTAGGAACGGTGCAGCCGCAGGTCGCCTTGATTTCACCTATATTCAGAGGTCCCGAGCCTGTATTTTGGAACCGAAACTCACATTCCCCTTTTTGTCCGATACCCATTTCGCCGAAATCGTGAATTAACTTTTCAAAGCTGATTTTGGGTTTGGCCTGGGAACCATTTTCATTTGGTTCCGAAGTTTCATTGGTTTCGACTGCTGTTGTTTGCTGTTGTTGGGGTGCCTCTTGTCCAGCCGCTCGGACCAATCCGACACCACATATTAAGGTGATAACTAAAAGGTAGCGACTCAGCATATTGGTATTTCCTCACATAGTCTAAACGTGTAATTTGCGTTCGAAGCCAATCATACAAAAGAACTGCTTAAAAGCCAAGATATTTTTTAGAGGGGGGTTGTTTGCTTGATTTTTTGCAATAAATTTGCCTTCCAGGCCGTCTATTGTATATTACAGAATAGCTTTTTGCCGCCGTGCAGCGATTGACTTATGGAGAGTTTTTAAGGGTTGGGCCGGTTTGAGGGTGTTGGCTTATGTGCCGCCATTTACCAGAAATAACCAGGCTGTATTGTCGGCGAACGGCTTTTACGCTGATTGAGCTGCTTGTAGTTATCAGCGTAATCGCCCTTTTAATGGGGATATTAATGCCCGCACTCGGCAAGGCCAGAAACACAGCAAAGAGAATGACCTGTCAATCCAATCTCCGGCAGATAGGCGTCGCATTCAGGGCTTATCTCGACGACAACCTCGATATAATGCCGCTGGCCTGTGCCTATCCCTGGGATATCACAGACCCAGACAACACGAATTACAGCCCCCCAATCACAAAGTTTCTTGGCCCGGCGCTACGAGAACCAAAAGTCTTCATCTGCAAGGCGGATACCGTCCAAAAATACTATTTAAGGGTGGGGGGCACGAGCTACTATTACAACGGAAGAAGGCAATTAGGGCCGGTCTGGGTGGACGGTCTGGGTGGAAAAACGGTAAGCACCTCATTCCCCGCACAAAACGGCGTTAAAGAGAAAAATATAGAAGTTATGAAGGATTTTGACTCAGTTCACCCAAAACGCGGCGAGTATGGCGGGGTAAACTACCTGTATGCCGACTGGCACGTAAGCGATTACAAAAACCAGGATTAAGAATATGACAAAGAAAAGCAAAACAATTTTGACTGCAACCATCGTTCTGGCTGTCGGCGTGGCTGTTGCAGTCCCGATAGCCGTGCATTGGGCAGGCAAGCCCAATTTTTCAAAAATGAGCCCCCGGCAGATTCGAGAGTATTTTGACTCGAATGAGTTCCGTGACGCCAACGAACAGACAAGACGCGGGATTCGTGAACAGATGGGCGAGGTGATGCAGGCAAGGATGACCGCCCAGATTAATGGGTATTTTGCACTGCCCGAGGGAGACCAGCGCACGGCGTATTTGGACAAGACAATCGACGAAATGCAGGCCAGAAGGGCGGAGTTTCTCGCAGGAAGAGACCCTAATCGTCCACCTGATGGGAATGGCTTCGGGAGATTTGGCACGCCCGGTGCAAATGACCGGCCGAGATTTGGCCAGAGTGGAGCAAATGGCAGACAGCGGCCACAGATAAATCCTGAAAGGATGAGGGCGAGGTCGGAAAGGTTTAGCGCCGATACGAGGGTGAAAATGATGCAGTTCCGCCGAGAGCTGCGAGCAAGAATGGAACAACGCGGCATACAAGGCCCGATGATGGGCCCAGGCGGTCCCGGCCGCGGCTTTGGCAGACCTCCCGATTGAGATTGAGCAACCGTTAATTACCAGCCTGAGTATAGCATTCCACAGGGCCGATTGTGGTTTTGTAAAGCCCTTTGTCGAAAAAGAATTGTCGTATGCTTGTGCAAAGGTGACACTTGCCTGCATAAACCTTAGCAGGTCGGTAGCCCAAATTCAAAAATTTATCGAGTAAGCCCACAGGGCCGAGATTAAACAATGTCTCAACAAATTCACTTTGTTTAGGATGAAATTGTTTCCAAATGTTCTCCAGTGAGGTGTGAATTATATTGCCAATAATTATGCCGCTGCAGGTTCCGCTAAAAACATTACCAAACGGGTCGATATGAACACCCTTTGCAGCGAGAAAATCCGTTTTGCAGTTCATACAGGCCAAGGATTCCGTTGTTATTGATGCACCCAGTTTAGCTAATTCTCCAGCGGCTCGGCCGGTGAATCGACAGGGATAGTCATTTATAGCCCTGATATATTGTTGTTTCAGTTCCTCGTTTGAAAGTCCTTTCATTTTGAGAGGGTTTTCTAAATACTTTCTCCACCGGACTAACACACGAGCAGGCCCCAGGATATCTGATGCTATATCTGCTAATAGTCGAACGGGTTCTATATCAACATATTCCTGGTGAAATGGGTCGGTACTTATTTTGAGTCGATGCATTCCTAATTGGTCAAGAGTTGTTAACCGCTGTCTTATTAATTCTTCATCACAGGCCCAAAAACCATTTGTTTCTATCAAATCAACTTTACCAAGGTTGTGTTTTTTCGCCTGCTCCAAGACCTGCTGCAGGTGGTCCCAATACAGAAAGGGTTCACCTCCTGTGATATGGATTTTAACAGTATCACCGGCAAGAATTTTTAACGATTGCCAAGCACTTATAGCGGTATCTACAGGCATAAGCCCACCTTTTTCAGGACAACAGTTGTAATAGCAGAATTCGCAGCTGCAGTTGCATTTGTACGTAAGTAACAGCCCTGCCGAGCGCCACAGCTTAAATTTTGGCTCATCTCGACCAGCCTCTTTGTTGTAAATATTGTCAGATAGTTTCATCAAAACTTACGTTTCGAGTTATTCATACTGCTTATAGGGTTCCCGCTTTGCGGGGGCCCTTCCCGTTCGGGAATATTTCTTCAGGTGTACCTGTATCACAGTAATATCCGCAGGCGTTATGCCGCTTATTCGGCTGGCCTGTGCAAGTGTGGCGGGTCTAAACGCCGAGAGCTTTTCTTTAGCTTCTGCCCGAAGATGTGAAATACTGTTATAATCCAGAGCTGACGGAATCTTTTTCGCTTCTAAAGCCCTCATATTGGCTATCTGACGTTCTTGCCTGGTCAGGTACCCCTCATATTTGGCATCGATGATTACTGCCTGTAAAACTTCCCTGTTCAGACCTGCTTTTTTAACAAAACTGCTGTCGGCCAATTCCTCAGGGATGGTATTGTCAGGCTGCTGAAGCTGCTGCCATAAACTTGAGTCCCCCGAGCGGGTGTTTTGCAGATGACTTTTAAGTTTGTTGATATATTCAAGCTTTTTCTGGAATTTTTTCCAGCGGTTTTCGTCTACGAGGCCGACCAATTTGCCGATTTGCGTCAGTCTTCTGTCGGCGTTATCAGCCCGCAGCGACAGGCGAAACTCTGCCCGTGATGTGAACATTCTGTAGGGTTCGTCGACGCCCTTGGTTAACAGGTCGTCTATCATTACGCCGATATACGCTTGGTCTCTGCCGAGGACGATTGGCTCGGTCCCCTGACAACTTCTCGCGGCGTTGATGCCGGCGATAATACCCTGGCCGGCAGCTTCCTCGTATCCGCTGGTGCCGTTAATTTGACCGGCCAGGAAAAGCCCTGATATTTTTTTGGTTTCGAGATTGCTTTTTAGCTGAATCGGCGGACAGTAATCGTATTCAATTGCATAGGCGTAATGTACAATCCGTGCGTTCTCTGTCCCGGGCATCAGCTTGAGCATTTGCTCCTGGATATCCTCCGGAACAGAGGTGCTGATACCGTTGCAGTAAATGGTGGAAATCTCTTGCTGCTCAGGTTCCAGAAAGACCTGATGGCGTTTCTTTTCCGCAAAACGAACAATCTTGCTTTCAATGCTTGGACAATACCTTGGCCCTACGGATTTTATCTGGCCGGTGTAAAGTGGAGCTCTATTTAGATTGTTCCTGAGTAACTCGTGTATCCTTTCATTGGTATAAGTAATCCAGCACGGGATTTGTTGTCTATCTATTGATTCATTTAAGAATGAGAACGGCTTTGGGTCTTTGTCGCCGTGCTGAATTTCGAGCTTGTCGAAATTAACTGTTGACGCATCCAGTCTTGGCGGTGTCCCTGTCTTCAACCGTTTAAGGACCAGCCCCGCCCGCTCTAACGAACCTGAGAGCTCTTCACTGGCTGGTTCTCCCAGACGTCCGCCGCTGAACTGTTTTGCTCCAATATGCATTAACCCTCGGAGAAATGTCCCTGTTGTCACAATGACTGTCTGTGCACTATAGACTCTTCCGTCCTTGCACCTGACACCATAAGCCCTTCTGTTGTTGACGAGTATCTCCGTTGCCATTGCTTCCACGATGGTCAAGTTATTCTCTTGCTCAAGGACCTCTCGCATATACTCTGCATACTTGTATTTGTCGGCCTGTGCCCGCGGCGACTGAACGGCTGGGCCTTTTGAGCGGTTTAGAACCCTGAATTGAATTCCCGTTGCGTCTGTCGCCAGCCCCATCAGCCCCCCCAGTGCGTCGATTTCGCGCACAATTTGTCCTTTGGCCAGTCCGCCGATAGCCGGGTTGCAGCTCATCGTGGCTATTGTGTCTTTGCGAATCGTTATAAGGCAGGTTTTGGCGCCGATTTTGGCCGCTGCGTGGGCGGCTTCTACGCCGGCGTGTCCAGCACCTATAACAATGCAATCGAACTCATTTGTTTTCGTTCTGTTAGACATATTTAGTCCCGCACCAATTGTATCCATAGTAGCGTTACCAAGCAATGGACTTGGCCATTCCTAATGGGACTGCTGGGTGGTTGAATCGCTACAGGACAATTGGTGCGGGATAGCTTTTTGAGCTTTTTAATCAAGGCAAGCACTGGTGTTACCTCGGCCACTTGTAGCGGCCCCGCGATGTCAAATATGTGGTTTGTAGTTCGTGATTCGTATTTCTTATCTTGACAACTGGTGTCTTTTCTTTAATAATTGTATCAGAATAGGCAGGGGAGGTTGTCTAAACTCGGAATAAATTGTTTTTTTTGTCTTGAAAGAGAAGGGTGGGATGTTATACGGAAACCACATAAAAACCCCCAATAAGGAACGAGATCGCCGTAACTTGTTTCCACGGAATCACTTACACGTTGACGGGGAATGGTCGTTATATGGACACCGAAACAGATATGATGTACTATACGGAAGGCTTAACGCCTCATTTGCGGGCACCAATTTTTATTGAGGAAGGAACAAGTGATGACTAAAAGACCACGTAAAACCAAAGCCAGGCGTAACAGGTGGTCTCTGTCTACCAGGGCGGTACATGCTGGCGAGCCGAGGAGAAAGTATGCGGATTCACTGACGACCCCCATTGTTCAGACTTCCACGTTTACGTTCCGCGACAGCAGGCACATCGAAAGTTACACAAAGGATAAGAAGGAGCATTTTGAGTATGGCAGATACGGCAATCCCACCGCCAAAATTGCTGAAAAGCGCCTTGCCGACCTTGAGGGTGCCGAGGATTGTGTTGTTTTTTCCTCCGGAATGAGCGCCATTACCACGACCATTCTTACTTTGGTCAAGTCGGGCGACCACATTGTTGTTACCGACGACAGCTACAAAAAAACGCTCGAGTTCTGCCAGTCTTATCTGAAACAGTTTGGTATCGAGTGCACTATTGTTCCCTTCGGAGACTACAGCGTTCTTGAGAAAGCGATTAAAAAGAATACCCGTTTTATCTTTTCTGAATCGCCGACCAATCCATATTTGAACATCTTTGACCTTGTCAAACTCAAAAAGATTGCGAGAAGGCATAATGTTCTGACTCTTATAGACAGCACGTTCAGTACCCCCTTTAATCAAAGACCCCTCGAATTCGGCATAGACCTTGTTCTGCACAGTGCGACGAAGTATCTTGGGGGGCATAATGATATCTTAGCCGGTGCGGTACTGGGCAAGGAAAAACTAATTGAAAAGATACGCGACCTGCATAAGTCGATGGGGGGCCTTATTGACCCACATTGCTGTTATCTTCTTCTGCGAGGCCTTAAGACGTTTCCCCTGCGTGTGGAAAGACAGAATGAAACTGCATTGAAGATTGCCGGATTTCTCGAGGGTCATCCGCGTGTGAAAAAGGTCTATTATCCGTTTCTGAAAAGCCATCGTCATTATAAAGTAGCAACTGAGCAGATGGCCGGCGGCGGCGGTGTTGTTACATTTGAGATAAAGGGAAATCTCAATGACGCAAAGCGATTGTTGGATTCCTTGAAACTATGCTACATCGGTCCGAGTCTGGGCGGTGTTGAAACGCTGATAACCCATCCCGCGATGATGAGCTATTATGATTACTCGCGAAAACAGCGTTATGAGCTGGGAATCACCGATACTCTTTTCAGACTTGCAGTCGGAATCGAAGATGTTGAAGATTTGATTGATGACCTGGAACAGGCCTTGAGGAAGTAAAAGATGCTTTTGCATTTAACGGCGGTTGGACCGAAGTTTGAGTGGTGTGATTTGCATTTATTCTCGCCTTCGCGTAGCGCTTTGGCGGAGCAAGGTCGGTATATGTGGTGTTTACCATGAGCAGGTTTGCTGTGTCGATACTGATTGATTTCTGGGCTACGGTCGTCGAGATGTCGCCATATCTATTGTTTGGCTTCTTCGTAGCGGGCATTCTTTCGGTTCTTCTCTCGCAGGAGCTTGTGGAAAGGCATCTCGGGGGTCCCGGCATTTGGCCGGTGGTGAAAGCCTCAATTTTCGGTGTCCCCCTTCCTTTGTGTTCCTGTGGGGTCATTCCGGTATCAATGTCGCTGCACAAGCACGGAGCAAGCAAGGGTGCCACGATAGCATTTCTGTTGTCAACGCCTCAAACCGGTGTTGATAGTATCTTCGTAACGCTGAGCCTTCTTGGCCCCGTTTTTGCGATTTTTCGACCTATCGCCGCGTTTGTAACCGGCATTGTTGGCGGCGTTTTTGTTGACATATTTGACCGAACCGCGGAGAGCGATGCTCAGGCGCCGTCGAAATGTACCGACACCTGTTGCGGGGGCGGAAAGACCGGCAGACTCGTCAGCGGATTAAAGTATGGTTTTGTAACACTGCCTCGCGACATCGGCAGAGCAATGCTGGTGGGGCTGGTTGTTGCAGCGGTGATTTCAGCTCTTGTGCCGGACGGTTTCTTCGCCGACAAACTTGGTACCGGCATCGTCCCAATGCTCGTTATGATGGCTATTGGCATACCGATGTATGTTTGTGCGTCGGCCTCGGTGCCGATAGCGGCAGCGCTTATTTTAAAAGGAATAACGCCGGGGGCAGCGCTGGTATTTCTTATGACCGGCCCTGCGACAAATGCCGCATCGTTCGTAACTATCTGGAATGTTTTGGGAAGGAAAACTGCGATTATCTATCTGGCAACGGTGGCTGGATGTGCTCTTCTTAGCGGCATTTTGCTCGATTATATCGCAGCCGGTGTCCATTTAAAGATACTTACCCAGCCACACTGGATGTTGCCTCAGTCTGTCGAATACGCATCGGCCGTTGTGCTTCTGGCCATCCTGATATCAGCAGCGCTTCGTAAAAAGGACAAGTCAGACAACGCAGCACCTGGAACTTGAATAGGCAGAACAACCGGTATAACATTATGCGGACGATGGTAAGCAGATTGTAATTTACGTTCAAAGCCGAAAAGGTAATATTTATGAATACCAGTCTTTTTTTTGAAGGCATAGTTGTAGGTTTTTTGATGGCCACGCCTGTGGGGCCGATTGCTGTGCTGTGTATACAGCGAACCTTGAATCAGGGAAAGATTCACGGAATGGTTTCGGGGCTGGGAGCGGCTACTGCGGATGCCATTTATAGC
>Ga0315293_10003947_pt1 | contig 14229 bp, 15 predicted proteins | sample YL17G13_20_MG_FD_203071 | JGI IMG/M metagenome (GOLD analysis project Ga0315293, IMG submission 203071) | Sediment microbial communities from Yellowstone Lake, YNP, Wyoming, USA - YL17G13_20 | ecosystem: Environmental > Aquatic > Freshwater > Lake > Sediment | place: USA: Wyoming | collected... | reverse complement strand
CATCGACCCGAACCGGTATGTCTCTCCAGCAGTTCAAGCTGAACGAGACAAAGACGCACGCGCGGCGTTAGAGATGAACGTGAGGCAGCAGGAGGGGTATCTCCGTCAAGCAGAAGAGATGGTTTCCGGTCTGCCCCCCACCACACCCCCAGATAGACGGAAACCGTTTGAGGATGCCGTTACCAGGGCACAAAACGATGTCGCGCTGGCCAAGCGAGAGGTAGCGAAACTGCCGCGTGGCCCGGTCGCGGCGGCTATGGCGCCTGCACCAGCTGCCGCGCCGGCTGCCGCTGCGCCAGCGGCGAAGCCTACGCTGCAGCAGTTCATGGAAAAGGCAAAAGTAGCCAATCCAACAGCATCAGAAGCTGACCTTCAAGCGTACTACGCAAAGAAATACGGTGGGCAGTAATGCCGGCGATCGTCGACCCGTTCGATACCAAGGCCGAAGGGATCGTTGATCCGTTCGATAGTGCGCCTGCGCCTGCCGCCGCGCCAGTTGCACCCGCGCGCGTCACCCCCAAAGCGGAACAGATCCGCGGCACCGGCTGGCAGATTCCCCGCGGACTTGGCGAGCAGGCGGCACCGACGCCGCGGGCTGAACCGACAGCCCTTCAGCGTATCGCGGGGTCGGTTGAACTGGGCCTGAACGTCGCTGCAGGGCTCACGAACTTCTTCCCTGCGCTGGCCAGCGGTGGCTTGAAGGCCTTGGCGACTGCCGGCGGGGAAGGTGTGGGGTATGTGGAGTCGAAACTCAGAGGACTCCCCACACCCGAGTTCACAAACCCAGAGCAAGTCATCGGCCAGGAACTGAGCACTGCGATGTACCAGCCACCGTCAGCCTATGGACAGGAACTGACGGAGAAGTACGTTGCCCCAGTGCTGGCGCAGGCACAAGCTCTTCCAGGTCTGGCCGGGGCGCTGCACGGTTATGGCGGCATAGCAGAACAGGCGCGCGGCCAACGGGCGATCGCGGGGGTCAAGGAGTCTGCAACCCCAAGAGCGCAGGCTGCGTACACCGCTGCCAAGCTCGCGACACCTGAACTCGAGGGCATCCGGGCAGCTCACGACGCGGGGTTCAAGCTGACAGCGAAAGCGGCGCAGGCGGGTACTACCGCTCAAGTCGCGGAGACGATGGCTGGCAGGCCACGAGCAGCACAGAATCTCGCTGCCCACAACGCGGAGAACGCCGCCCGGCTGGCCCGCGAAGATGTTGGCCTGCCGGACGATGTGCCCGCGACGCCGGAAGCAACTGCCAAGATTCGCAAGGAGGCTGGCCAAGACTACGCTGCCGTGAAGGACGTTGGGGAGTTCGACAACGACGGGCAATACCTCCGGGATCTTGACGCGATCAGCAAGCCCTATGAAGAGGGGGGCAAAGACTACAAGGTTCTCTCCGAGAACCCGATCATCAAAGCTATCGAAGGGCTGCGCGTAGCGGGTGCCAAGACGGCGTCGGCAATCGAGGTTGTCAAGGATTTGCGCAACAAGTCGGACATCGCGTACCGTGCAGGCGACAAGAATCTTGGCAACTCATATCGTGCTGCCGCCAGCGCAGTCGACAACGCGATGGACCGTGCGCTGGGCAAGATGGCGGACGAAGGCGCAGACCCTGCGCTGGCGACCGCGGTCGACAAATACCGGGCCGCTCGAGTGCGCATTGCCAAGACGTATCTGCTTGACGACGCGATGGACGGCAAGCCGGGTGAAGTCAACGCGAAGGTGTACGGCAGAGCGTTGGAGGATGGGGCTAAGTTAGATGGTCCGGCACTTCAGATTGCGAAGTTCGCACAGCAGTTCGGGGATGAAGGCCTCGCGGCGAAGAAGGGTCGTGCGGGGGCGAAGGGCCCGACCTATCACGACATCCTGCTCGGCGCGCTGATCCATGCTCCTGCTGCAACTTTGGGTGCTGCCGCAGTATTCGCTCGACCAGCGGTACGTGCTGTGCTTGCCAGTGACTTCGCACAAAAGCGCATGGCGGGCAGCAAGCCTGCGCCAGGTACGGGGCCGAGAGCGGTCGCACCGGAAGAAGTGGCATTCAACCCGGGGCTCGATCAAGGCTTCGAGGACGTGAGGCCGCCGGGCACTCCGTTGCGCCCGCCACCGGAAAGTCCGCTAGGCGATCTGACCCCCGACTGGGAAACGTCTCCCGGCGCCGGCGGCGCGCCCGTTGAACTGCAGCAAGGCCAGACCACTGTGCCGCCCGGCGCCAGCGTGTCGAAGCTGGGCATCGAACCGCGGCCCATCGGCGAGGCGCCGTTGCGCCCTGTTCCGGGTGGAGCGGACTTGCGGCCGGTTCAACAGTCTGCGGTCGGCGAAGCAGGCCCGCAACAGCCTACTCGACCCGTAGTCCCAGCCCCGCCAGCTATCAGACGGGCGGGCGAGCAGGTTCCCGTCGTCCCCGGCCGGCCAGGCCTCGTCGACACGCTCACGTCGGACATGCCCGCCACGCCGGTGCCGACCGAGGCTATCCGGGCGGAAGCGGCGGCGACCGAAGGCACGCCGGCGATGGTCGAGGCACGCCGCCAGCAGAACCAAGGTCGAACGGACGCTGCGGCCGCGCAGGAGCGCGCAGAGCCCGTTCCGGTCGGCGAGGCTACCCAGCTCCCGGTTCGCAACGTCGAGCCCGCTGGAGCCCCACAGGAGCCGCCTATCCCGGTCGGGCGAGCAACAGAGCTCCCGCCCGAAGTCATCGAGCCGGCCAAGGCGCCGGACCTCGACCCCCGCTTGCTCGCCATCGAACGGGAGTTGGCGAACAACCCGTCCGAGCCGGTGAGAAAGGCCTTGGAGAAGCGCGCTGCCCAGGTCGAGAAGGACATCAAGGCCGAGAAGGCTACGCAGAAGAAGCTCGACGATGCGACCGAGCTGCGCAAGGCCGCGCGCGACACCGTGGATCCAGACATCAAGAAGCACCTGTTGGCCGAGGCTGACAAGCTCGACCCACCCTCGAAGGGCGAGAAGATTCCCGCAGGTGAAGCCACTGAAGGAGAACCCAATGCCGCTGCAAAAGTCACCAAGCAAGAAGGCGTTCAGCAAGAACGTGGCAACGGAAATGAGGGCGGGGCGCCCGCAGAAACAGGCACTGGCAATCGCGTACAGCGTGAAGCGCAAGGCAAGTCGACAACCGAAGGGAAAGTAAATGAAGACCTCCAAGGTACCAATGCCCCAAGCGGTAAAGGCACTCAAGCCCCTGCCAACGATGTCGGGGCCAACCGCAATGCAGCGGCCGAAGGTGGTAACAACGAAGGCGCTGCAGCCGGACAAGGCAATGAAGGTGGCGCAAAGAAAGCTGAAGTAAAGGCTGCGGCCCGCGCTTGGGCTGAAAGCGGCACGGCACCGGAAGGCGCCATGCGGCAAGCTGTCGTAGATCAGCTCGACACGCTTGGTCTGAGCAAGAAGCATCGCGACGCGATCACCGAAGCAAACAGGGGCGACGAGCACTTGAACCTCGACCTGCTGCAGACCAAAACACCCGCGTTTCGTAACTGGTTTAGGAAAAGCAAGGTTGTCGACGAGAAAGGTGAACCTTTGGTGGTGCATCACTCTGGTGGGTTCGACGCCAATGACAACCCTGTTCCGCGTGTTGGGGAAGACGGTTTCCACTTCGGTACGAAGCAGGCCGCAGAGGATCGAAACGTCGGCTTTGCGGTGGACGACTACATACGCAACTCTTCAGTGAACGAAGAGAACGGTCGCTGGTACTGGAAGAGTGGTACAGATGACTCCTACGAGATCCGCGGAGAAGAAGGCTTCGCCTCGGAGAAATCCGCGCGCAGAGACGTCGAAAACTTCGCTCGGGAACTGGCGGAAAACGATCAAGACAGTGAACCGATGAACCGCACGGAGGCCTATCTGTCGATCAAAAATCCGAAGCGCGTGAAGGATCAAGTGGGGTCGTGGAAAGATGCCATCGCCAAGGCCAAAAAAGAAGGATATGACGGTCTTGTGTATCGCAATGAGTTTGAAGACAAAGGCAAGGATAGCTACGTTGCTTTCGAGCCAACCCAAATCAAGTCCGCTACCAACAATCGCGGAACTTTCGATCCCAACGACCCAAACATCAGCCACCATCTCGACCTGCCCAAGATCGACGAAGGCTTCATGCACGAGCAGCAGAAGCAGCAGGCCGACGCCGCGCCGCCGGTGAGCGATCGCGGCATTGCGGCTGTCCGTACCGCGTTGCAGAAGGGCATGGCCGACGGCACGCTGGACAAGGATGGCGTCTCGCTCGCCTTGTGGATGCTGGACCGCAACCCCAACCTAGCCAAAGGCTTCGAGGGTCAAGAGGGTCTGCACGTCACGACGATCTCCAAAGACGCAGCAACGAAGGGCGAGCGTGGCGCGTACAACAGCGCGCGGCAACTGATCCGCTTGGTCGAAGGCTTCGACGGGACCGAGGGCGCGACGCACGAGATCCTGCACCACACCGAGCGGATGATGCCCACCGAGATGCGCGACGGCATCCGCCGTGAGTGGCGCGCCGCGATTGATGCTGAAATCAAGAAGACCAGCGAGTCGAAACCCGAGGTAGCGGCTGCGCTAAAGCGAGCGCGTGATGCTGTTGAGAACGGGTTCACCCCGGAAGCCCGCAAGGAAGTCCTCGACAAGTTCTACGACCGCACGCTCAACACCGCCGAACACTACGAGCTCGTCAACCCCAGCGAGTACTGGGCGAAAAACGCGACGCGCATTCTGAGCGAGAAGTTCAACGGTCGCGGCTCGTGGCGCGCCGAGGCAGTACGGTGGCTCAAGGACTTGATGGAGCACATCAAGGGTACTATCGGTCTGCGTTCCGATGCTCCGATCCTGAAGGCTCTCGAAGCCATCCTGAACCCGGAGGTCACGACGGGCGAACAGACGGCACCATCCATGCTGGCAAAAGCAGGCTCACCCCCAGGAAAATGAACATCGAAGCCCACGAGATGCTGATCGCTCTCATCACAGCAGTACCCCCGACACTTGTTGCGACGGGGGCGCTTGTTGTCGCGCTGCGCACGAAAACCAAGGTCAGCGAAGTTCACGCAAACACGAACTCGATGAAGGATGCTTTGGTTGAGGCGACGCGCGAATTGGCGATGCTCAAGGGTTTTGCAGCGGGAGTGGCCTCTATGAACCCGTCGAAGCCTACGCAGTCTCAAGACGCTACGTGAGGCCCCCGGGCGCGCAGCCAGATGTCGTCGTGCGGCGCGCCGGCCCAGCCCTCGTTGAACGGGCCGCCCAGCGTGAAGTGAGCGATACCGGTATCGGTACCTTCCCACGGTGGTGGTTCCACATTCACCAGCCAGTTCCAGCGCCTGTCGAGCTCACCGATCTCGCTGTCGTGCAGCCAGTAGAAGGCGTGCAGATCCCGGCCAGGCCTCTCGTTGATGTCCCGCAGTGACAGCCGTCGGTTGGCTGGGTGCGCGCAGTCGAACAGCATGACCGATGACCAGTTCTTGCGGAGGTACGCAGTCTGCTTCTGGTTGACCATCTTCCACAGTTCGGTGGGCTCGTGCTCGTGCTTGACGACATACACCGAGCGGCCCAAGATGACATCGCGAAACATCTCTCGAGGGTCTTCCATGAAGACCACATCGCAGTCCACGAACAGGGCCCACCCGGTCTGGCACAGGATCGGCGTCAGGAAGCGCGATGCCGCGAAGTCTGTGCTGGCCGGGGCATCGCTGACTATGTCGTAGTTCTGGCTGCCACGGTGATCCACAGGCCGCCAGTAGAGGCCCTGCGCCACGAGCTTGTCGGTGCACAGGAACTCAGGCTCGAGCTCGCCGTCGGTCATGTCTCGCAGGGACTTCGCCGCCACCATGGCGGCGGCGTGCTCGCGGGCGTCGTAGCCGATGAATACCCGGAGATGCTTCATGGGTCACCCCGCTGCGCATTCAGCGCATGCTGTTCCGCTCACGTCCTTGGCGAGATGCGCGCGACGCAAGTCTTGAAACGCCTGCGAATTCCACCCATCCATGAATGACACGTTGTTGAGGTCAGCCATCATCAGGTCGCCCTCGAGGCCGCTCCCGAAGCAGCACGCTGCCAGATGGCCGTCCGCGGTCACATGGGCCTCTGTGAAGCAGGCCCAGCAGGGCAGGGGCTCGCGCATGGCGTCGAGACGCCCGGGGTTGCCTGGCTGCGGTTCCCAGCCTGCGGCCTTGGTGGCGCCGCTCATGCCGTACAGAGGCAGCCAGTAGAACTCGTCGACGAAGGGCCGGATCTCTTCGACCACGCGCGCCATCTTCTCGCCCTGCTCGCCGTCGAACTGAATGCTGCTGGCGTAGATGCGGCACTTGTAGCCGCCCTCGTCGCGGATGCGCCGCGCCATCTTCAGATTCTCGATCGCCTTGCGCCAGAAGTGTTCGCTGACCTTGGCCACGTCGGCGAGCTGGCGGGCATCGCTGAAGTTGATGCTGAACTTCAGACTATCCAGGCCGGCCTCGAAGCAGGCTTTCACGCGGGCTGCGGTGAGCGCGCTGCCGTTGGTCGTGATGAATGTGTAGGGGAAGCCCACCTCCTTCGCCTCGGCGATCGCTTCCGGCAGCCACTTGGAGACGAAGGGCTCGTTGATGTAGAAAAGCCCCAGCTCGTCGACGCCGGCCGCGCGCAGTTCTCGGATGACCCGGGAGAAGAGCGCCCGGTCCATGTCGCCTGTGTCGTTCTTGCGGATGCTGCGCACACAGAACGAGCAGGCGTAGTTGCAGCCCTTGCCTGTCTCGATCTTGCACGACCGGGGGGCGGGAATGATCTCGTGCCGGTGGCTGGGTGGGATCGCGGTGATCCCGTCGATGCGTTTGGTAATCGTCATTCGGGCACCATGATGAAGTCTCCGCTGATTTCCTCGGCCACCTTGTAGTCGAGGGTCTTCAAGAAGAGCACCGCACCGAGGGGCTTCAACCCCATCTTCGATGCCATGTCCCGCTTCTGCTCGACGATGATCACAGGCTTGTACTGCTTGATCGTCTCGATGCCGCCGCGCAGCACGTTCTCTTCGTACCCTTCGCAGTCGATCTTGATGAAGTCCACGTCTGGGAGCTCGAGGCTGTCTAGTGTGACCATCGGGATACTGCCGGGACCGCTCACCGTGGAGTTGCCGCTGCTGCCAGCTTCGGTCGCGATGCTGATGCTGCCGGCTTCCGCGCCCAGCGCCATCGCTTTCAGGTGGACGTGCTGACCGACGCCGGCCATGTTCTTCTCGAAGCACTCGCGGTGGTCGGCGACGGGCTCGAAGGCATAGACCGCGCCGAACTCGTGCGCCAGGTTGAACGACCACAGCCCGATGTGCGCCCCCACGTCTATCGCAACGCGGTGCTTCTTGCAGCGACTGAGGGCAGCAATCTGTTTCTTGCCTTGGTACGCGCGCCGGCCGTTGAGGAACACCCGGTTCTTCTGATGATCCATCCACACCGGAAGGTGCAGTTCGTGTGCGGGGAACCACCATCCGTGGACGAATTTCACAGGATCTCCTTGAGGTTGGCCAGCACTTCGGCAGGCTTGATTCGCGCCATCGCGGCTTGGCAATGGGAACAGTCGATACGCATCCCGCATCCTAACCCCGTCCCGGTGAAAAGATTGCGGTTTTGCGCGTATCCAGTGACCTGCGGTGAAATGAATCCGCCGAAGACGATCACCGCCGGCACCTTGACGGCGGCCGCGGCGTGCATCAGGCCGCCTTCCGCCCCGACGAAGGCCCGGCACACCGACAGGACCGCGCAGGCCTTGCGGAAGGTGTCAGTGATGACCGGCGTCGTGTGCAGCAACCCGCGTGTTCCCTGCGGCCCGCACTGCACGGTGCGGTACTCGCCCTTCATGGCGTGCAGCAGGCTGTCCAGCTGCTGCCAGTTGATCGGGCCCCAGTCCTTGTTGGCGTGCCCCACGTTCTTCACGGTGGGCTCGAGCATGATCATGCCGCGATAGGGTTCGGCGAAGGCCAGCTCTTCCGGGGTGAAGACGATGTCGGCGGGGATGGGCTTGTACGCTTTCCACGTCCACTTCTCCGGGGTCTTGCCGGCGATGTAGGGGCGCGCGTTCGGCCCGTTGACCAAGCGCTGGTTGGCGGGGGCCCACCCGATTGGCGCGCGCATGCCGCGGATCGCTGGGCGCACCGTGATCAGATAGGGCACGCCGGCCAGCAGGTCCGACTGCACGGGCTTGCCGTCAATCCCCGTGATGAGCACGGGCAGCTTCGTGCGCTTGTACATAGCGCGCGCCTCGCCCATCGACATGATCACATCGCCTTGACCCACTACGGCGACTCCACCAGGCGCCACTGAACCCCCGGCGGCGCCAGCCGCGTGAACCTGTCGTGCCACCACGCATAGGGCCGAATGCAGACGTGCAGGTTGATCGTGGAGTTGGGGAAGGTCTTCTTCGCTTCGCGGCAGCACACCGACGCCCACACAGCCTTGTTGGCTCGGGCGAACAGGTTGTTGATGAAGGCGTTGACCTCGCCCGGCATGATGTGCTCGAGCACGTCGGAGCAGATGACGATGTCGGCCTTGTGCGCCGGCAGGGCGCTGAACTTCTTGAAGCTGGGGTCGTACAGCGTCACGTCCTTGCGTTCGAAGCCCCACTGATACCAGAGCTTGCGGGGAGAGTCGTATGGCTCGGCGCCGCCGCACCCCCAGTCCAACATCGACGTGGCGCCCACCTCACGGATGAACGCCCCGATGCCGTCGGCGTGCTGCAGGATGCTCAGACCGTGGAACTGCATGCCGCTTTCCGCCATCTCGCGGTAGGCGCCGGCGATCGTGAACCCCGGTGGCTTCATGCCCGAACCCAGATGCCGACGTACTCACCGAAGTGGCCGCCGTAGTGCTCTTCGTGCGCCGTGAATCCCCCAGCCTTCAGGGTTTGCCCCAGATGGTGGGGCTGGTTCCCCGAGCGATCGTCGATCACCGTGGGGGCGTGCTCTGGCGGCAGCCGCAGCACGACGGCGTGGCGCGCCGCCGCGATGAAGTCGGCGCAGGCCGCCGTCGGGTTCTTGAGTTTGTGCATCAACGCCAGCGCGATCACGATGTCGTACTCACGCTTTGGGCGCCATCGGTTCAGATCCGCGTGCTCGAAGGTCACTGGCAGGGCCCCACGCAGCTTGTTGCCCACCTCGACGTGCTCACCTACCACCTCGATGCCGTGGACCGCTACAGCGCCGTTCTGGGCCAGCTTGATGCTGATGAGGCCTTCGGCGCAGCCCAGATCGAGGACCGTCTTGCCCTTGGCGTTGGCGAACAGCCAGTCCAGACCCTTGAGCTGGTCTTCCAGCCGGCGATCGCCAGGCCGGCCAGGTGTCGAGAACCACCCCCTCATTGCCGGTTTAGCAGCGACCATGCGATTCCGCCCTTCATCTCCTTGATGGAGAACTGATTGTCAGCGAGCGCACACATCACTGGCAAGCGATTGTCGTTGTACTTCACACCCTTCACGGCGGACATGTCCGACACGACAACCGACACCCCCTCCAGCAGCGCCGTGACAGCGGCGGACGACGTGTGCACGACCAGCACCCGAGCTTCCTTCAGGTCTTCCACCAACGTGGCCTGCTGCTTCAGCTTGTCGGCATCCCATCGACGGAGCTTGATCGGCCAGTCCTCGAAGAACTCGCGCAGCACATGCTCGACCCACTTCGGTTCCCGTGCAATGTCCTGCATGAAAGTAAGTGACTGCTCACATGCAAGGACGTACTTGCCCGCGTAGAGATCGCGCCAAGGTTTGATCTTGACGCCCAGCGCGTCAAATCGCTTGCCGTCGCTGATTTGGCGGGTTGACAAATCGACCTGGACGGCGTTGCGGGTGATCCGAAACTGCTTCCCCCGCACAACGTCGAAATATGAGTTGTCCACGTACCAGAAGGGGATGCGCTCTTTGCGAGCTCGATTCCACGCCTCGATGTTCGTCCTGTTGACGCCATAGAAGACGTAGCCCTCGGCGTCTCGCGGCGCGCCGGCAATGAAGGCGTCGCAGATGTCGACTGACTTCTGCTTGCCGAGTACGGGGTACGCCGTTACCACCGCGGGCCCCAGTCTGCGGCGGCCATCCGAGCGAAGGGCTCGCCGGTCGCGATCTCCTCGTGGCGCCACTGGCCGTGCGCCATGTGGTTGAGGACGTTCTCGCGGCCTGTCTTGTACCAGTCAGCACAGATCCAGTGGGGGGCAGCGTGGTGTACCCGCACGCCTTCTACCAGAACCCTCACACCAGCACCGGATGACCAGATCCAGCACACGTCGATACCGGTCAGGTCGCGCTCAATCGGTATCTTGGGGGCACTGTTGCCGGGGTGCGGTCTGAGGCGTGCCTTCCACCCTTTGCGTACCAGCTCGGCCACCTTCTTCTCGGCCCACTGCGGCGGGCTGGCCATCTCCCTCGACCCGATGCTGCGTTGGGCGCAGACCAAGTAGCGGTCGTCGCTGTCCTCGGCGGCGCTGTCCGGCCACGGCTTGATCGGGAAGCCCAGCGGCGTGAACCGGTCCTCGTCGCCGACAGGGAACCACCCGCTGCCGTTATGGCCGTGCGTGCTGATGGCGTAGATGGACTTGTCGACCTTCTGCAGGTATGCGTTCTCGGCCACGATGACCGTGCCGCCGCGCTGCTCCCACAGGCGGGCCATACTCTCTTCGGCGCCAGCCTTCAGGTTCCATAGCACGAGCAGATCGCGCTTGTCTTTGGGCTGCGTCAAAGACGAGAGTGTGTAGCCCAACTTCTTCAGGCCCGTCTCGAAGGCCGCGCGCCGGTAGAAAGGCTCTTTGCGGATCAGGATGTGGGCGAGCACGCTTTCCAGTCTCCGTTTTCTTTCTTTATGTACACGGTATCCTTCTCATCACCAACAAAAGTATCGATGCGAAAGACCGTAGGACACACAGAACTAGCCACCTTTATCGCGCCTTCCATATCGCAGTAGTTATCCGGTGGTAAGACCAACGCTATGGTGTGTTCTCCAAGCGGGTGTATGGTGAACCAATCACACTTAAGCGTGGAGCTATATCTTGACGGCATACAGAAGTTCCTTCTCGATTGTTGAACGGGGGAACACCTCGAGCGCAGAGCCTGGGGTGCAGTTGATCACCTCGCAGCCGGCGGCCTTGAGTTCCTTCGCGAAGACCTGGAACTTGTGCTTCCACTCGTCGAAGGTCTGTGACTGCACCAGCGGTTTCGGATGGTCCGGGTGCCAGTGCTTCTCGCCGGCCGGGCCGAGCTTCATGTCATACCCGACAAGAAGGATGCGTCGCACGCCGAACAGGTACGCGAGGTTGATCGCGCCGGCGCCGCCGTTGCCGTTCGTGCGGATGCCGGCCTTGCCCAAGCCTGGCCGGGCCTCGTTGCGCAGACAGTAGATCTTCGGCCAGCGTTCGGCCGCGCCGCGATCCTGCGTCCACAGAGTGCCGGTGAACTCCTTCGTGATGCGGTCGTAGTTCATCTTCCACCAGAGGAAGTCGCAGGCGTACAGCACGTCGGCGGAAGGGAACAGCTCCCACGTTCTGTTCACGACGATGGCTTTGACCGGCGCGCACTTGACCTCGATGATCTGGCCGGCAGTCAAGCTGGGCCCGCTGGCGCAGACCACGCAGGTCAGGCCGGACCAGTCGAGGGGCTTCGAGATCTCGGTCACTGCCCCTCCGACTCATCAGGCTCGACGGTGTGCGCGAAGGCTTCCTCTGCCTTGAGCAACTGCACCACGTCGAACAGGTTCTGCCGCAGTGCGATGATCAACGCTTCCTGTGCCTTCATGCGGGCGTGCGCGTCGGCCGCGAAGCGCACGAGATTCGGTGTTTTCCAAGTTGCAAAGTCAAGCATTCAGTTCACTCCGTCGATTGAGTCGTTTGATGTAGCGGGCCAGTTTCTCTCTGTCCTCTGGGTAGATGTAGACCGTCACCGTCACGCGCCCGGCTTCCTTGTGCCGGGCGCGTTCGGCCGCCTTCCACTTGGCGGCCGCGGTTGTCATGCCAGTTCCCTCGTCGCTTGCCGAACGAACACTTCGCCAAGACCGTGCTGATCGGAGTAAGCCCGCGCGTGACTGGCCTCATCCTCCGCATCGATATCCTCGGTAAAGAAGGACGCGCTGTGCGGGTCGGTTGTCCAGTTCTGCGCAGGGCGCATCCAGTAGTGATTCACTGCACTGGCGCCCGCGTTCATCCAGATGTAGAACTTGCCCTTGATGCTCATTTGAATACCTCTTCTGTGGTTTACCATCACGCGATGGCAAGGCTATTGTACCACACAATGACATGTCATGTCAAGAGGATACTTTTTGCACTTCTCGTCTTTTCATCGCGTCGAGCAGGATGTCCTGCACGCTGCGTTTGGTTTCGATGCGCTCGATCACCATCTCGTCCACCGTCTTGCGCGCGACGATGTTGTAGACGAAGACGGGCCGCTCGAGGCCCGCCTGCTTCTGGCGCATCGGCCCGATGCGCTCGAGGATCTGCTGCCTCTCCTCCAGCGCCCACCAGTGCGAGAAGTAGACGAGGATGTTTCCGCCGACAGCGAGGTTCAGCCCGTGCCCTGCCGATGCAGGGTGAGCGAATAGAAGCGGTATATCCCCGGCATTCCAGTCGACCACCGTTTGAGGATTAGCGTCCAAGGTCCGAGCATTAGGGAATGCTCCCTGAAGTCTGGCCAGATCTGACTTGAAATGGTAGGCCACCAGGACTGGGGCACCTGCGGCTTCTTCGACGATGGACTCGAGAGCTTCAATCTTTTCGTCATGGAGCACCACCCACTGGGAGTTGGACTCGCCGACGTACGCGGCGCCGCTGGCAATCTGCAGGCACTTCAGCGTCTTTGCTGCGGCCCCGAATGCCTCGACAGTATGCCCCTCCAGCCACATGAACATCTCGTTCTCCATGTCGCGATACTTCTCTCGGGCCGCCGGCGGCAGGTCGACGTAGACCGTGCTCACAATCGGCTCGTCCAGATCGAACCAGTCCTTGGGGTCGAGCGTCAGGCAGACATCGCGGAGCAGATCTTGGATCTCTTTCTGTGCGTGCGGGAAGACGATGCGCTTCACGTAGGTCTTGTGTGCGTTCACCGCGTCCTTAGCCCGCTGGAAGCCGAACCACCGGTTATGGAAGGCTTCGAAGGTCCGGCCCAGCCGATAGCCGCGGTCAAGGAACCACGTCTGCCCCCACAGATCCACCAGCCCGTTGGGCGCCGGCGTGCCGGTGAGGTTGATCCAGTGCTTCACCCGGCTGTGCGCCACCTTGGCCAACGCCTGCGTCCGCTTGCCGCCCTGCAGCAGGCGCATCGACTTCGTGCGCGTCGACTCGTCCGCGACCACCAGGTCGAACGGCCAAGCATCGCCAAGGAAATCGATCAACCACACGAGGTTGTCGTAGTTGATCGTGTGAATCTCGGCCGGCGTGGCCAGCGCAGCGACGCGCTCATCCCTCGTGCCGATGACGGGCACGATCTTCAGGTGCGCGAACTGCTTCCACTTCTGTCCCTCTTGTGGCCACACACTGAGCGCCACGCGCTTCGGCGCGATGACCAAGCAGTAGTTCGCCATGCCGGCCAGCAGCAGCGCGTCGACCGCGGCCAGCGTGGAGCTCGTCTTGCCCATACCCATGCCGGCCCACAGCGCGCACCGCGGATTCGCGATGGCGAAGTTCGTCATCATCTTCTGGTAGGGATGGGGGACGTAGTCAATCATTCGCACAGCCCATAGCTGGACGAGCACTGCGGCGCCGGCTCGTCCCACTCCGGGTTCGCCATCTTGCCGCCGCGGAACGTCTTCGCCCAGCGCACTACAGAGTGCACGTTACGCCCCCGAAGCGCGCCGCGGTTGTCTCGGTCGGGCGAAGGGAAGAAGGAAGCGTCTTGCTCTTTGCTGGCCCTATTGACGATCTGTTCCCACGCAGCGATGCGCTCGATGTGCTCGGGAAACCGGCGCGCGATCTCGGCCAACTCGTTCTTGCTGGCGTTGATGCACGGCATGCAACCGACGCGGGCCATGCCCTGCTCGTAGAGCGGGTTGAGCTTGAGGCCACACGAACGGACGAAGTCGACCGTCTCCTGCGCAGTCCACCCGGCGATCGGTCGGAATGCGTACAGGCCTTCGGCCATCTCTTCGAAGCCCAGTGCGTTGCGCCGGTTGTTGGACTCGTCGCGGCGAATGCCTTGCCATGACCAGAGATCGCAGTCCAACGTCTCCATCAGATCGAGCGAGTACTCGGTCAGCGGCTCGGTCTTCAGGTATTGTGTGCAGAACTGTTTCGTGCGTGACGGGAACATACCCTTGATGAAGCAGAGATCCAC
>Ga0315293_10003944_pt1 | contig 14232 bp, 10 predicted proteins | sample YL17G13_20_MG_FD_203071 | JGI IMG/M metagenome (GOLD analysis project Ga0315293, IMG submission 203071) | Sediment microbial communities from Yellowstone Lake, YNP, Wyoming, USA - YL17G13_20 | ecosystem: Environmental > Aquatic > Freshwater > Lake > Sediment | place: USA: Wyoming | collected... | reverse complement strand
GACCCATTTTTGATGACCGGCTTTGACAAAAAGGTCGTCCACCTTGCCCACGACTGCAACCAGCCGGTGTCGTTCAAACTTGAGGTTGATTTTCTCGGCAATGGAACCTGGAAAGAATACGGAACTTTTGCCATTCCCGCGAAAGGCTACATCCACCACGAATTCCCAGATGGCTTCAGCGCACACTGGGTGCGGTTATCTATCGACAAGAGCTGCAAAGCAACAGCTTACTTTATGTATAATTAAGTCTTAAACGACGTTGAGCCGGTTATAAAATTCGCCCTTATTCAGCGGCCCTGCTTCCAATGCAATGCTGTTCCATATTTTCTGGAGTAAAACCCGAAACAATCCTGCATTGCGTCCGTCAGCCGCTTTTTATCTTAAAGACCCGCCCTTTACCGACAATTATTTTTACGATTTCTGGATGTGAATATTATGCTCTCAGTTATTGTATTTCAAAAAAATTTGAATACCATTGAGAATTGATAGGCGTAGAAGAGTTTGGGAACGATAACAGGATTTTTTGTATATGTATTTTAGAAGGCTGAAAATGAAGCCGCGTGTGTATTTAACAGTGATAATACTTGCTGCTGTTTTATGCGTTTGCCTGATTATTCTGAATGTGAAAACCGGCAAGAAAGCATCGTATGCCGCGTTTGAATTGCAGCAGCGTGCGAAGGCGATGGCCGAACTCAAGGGGCAAATCCATAAAACACAGCTGGAAAGAAATTTAGCAAATCAGAAGGTCGATGAGTTGGAACAGAAAGTCTCAGGGCTGGTGAAGCAGCGAAACGCAGACCGTTCACTTATCGAAGCCTTGTGGAATATGCTCTTGAGGAATACCCGCTCCAAAGAAAGGCAAGGTCCCGGGGAACAAAATACCGTCAAGCAAAATCAAGAGGAGGGGGCCAGATATGACAAAGAAAAACAGTCTGTCAAATATGATATCGGCACTGTCAGAGAGATGATAGAATCGGGCGGAAGTATAGAGAACGCAATCAGACAGATTGTGACCTCTGATACGCTATCCGCTACTCTACAGGAGCACAATGACGAACCATCCTATTGGGTTGCCGCTGCATCCCTGGAACCGAACAACCAGACAGCGCTCACATACCTTGAGGAGGCTGCCAGTCTATACCCGGAGTCGGTGGTTGCGCTATCATCATTAGTGGAGGCCCAAATAACACGAGGGCAGACTGGTGAATCAACCCTGGCCTGCATTGACAAGATTAGAACGCTCGACCCAACAAATGCTCTTGCGGATTGTTATGCTGCATACTGTCAGTTTGCAAATGGAGATGTTAAAGGAGCCTTGAAGTCGCTATCCCAGGCTGGCACAAAGGACAGATTTGCTGATGACAGGATAGAGTTGCTTATGGCGCGATATGACTATTTCTTGAACGCGGGTGTTTCTGATGCTGTTGCAATCGGACTATCCGCCTTCGATTTACCTCTGTCACATATGAGCATGCTCCGTGATATGGGACGATATTCAATAGAACAGGCGAGTGCTTTATCTGCAGCTGGACAATACGAAGACGCCTTGCAGCTTGTAAAGGACGTCTCTAATGTCGGCAGCAGTCTTTCTTCTTCGGGACGATTCATCGTTTACGACCGTGTGGGTATGGCTCTGCAGAAATCCGCCTTCGAGGAACAGAAACGAATCTATGAGGCGATTGGAAATGTTCGTCAAGCTCATGAGATTGGTTTACAATTACAGGCCATTGAGGAACGCTCTGCCGCGATTGACGTGATGGTGAAGGCCTTTGGAGGAGTTCAGCAAAGCATGACTGAACAGGATATTGCCGATTATGTAAACGGGACAATGTTAAACGGAGAGTTCTCGACCCTGCAGAATATTCCAGAGATAGCAAAGGCACTGGCCCAGGCACGCAAAGAGAAGAATAGTCAACTCCCTCAGCTTAATCCGCCCGGTAAAATTGATGCCGACCCCTCCCTTCCATAGGAAAAAACCTTTTGATTGTTGATAATTATGCTTACCGTTCAACGACAATTCAAACTACTGCCTGTGTTTGAGATTATTCTCCCGCCCACCAACTATCCAAATCCTGAAACCAAAATGATTACACACTCAAAATCGACTGAAACTTTACGCTTTTTTTATGCTCAAAGCAAAAATCTGATGTCACCTTGCATTATTTTTCGGCCGATAGTGATTATAATTCATCCATTCGTAATCGACAACATACCTTAGCTCTTCAATATGCACAAACACCTTTTGTCCCAACAACTCACCCCGCGGCTTTGCACAGAACGGTTCTATTTATTCTCTAAAAACCCCTCTTTTGCCTGCTCCAGCGTCAGCCTTGCCCGCAGACGATCCTGCTGGTCGAAACTTAACCCGACAAGTCGGGGCTAAACGCTATTTCTTATTTGTTAACAGGGCCGATACAGAAGCCCTCTTTTTGGCCTCGAACTGCTCGGCTGTCAAGGGCGGCATGGTTCGGCCTTGCGGCACAACGGGCGACCTGCGGCTTGCCGACTAAGAATTGCCATGGGCATCTCCTGTTCTTACCTGAACACGCTCCACGTACTTACGGGCTATTGTCGCAAGCACAGCACCGAAAACTGCACCGATGAGAGTTGCCGAAAGGTATGTGACAATGACAACGGTCTTTGCTGTTTCGAGGTGACTGCTACTAATCAACGTAGAGAGCGTTGGAAGCAGGGCTGAACCAATGCCGATTGCCGCACCGGCTAGAACGCCATCAACTATTGTTGCCGGACCGTTAGCACTACGATGTTTGTAGAGCCAGATTTCAACACCGTATCGGTTCAGATACGCGGTTATCGAACATCCAACCACAAGAGACAAGCCCAGTCGGAGCAAATACACCTGCCGGAATGGGACAGAGAATAATGCAACAATAAACCAGACAAGATTAGGGACTGCGCAATAGACCACGCCGATCGCCCCGGCACGTCGAATATAGAAATCACATAGGCGCTTCATTTCAAATTCCCCCATAGTAACTGTTCGAGGTCATTTTGCATATATTGGACATCGCACCTAACATTAAAATACCCACTTTCAACTCATCTTATAGCACATCTCAATAAACCGTTCAAGTTACAATATGGCCGCTTTCTCAAGCATTGGATTTCTTTTGTTTGAGAATGCCCATCATAAAAAACTTAAAGGCTGTCTTGTCACATTTTGCGCACATTTTGCAGAACCAACGCACCTTGAAATGACACAACTCAATATCAAATTTGTTGGTAGGTAATTGCCGAAGACGGTGAAAGTAATAATGAATATAAGATACCTCGTTAGCGAAAAAGGATTTAAAGTAAGAAATCGTGAAATTATCTGCTCCAGGCCGGGCCATGGCCGATAAGCACAGTTTACGTTAGACGTGGAAGGAAGAAAGATTAGGCTGACCATTATCAAACATAAAAACAACAAACTAGACCAGACCCACGCGGTTTTTTCAATACCTCCTTGAATTAAGGCTAAGACCAATAGGACAGGCACGGTAAAGAAATGGTTGGCAGATTGGAGCCAGCCGCCAATGCTCCGGTTTTGTAGATAACTAGTTACACCTACGGCGAATTTGCCGGTAATTAGCCACATCAATGTGTCGAATATCCAAAAAATGTGGTGCCCGAAACAGACCACCAGCGAGAGGGATATCAAGCGGCGACTTCGCAGGCATGCACCGATGCCGCCGATGAGCGTTCCCAGGTGGGAAATCCATAACACGTTCTCCGGAACACCTAAATACAGAGAGCGGCACAAGCAGTAGATGAAATGACTTATCAATATCCAGCCTAATACCGGGTAAATCCACAAACGTACTTTTTCCATAGCTTTGTTACCAATAGCCTAAATTTCGCCGCCCAGAAATTATCAAGACTATATTCGAAAAACATTTTACAGAACTTCTAAAATCCTCCATATACAATTTTTCCAAAGTGATGGCAACAATGTGGGATATCGCGCGTCCGCCTTCGGCGGCGAGCAATAGAGACTCTATAGAAGCCCTCCTTTGGGTCTCAAACTGCTCGGCTGTCAGGGGCGGCCTGGTTCGGCCTTGCGGTAAACCTAACCTAACTTTGAGCTGTTCAATCAGCGCCGTGGTACTTTCATTCCGTGCCATAAGGCATCCCCCAGCGGATTCTGCCAGCAACGCCGGAGTGCCTTGCTCTATGTTTCTATTGGATAGTAGCTGGAACTTTATGTTATGGTTACTATTTCTACCACGCTGGCAGGCCTTATAACACAGGCGTTATCGTTAGTTGTGTTATCTATTTTGCGCTCGGTGTGCTTTGGTTGTTTACGTTGTTTTACTCAAAGTTCTACCTTCTGCCGCGAGGGCTGCGCTGGAAAAATATGTAATCAACAAAGAAGGATTGTTTTGGGAGTCAGCCGTTTTCTGCCTTCGTTTGTGTTATCTTAAAAAGAAGTTACAATATAAAAGTATATGGCAGGTTTCAAAACAAAAACCTATACGATAAATACAGTAATACGCATATATTTTCTTTTGTTAGCTGTTTCAACAGCCACTGCTCAGACGGTTTTGGTGGAGGCCGAGAGCTTTGAGAATCCTGGCGGGTGGGTAATTGACCAGCAGTTTATGGACCTTATGGGCTCGCCATTTCTTTTGGCCCACGGCCTGGGTGAGCCGGTCAAAGATGCTGTAACGGTGGTCCGGTTTCCAGCGGCGGGAAAGTATCGCGTATGGGTCCGGACGCGTGACTGGGTGGCGCCGTGGAACGCCCCAGGCGCACCAGGCAAATTCCAGCTACTCATTGACAACAAGCCTCTCGAAACTGTTTTTGGCACGGAAGGGGAGAAATGGCACTGGCAGGATGGCGGCACGGTTGAAATTCTCAAACAGAAAATCACTCTTTCCCTTCACGACCTATCCGGCTTTGAGGGCCGATGCGATGCAATTATTTTCACCACCGATGCGGATTTTGTTCCACCAAATGAATTTGAAAAATTGGCGGCCTTTAGAAAAAAGTCGCTGGGACTACCTGAGAAGGTGCAAGATGCAGGACAATTTGACCTTATCGTTATCGGCGGCGGAATGGCCGGCACCTGCGCCGCCATTTCGGCGGCTCGCCTGGGACTTGATGTAGCGCTGATTCAGGATAGACCTATCCTCGGCGGCAATAACAGCTCGGAGGTGCGGGTCTGGCTGAACGGCGAGACAAACTTCGAGCCATATCCGCGCATAGGTGATATTGTGCGAGAGCTTGATCCTGCCAAGCGAGCACACGTTGGCCCGGCAAATTCAGCAGAAATCTACGAGGACCAGGAGCGAATCGCATTTGTGAAGTCGCACAAAAATATCAAACTCTTTTTGCAATATCGAGCAACCGAAGTTGAGACAAAAAACAAACGTATCGTTGCGGTAATTGCCCAGAACATCAGCACGGCAGAGCGGCTGCACTTTCAAGGCAAATTGTTTGCCGACTGCACAGGCGACGGCTGCATCGGGTGGTTGGCCGGGGCCGATTACGAAATCACGCTCGATGGCCATATGGGTCCAACGAACCTCTGGAACGTAGTTGATACCGGCTCGCCGGTGTCGTTCCCGCGATGCCCGTGGGCGCTGGACTTGAGCGACAAACCATTTCCATCATCATTGGAGCAATTAGGCGTCTGGTACTGGGAGAGCGGCTTCTATCATAACCCTATAGAAAAGTCTGAATACATCCGCGACTTGAATTTGCGGGCAATGTTCGGCGCGTGGGACGCATTGAAAAATACTAAGAAACTGTATCCGAATCACAAGCTAAACTGGGCGGCCTACATCGCCGGAAAGCGAGAGTCACGCAGACTTTTGGGCGACGTCATCCTGGCAAAAGAGGATTTCCTGAACACTGTCAAATATCCCGATGCGTTTGTCCCGTGCACCTGGACCATCGACCTTCATTTGCCCGACCCTGCATACCAGGACGACTTCAAAGGCGATGAATTTATCTCGAAGGCAAACTATACGCAATACACAAAGCCCTACTGGATTCCCTACCGATGTTTATACTCACGCGATATTGAAAATCTGTTTATGGCAGGACGCGATATAAGCGTTACCCACGAGGGACTTGGCGCGGTGCGCGTGATGCGGACCTGCGGTATGATGGGCGAGGTAGTAGGTATGGCTGCTTCGCTGTGTAAGAAACACAACACCGACCCTCGCGGCGTTTATTCGCACTACCTTGACGAACTCAAAGAGCTTGCCAAACGCGGCGTGGGCAAAACCCCACCCGCCGGACGTCTGGCGGGCAACTCTGAGCAAACGGGCAGTCTGCCGCATTTGAAGGTGAGTGACAACAAACGTTTCTTAATCACAGACAAGGGCGAACCATTCTTCTGGCTGGGGGACACTGCCTGGATGCTACGAATTATCCCGCCGGCTGAGGTTGACCGCTATATGTCCAACCGTGTCCAGCACCGTTTTAATGTCATTCAGGTCCAGTGCGGGTTCAACGTTACGGACTACGCCGGCAACCGGCCTTTTTCCGACGACAACACCGATACACCCAATGAAGCGTTCTGGCGTAACATAGATACAATCGTCACGAAGGCCCATGACAACCGGCTGTACATCGCGCTGGTGCCGATGTGGGGTGAAGAATATGGCAAAGCCTTTGGCAGCGATTTGCAGAAGGCCTACCGATTTGGGCAATGGATAGGCAAAAGGTATGCTGCACATAGTCACGTCTTGTGGATTGTCAGCGGCGAGTATGATGCTATCAACGGTTACCGCCTGCCTATCAGCGCGGAGCAAAAGAGTGTTTTCATCTCGATGGCACGAGGTCTCCGCGAAGCGCATCACGGCGCCCAGCTTATGACCATCCATCCCGGCGCAGCTCTCACTTCGTCGAAGGATTTCCACGAAGAGCCGTGGCTTGATTTCAACATGCTCCAATCCGGTCATCTCATCGATAGTGCGGCCTACAAAATGCCGGACACTCACGAGCTGATAGCTCGCGATTATGCCCTTGCTCCCATAAAGCCGGTGCTGGACGGCGAACCCATCTACGAGGACACTCCTGACGGTATCTGGGTGCACAGGGATACGAACCGCCCGCGTGCAGGAGCTATCGCTGTTAGAAGAAAGGCCTATTGTGCGGTGTTTGCCGGGGCGTTCGGACATACTTATGGGCACAATGACGTCTGGGGCTTCTTCGAGCCAACCTATCCGGGGCAGATTCAGACGCTACCGAAAGGGCCAGGTCAGCGCAGCAGTTGGAAAACCGCCCTCGATGCACCGGGAGCAGCACAGATGAAGCACCTGCGTCAGCTGATGGAATCAAGGTCGCATCTTGACCGAATTCCCGACCAATCTTTGATTGCTGGCGGGCAGGGGGCCGGCCTTGAACACGCCCAGGCCACCCTATCTAACGACGGGGCCTGGGCGATGGTTTATTTGCCTACCGGAAAGCCTGTCACTATCGCAATGGATAAACTCGCAGGGCCTAAAGTCACCGCATCCTGGTTCGACCCGCTAACGGGAGAAACCATGTCCATCAGCACATTTCCAAATAGCGGCAACCACGAATTCACCCCGCCGACCAGTGGCGAAAACAACGACTGGGTGCTTGTGCTGGAGAGTAAATAAAACGATGGTTAAGTATGTAGAGAAAAATAGAATTTTCAATGTTACAGACGAGGTGAGGTTTTATGAATCGACGCGATTTTCTTAAAACTATTGGAGCCGGCGCACTAATAGCGACAATTTCCGGATGCAAAAGCTGGCCGGTTGATAAATCACCACACCCTAACATCATTTTTATTCTGGCAGATGACCTCGGCTACGGCGACCTCGGCTGCTACGGGCAAAAAGAAATCGCCACGCCTAACATAGACCGGCTTGCCAAAGAAGGAATGCGATTTACCGACCATTACGCCGGCTCAACCGTCTGCTCGCCATCAAGATGCGCGCTGATGACCGGCCTGCACACAGGGCACTGCTGGATTCGCGGCAACGCCCTTATTCCGCTGCGGCCATCCGATGTTACCGTAGCGGAATTACTCAAAAAAGCCGGCTACACAACAGGTATCATCGGCAAATGGGGACTGGGCGAGGCAGGCACTACAGGTGTCCCAAACAAAAAGGGCTTCAACTACTGGTTCGGGTATCTAAATCAAAGGCACGCGCATAACTACTACCCGGAGTTTCTCTGGCGAAACGAAGAGTCCGTTCCCATAGAAGGCAACAAGCTGCCCAAGCCTGAGCCAGGCGGGTGGGGAGAATCAATAAATAAAGTAACTTACTCTCCCGACCTTTTTACAAAAGAGGCGCTTACATTCGTTGAGAAAAATAAAGATAAGCCGTTCTTTCTGTATCTGACTTACACAATCCCACACGCCAACAACGAAGCAGGCCAGAATGGTATGGAGGTGCCATCACTGGGCCGATACGCCGATAAAGATTGGCCTGCGCCGCAGAAAGGCCACGCTGCTATGATTACCCGGATGGATGGTGACATCGGAAAGTTAATGGCGAAGCTCAAAGAAATCGGCATAGATGAAAATACTCTTGTGATGTTTTCCAGTGACAATGGCCCGCACAAAGAAGGCGGCGCAGACCCGGCTTTCAACAAAAGCTCCGGCCCGCTTCGAGGCCATAAACGCGACCTGTCCGAGGGCGGCATCCGTGTGCCGATGCTCGCCCGCTGGCCAGGCAAAATAAAGGCCGGTTCTAGTACCAACCACATCTCTGCCTTCTGGGATTTTCTGCCGACCTGCTGCGAGCTTGTGGGAATTGAAACTCCAAAAGATATTGACGGCATCTCTCTGCTCCCAACGCTTTTAGGCAATCCTGATAAACAAAAGAAGCACGAATTTCTTTACTGGGAATTTCACGAACAAGGAAAGAAGCAGGCAGTTCGATTTGGCGACTGGAAAGGTGTCCGCTTGAACGTTGCCAAAGACCCAGATGGCCCCATAGAGCTTTACAATCTCAAGACCGACATCGCAGAGGAGCACAATGTTGCTGAAAAGAATCCGGACATCGTTGCGAAAATGGCGGCCTATATGAAGACCGCCCGCACATCCTCCGACCACTGGCCTCTTTAGTGTCTCTAATGCTCTGTTGAAAACGCTTAAAAATGTCATTCTGACATTGGATTAAGGCCGGTTGTTTCGGCCCGACCCCGCCACGCCTGATGTATTTGCAGAAAATTGTTTGACACCGACGGCCTTTTTTGTTATAATTCTATCTGGTTTAAGGAGTTATCTTATAACTGTCACCCTGAGTGAAACGAAGGGTCTTTTCTATACCAGAATATAAAGATTCTTCGGCTTCGCCTCAGAATGACAAGCGGTTTTTTTAATGTTCGTAAGGAGTCGGGAATGATTGTATTTATATGCAATAACAAGCAGGAAAACATCACTTTTTGTATCAGAAATCAAAAGGAGAAAATTTATGAAATTCTTTATCCATAATCTCCAGAAGATTCGTTGTCTGTCCCCATTATTTCAGGAGAAACATAAATGAAAACATTCTTACGCAATCTACTTTTCCCAACATTGCTCACCTCCATCTTTTCCGGGTATGGAAAAATTATGATGGCTGTCTTTATTATTTCATTGCTACTAATTTTCGCAGGAAATGTTAAAGGAGCGAGGCTGGATGTATATAATATTGGTGTTTCTACTGATCGTATGAAAATTGTCCATTTTTTAGGAGCAGAAGAAGGTAACGATTACAGTTATGATCTTCCTTATCTTGAAATTTCGTGGTTTCCTATTCATATATACTCTCATAATAATAATGGTATTGATTATGGGGTGGATGCAAGACCTCCAAATAGCACTACAACCTATAATCTGCATTTGAAAAATACAGGTTTCTCTGGAACTTCTAGTAATAGGTTAGGATTTGTTATGTATGATTCAACTTTAGATTTTTCTTGGAAAAATATATTTTTAGGAGATGCTAATGATTCTAATGATATTGTTGCTGATATAAAATACCTTATTAATAATGAGGAAGGAGATTTTTATCTGCCAGATTTAAATGGCTCTCAAACTGGCGTGTATGATAAAAGAAAAGTCTTCTTTTTCAACCACGCCGACCTCAACCGCGACAGGCGGGTTGATGGAAAAGATTATGCAATTTGGGCAAATAATTTTGGCAGAAGTGAAGAAAGCGACCCTAATACTTTTGGAAGTAATGTTGGAAAAGACCCGAATGATTTAGATGCTTATTCTGACATAGACAGAAACGGCAGAGTTGATTATAATGATTTATCTTTTTTTTCAGGCGAGTGGCTTTGGGATGCGAATGACCCGAATACATGGTCAAGGGTGCGTTAAAATAGCTTAAAGACATAAGAGATATAATGCCTTCACCTTAATAAAATGAGATTGCTTCACCCCGGCGGCTACGCCGTCAGATACCAGCCACAGCAATACAAAGACCCTAAACTTGGAGAGCTGTTCTATATCATTCTTAAAAAGGCAGGCAAAAGCAGAGGAAATTAAAGAACTCCTCAAGACCGCCCACAAACCTTCCAACCACTGGCCAATTACGTAGCATACCAGCTTAAGTAGCACTACTTGTCATTGCGAGGCCTGTCGTTTAGGCCGTGGCAATCTCGTCGTTCATATCAAAGATTGCTTCGTCGGCCTTCTGGCTACGGCTTGGCGCCTACGCCAAGACGAGTCGGCCTCCTCGCAATGACCGGGGTGGGTATAAAATTCTACCTGCCAACGTTAAACACGCCCATCTGCACGCAAAACGGGGAAAATCCTTGATTAAAGGACTTCCTTTTGTTATAATTACTTCTGTCTATAATAGTTACAACAAGGAGAGTCCGGGTGTATTTAAGTTGATATTGTTATCAGAAATCAAAGGGAGAGAATTTATGATACTCTTTATCCATAATCTCCAGAAAATTCGTTGTCTGTCCCCATTATTCTTTTATATTGTCAAAAAGCAAATTGAGTGCCGAACAGGATTGTGACTGTCCCTAGTTTCTCAAAATTATGCGCGTGGGGCTGTGGCGGGATGGTTCTCGTGTGTGTGCTGTTGCTCGCGCTGCTTTTCGTTTTCCTCGACCGGGTTCCCAAGACTTACCCGCCGTCGGCCAATCCCATTGCCCCGCCGATAGCAACGGAATATGCTGCCTTCGGGCTGGAGGGATTCGAGTCGCCCTACCTCGGTCACACGGGAAGCTGGGACGGGAAGGGCGGCAACATGTGGGGTGGCTCGAAAGTGCCTGACTTGGAGAAAGAAGTCGGCATGGGGCTGCGTTGGACGTTCATGCCGGTCAATTGGCGGGCGATGGAACCGGACGGGCCGGTGGACTTGAGCCGCGAGCTCCCGTCCGCCTGGCAGGCGCTGGATGCGTTCGTCATGGCGGCCCAAGAGCGCGGGTTAAACGTGCTGATGCAGGCGCCCGTGGTGGGCGGCAATGCTGGCGGACCGCCGGCCTGGGCTGGCCGCAGGGAGAACGGGAAGTCAGCACCGCTGAAGGTGCACGCGCTGGCTGAGTTCGCTGGCAAACTTGCCCAACGCTATCGCCCCGGCGGCACGCTCGCGCAACGTCAGGGGTGGGGTGAGCGTTACGGTGTTCGCGCGTGGGAACTCGACAATGAGCCGGAGATGTATCGCACGCACTGGAAAGGCCAGGCAGCGGATTACGGCGAATTCGCCACGCTCGCTGCCGCGCAAATCAAAACAGCCGACCCGCAGGCCGTCATCGTGGCGCCAGCGCTCGCGTCTGGAAAACACGGACTCCACTGGCTTGAAGCCTCGCTAGATGCCACATCGCTAGCGGGTTCGCCGGCGTTTCGCGCACAGTGCAAGCCCTACTCCATCGGCCCGGTCGCGGACATCGTGAGCATCCACGACTACGAAGGGCTGGACTCCGCTTTCGCGGGAGGCTCCCGGACCATTGCACAGGTCTTCGATGACGTGCAGGCGGTCTTTGAGAAATGGGAGCAGCGCGTGCCGGGCTTCACTTATCCGCGCAAGCAGAACTACTGGCATACCGAAGGCAACTTCGACTTCATCGGCGCGCTCTCCGCCGAGCGCCGCGCGGCGTGGCGCATGCAGTTCTTCACACGGGCCTTCGCAGCGGGCCTCCGCAAGGTCTGTGTAATGGATGCGTCCAAAACCGAACAAGCGGCAGTGCGGGCCTACGTCAAGGCTTTGCCCTGGCCGTTTCCGATGAAGCCGGCGGACGCCGACCTGAAGGTGCTGCGCGGCCGCGTCACCGCTTTTCGGCATCTCGACGGGGCTACGGCTGAAGCCGGCCAGGTTTGGGTACTTTGGGCGGTCGCCGACACCGGCGACGCGCAAGTAGAAGTGCCCGTCATTCGCGAGCGAGTCACTCTCGTGAATGTGAACGGCTCGGAAACCGTCGCCCACGCACCTGGCAAACGTCTTACCGTTGAGTTGAAAGGTGACCGTAAGATGGCGCCGCCAGCGATTGTCATTGATCGCATCATCGGAGCGAAACACTGATCAAGCTCGATGCAGCCGCCGCCTCCCACACGGGGCACATTTCGTCCTGCGGATCAAGGGTTGAGCATGCGCAGTTGCCGCGTCGTATTTCCGGAATGTGATTGGTCCTTTCTCCCGGCTTTGGGCGATGCCTATTGGCCGGGCGGTTGTGCGCCATCAAGTCCTCGTGCGCCGACGCAGTAATGGCCGTGAGCCCAAGCCGGACGAGCACGGGTGTCGTCTGCGCGAGACCCCTTTGCCCCAAGCTGCTTTCCATAGGGGCTGGGGAGCGAGAGGCTGACCCGCAGCGGGCTGGTCGCTGGCGCGGCGGTTAGAGCAGTCACTGCAAGAAACAGTATCACGAACATTATCACGACCTTAGATGAATTTGTTTTCATAAGACTCCAAGATCATCTTTCAATCTGGAAAACCGACGTTCAGCACGGACGGCTCATTCACCGCCCTCCAAATTTTACTTGGGCGTTCCTGAAAGTGGACGCGGCCCGACGGCCGACATGTCCCATGGCTCAAAACCAATTTGCGCCGCCGGGGAATCCAGCCGCAGGGTAAAATCACCTTTCGCCGAGTCTACAAACATCGGGTCTGCGATGATACTGTTTTTATCCTGGCCTGCCGCCTGCCACTCAGAGAAGCTCTTATTGGCAAAGAGGACCGGGTTACCGGAGGCGTTCCAGTAAATATTGCGATCAAACACACAAACGTCCCGCCCACAGTGCCCACTACCATAGTCCCCAACAGCCTTACCCTCCACATAATAGATGAGGTTGCGCTGGCAAGTGAGCTCGAACCCACCTATACCGCCGCGTTCTACTTGAGCAGTGCGATTGAACGCGAAGATGTTGTTCTCCGCCGTAATATTATGGTTGTGGTGCGCGAACAACGCGCCGTCCTGACAGCAGTATACAAGGTTCTTCTGGATCAACATGTCGTGGCTGCCTTCATCTGGGTAGATCCCCCAGCCACCGTAATCCCGTCGCACGACATCATGCACGACGTTGTAAGCGATGATGCTGTCTGGCGTGCTGCAGGTGTAAATTCCGGCCAGATCGCTGAGCATGCCCTGGCCTATGTCATGCACGTGATTGTATTCGATAATATTGCCCCTAGCCCGGCTTGGCCCGAAATCCTGGACCGAGCCCACGGATATACCTGAGTAGAACAGGTCGTAAATGTGGTTGTGAATGACCTTATTGTTTGCATTGTCGCCCACGAATACGCCCACCGATTCCGGAGTGAACCGCCCGCAGTGAGCAATCTCGTTGTCGGCCACCGTTATCCGTTGACTGTGCGGACCTTTCGGCATGGCGGCCTTGCGCTGGAGACCACGCTCGGTCAACTGGCCAGAACCGTCCGTCTCCCACGAGAAGAAGTGCCCGATCCGGATTCCCCCCGCGCCAATATCCGTAATCTGGTTGCGCGCGATCTCGATGTCGGAACAGCCCACGCCCACCTCGATGCCGTAGTTGCCGATGTGTTCGATGCCGCCGCCGGTGACGGCGCAGCGTTCGGCGTAATCAAACAGCACCGCGCCGGGCACTTCGATTCCGGCCTGCAGCGACGAGGCATAGTCGGCCGGCGGCTGCCACTCGGTGTGAGAAAACGTGATGCCTTCGAAGCGGAGGTCATGGACTGGTACGCCCTCGCGCCCAACCACCCGCACTACTTGCGTCAACCGAGGCGCAATGATCTCGGCCAAAGGCGGGTATTCTCCCGACTGTGGCAGATAGTAAAGCCGTCCTTGCGGGCGATCGAGGTACCACTGGCCGGCTGAATACCC
>Ga0315293_10003942_pt1 | contig 14234 bp, 10 predicted proteins | sample YL17G13_20_MG_FD_203071 | JGI IMG/M metagenome (GOLD analysis project Ga0315293, IMG submission 203071) | Sediment microbial communities from Yellowstone Lake, YNP, Wyoming, USA - YL17G13_20 | ecosystem: Environmental > Aquatic > Freshwater > Lake > Sediment | place: USA: Wyoming | collected... | reverse complement strand
ATAGTTATCGGCGTAGGGCAAACAATGACAGGCTCTATCCGAGAAGCCTCGGTTTAAGTTGCATGTCGATGGCGCTGAATCGTGGTCATGGGCTGATATTGAACCGAATTGGACATACGACGACGCTCGTAGGCCAGGCATTAATATTCATAACGAACTGGTCGCCGCGCAGCAGACAAAGACTACAAAATAAACGGTAAAAAACAAATATAATTTGACTTTTTGATTGTCCATTGATTATAATTGGATATAAGGCGAACCATTTCAGATAGGCGAGGAGAAAAAAACAACGGGATAAAACAACGATGACAAATTTCTCCGCTCGTCATCTCGAAGCGGTTTCGCCGAAGGGGCTCACAGTCTAAAGATTGTGTGTCCCTTTTTATTTGGGGTTAAAATGAAAGTATTCAAGGTTGAATGCATCTGCCCCACCAAGGGAAGCAATAACCTCCCCAAATACCTGGGAGACCTACGCGTCGACGTTGCAGCCACAGGCCGTTATCATTGTCAGAACTGTTCGGAAACCTATGAAATATATTCAGATGGGAATGGTCGGGTTTTCAGCAGAGTTGTGACGCGGGCTCGCCTCATCGCCGTTCATTGCGAAGAATGCGAAAAACAATATCAAAGAACGGTTTTCCTTGGTAATTTCCAGGTTGATCTCATGAATCAGGGCCGTTTCCACTGCAAAAACTGTAATAAAACATTTCAATTGAATTCAGACGGAATTGGCAATGTTAGGAGAAGTGTTGTAGACGGCATTATCGAATACGCCGACAATTTAACGGTAATCGGTGAATAATGAATTATCAACAACTTACTGAAAAACGAAAAAACAAAGAGGTTGGGGATGATGTTTATTCAATCTATTGTCGTTATTTGAATTATAAAACATATTTTCAGGATCAACAGGCGCGGTGCGCTGATAACTGGAATATGTATCTTCCGATCGATACCGCTCATGGATATGGTCAATATCCTTCAGATGTCATTGCCACGTTGATTGCTCAAAAACGCGCTCCACTGACATTTAATCTTGCAAAACCTACCGCCGACCTAATTGCCTCGGGCCTTATCCAAGCGCCCTTTGATCCTACCTTCTATCCTGTTGATAAACCGCTTACCTGGCTTACAAAGTCACTCGAAAAAGCGATGTATTCGGACAAAGAAATCTGCGATTGGGGTCAGGCGTACTTTGAACTAGTTCGCGCCGGATGCGTCATGCAGGGTGATATTTTTTTAAGAATCATTGACGATTTTCACCGTTTGGGCAACATTGCCTTGAGTAATTGTTTGCCAAACAGTGTGATGTATTCACCCGCCTGGAAGACTGCGCGAACCCGGGATTGTCCCCGATGTTTTCATGAACAATGGTTAATGCCCGATCAGGCATTAGAATATTATGGAGACAACGGCGCGGAAGTTGAAGCTGGAATTAAATCCTTCCAGAACCTTATTGATGATTTCGGTGAAAAGACCGGTGCGGTCCCGTTTTCTGGTCAGGATGGCCTCTGGGGTTCCGCAATACAATTTGTTCATGAATACAGCGTTAAGGTCAAGAAAATCAAAAAGGTTTTCATTGTTACCCAGGAAGGGGACATGGCCATTCCCGAAAACATAACAGGGGATCCCGGGAAGGTAATGGACTGGCTGGACAAAACATTCGGATTCGAAAAATGGGATTCAGAAAATATTTTCGAGGATATTGTTAAGGAACGTCGCTGTTTAAAGCAGACAATAGCGCCGGCACTGCTCGGGACCCATGTAATTGAGAGCGGCGAACCTGAAACGCAGATAGGCCAGATTCCATTCTTTACCTGGTCATGCGACCGGGTAAACGGCGAACCGCACGGAATCATCGATCAGATCAAAGACGCGCAGCGGACAATAAATTACTGGAATTCGCTCATTCAATACAAAATTCAGACCGAAGGCGGCGGCGGTGGAAAGTACATCGACGAAACGAAGTTCGTGAGCCCGGAAGAAGCTCAACGCGCAATAGAGCATCACAACGATCCCACCGAGATTTTCAAAATAAAACCGGGAGCCTTGGATAATGGGGCAAAACCCATATCTCCAATCAATGCCGGTACCGGTGTTCCGACTGAAGTTTACGCTCACCTAGACCGGATAATTAACGTATTGTGGCCGATGATTTCGAAGACAACCCCGGCAAGCCGCGGCATGCTCGAAAGCAGCACGCAGTCGGGGTATCTCTTCAATCTGCAAAAAATTCAATCCGACCAGATGGTCTATACCATCCATTATACGCTGCGGCAATACTGGAATCAGGTCTACGAGGGTTATCTTATGCAGGCAGCGAAGACCTATTCAAACGAAGGAGTGCCGCGTATTTTTTATTTCAACAAGGGTAAGGAGAAGGTTGTTTTAAACGAGCGGGTCAATTTTCCTGATGGTTCAATCGGCATCCGAAACGATATGTCGAAGTTGAATGATATCCGGCATAAAATAATTATTTCGGATCAGCAGCAATCTCCTACACAAAATCTTACCGACCTGCAGACAATGAGCGAGTATTTAAAATCCATAGCTCCAATGGCAAACATCATGCCTGCGTCGATGTCGTATACTCTCGGAGCAATAACACGTAAAATCGAGCAGTTTGACGAAGACGATAAAGAAAATCTTGATGAAATTCAAGGTCTTGAACTCGAATCAGCATTGAACGACCTTGAATTAAAATCAATCAATACGCAAATTCAGGTTGTTCAGGCAAAAACAAAGCTTGAACAAACCATTCAAATGGCAATGAATCCACAGGCCGCATTACCAGGCGGACAGGCCGCAGCCCCACAGGTTACGGACCAAAGCCAGGCAGGCGGCACTGTTCAACCACAAAATCCTGTTCAGGCTCCACAGCCTGAACTACAAGGAGCACTAGCATGAGTCACATTGATGACCCCACAAAGACAAGCCCGGAACAGGGCGCGGAAGTTCCTGCGGTAAAAACGTTGATTCCCGATGTTACTACCAGGGAGTTTATTGATACCCTGAAGGTAAAAACGGGAAAAACCGAGGATGAATTAATGGCCTTGGATGACAAAACCATGCAGGAGTTAATGGAACAAAGCTTTGAAACTATTAAGGGTGGTAAAACCGACGCGAATTCTTCTGAATCGGCCATACCCGCGGGCAAGCAACCTGCGGCAGCGCCGGCGGAAGATGGAAAGGAGATTTCCGTCCAGGTAAAACCGTCCTTGCTCAAACCATTTTCAACCGCTGGGGACCTCAAACAAGCTCTTAACGAGCTGGTAAGGAAAGCCAAGGAGAGCAACGATACCGTCGATGTTCTTCAGAAGCGAACCATACCAAACCTGAATGAGGAAATAGCGCGCCGGGACAGAGCGTTATCTACTGTCTCCACCGAGAACTCGACATTGAAAACTGAGATCGAGGCATTGCGCAAATTAAAACCAGCGGATCAGCCGGCGGCTGTTGTCACTGCGCCTAATGACGAGGAACTTCCTGAAATTCCTGATATGGGGACCAGTGAGGATTTTGATCCCTTCAATCCGGATGACAGGAAAAAATTTCTGGACGCTTTGACGGTAATGCGCAAACGTGACGAGATCTATTCAAAAAAGATCAAGGAACTTTCAGCGCAGAATCAAGCGCCCCAGCCAGGCGCAAGCGAGAAACCGGCCGCAACAGTGCCTGATAATTCAAGGATTGTAGATGATGAATATCAGGCCGCAAGAGCATTGCAGTCCAACGGGGTATTCGGCGATTTGATGCGCACGAACCGGGACATTACCGCAATCAACAACGATTACGTCGATTTCGGAAAAAAGCTCGCTACCTTCTACGGAATTCAAAAGTCTGTAGATGAAAATGGATTGTTTACTCCTGAAATCAATAAGATTTTATACGAGTATTTCAATCCATTGAGCACCGAAGGAGACAAGATCCGTTCTGCCGCGAAGTCTCAGGGAATCGAGCCTCCTGCCGACGATGAACTCATGGCATTACGCAGAATAACCACCGTAAGGCAGCTACAGAAGTCCCGTTTTAAAAGGGATGAGCGAGGAGCCACCGTACCTATATCAGTGGAAGAAGCCTTTGCGATCGCGCAGGGGACAAATCCCAATCTGTTCAAGAAAACCGATTCTGTCGAAACGCGACGGCAGGAAGCGGAAAAAATGTCAGCGGCAATTGAAAATCGCAACAGGCACACAACCGACATTCCCCCGGCAGTTGGCGCCGAGATAACGAATGTCGACAGGATTCCGTTCGAAAAGTTCATGCAGCTTTTAAGCAAACCAATGGACACCTGGTCGGTTGATGAAGCCAATATGGTCAAGGCAGTGGCAAAAGCCAACAACATGAGCGACGAGGAAATAAAATTCCTGGTCGACGAGCAGCAGAAACCAAAACCTAAAACGTAAACAGGAGTTTCAATATGGCAGACGTACCAGGCACCCCGACTACCCTTTCCGGAATGGGCGCGGCCGCTCTCCGGAAGATCCTTTTTTCCAACAAGCTTCGGCAGCCTAAAGTCCTGCCGTCGATTTTTACCAATCTGCCCGGTCAGGCAAAAATCATCGACAAGCAGATTGTCATCGAGAGCAGCGGCATCGTAACAACGATCGACGCGGATCCCTCCGGTCCCGAGAACGAACATCGGCTGGCAATGGTAAAACCGTACAGCTATGCACCGGTATTCGGATCAGAAGCCTCAAAGCTCGGAAGCGAAGAGGGAGACGATCTGCTCTGGTGTTCGCTGTTCTACAACGAGGTATTCAAGGCATTCAAACGCTGGGCATTCGGGATCAACTTCAACGACACTGCATACCTCAAGCTGGCACAGACCAACATGCCCCGCCTGCTGCTTTTCATGGCCGAACTGTATGACGTTCGCTGCCAGACGGGTCTCATGCTGCAGGGTGACGACGCATTGGTCGCGCATCCCGTTCATTACGTTCAGCAATTCACTCCGAACTGGCTGATTCCGAATCTCAACGAATCGGATTTCCCTGCCTACGATCCCGCCACCGCCGCCCTTCCGACGGAAACCGATGGGTCGATAGATTCCAAGGGATACTATTCTTCGAAGTATTATACCGGTTCGGCATCCTTTGCGGAAACCATCGCCGTGGCTCTCATGCAGGCAGCGGGAACGGGAGAAACGCCGGAAAACATGCTGACAGGAGAATTTGTCCTGTTCTGCATCAACTACGCGCGCAGCGTCCTGAAAATCCCGCCGATCATGCTTGATGGCGTTCCCACGCATATCATGGCAATTCCTACCCGCGTGAAGCAGTGGTTCCTGAATCCCAACAACTCGGGATCCATCGGTGAACTGGTAACCAACAAAGCGGCGTACCAGACCAACCGGGGGGATATTGTCATTCCGAATGAGCTGGGCAGACTCATCGACGGCGGCCTCCTCCTAGTCGAAAACCTGCGCGGTCCCACGCTCACCGTGGGAGGTTCCGAGGGCGCGTATACCCTTACCCCGGGTTTCATGCAGCCGGGCGACAACGACGACCGCAACAACGCCGACTGGTCGAACACCTCCGGAGACACGAACTACGTCTTCGATATGTGCCAGATCATGGGCGCGGAAGCACTGTTCCACCTGCGCGTCGACTCGATGAATACCAAGCTGAGCGAAACGACTCAGTACGGCCAGATCGAGGCGAAGGGAGCCTATCTGGGTGATGGTATTCAGATGGGTATGTTCGACAAGGACACAGCAAGCAGGACCGGAGGAACGGCTGCAACAAGAAGCGGTATCTACCGCGGTTCAGCGCAGATTCCCATCGGCCGCACGCCGTGGATAAGCTGATAGCAGATTCCAATCCATAAACAAAGCAGGGGGTAGCGCAAGCTACCCCCTGTATTAAGTACTTATGCCATATGAAATTAAGTATCAAAAAAGGCACGAAGAATGTTTCATGTGAAACACCCATATAAAAAACCATTATCAAGGAGAGTGCCATGCAAGGCAGCGATGTAACAATCAGCGGGAACCAGTTTCGCAATTTTGGGCAGTTCGCGGACCTGCCGGAAAAATTACAGCCGGCTATGGAGAGCGGACTGAGTTTCTTCGAACTCAGGTTTCAAGGCGAAAAACGGTTCAATATGAACGTTTTCGGGTTCTACGATGTTGTAGTCGAACGCAATATGGAGGTGGTACGCAGAAGCTCTGTCAGATATAACGTCGATTGGCGGACCGGCAGGGATGCTAAAATAACTTTCCAATGCGAAAATCAAAAGACGGGGTTATCGATTGCATTCATGGTCGACGATCCGTTCTGGCACAACCGCATGATGATGGCGTTCAATCCCGTCTACATGATATTCGCATTGCATACCAGGGAAGGGCAGATTCCAGGCTCTATCGTAAGTGGCGAGATTGAATGCATGCGCGAAATCTGCATGGAAAAAGCCATACAGTATGTTGCCATAAATCCCCTGAACCGCACCTTATGTGCTGATTACGACGAATCCGTCGTTGACGATTTTATCCAATCGAAACAAAAGGGCAACCGGCGGCCGGTACGTCTCCGCAAGCTGAAAAGAAACGCCTATATTACCCGGCCGGAAATCATCCATATTATTCACGACAACGATCGGAATCAATTCGGATGGACGAATAGTGAAGCGTTCAACAAGAAAATCAAAGAGCCGACGCTGGCCCTCATCGAACGCCGCGGCATATCGCGAACGATTGAGCCTCGGCAATCGGTAACGCAAGGCCAGATACAGGATATGGTAGCCCAGGCAATCCGGTCTATGACACCGGAACAGATCAGAACAATGATTTCCTCGACGACCAGTACCGTTCCTGTCGGTCCTGCCAATAAAGTTCTTGCAAAAGAATCAGGATTTTCAGCGCCAAAGCCGCCGGAATTCAAGAACAAAACCTTTTTTATTCGCATGAAATATCCGGACGCAAAAGAAGAAGCGGCAAGGCGCGGGATGCTGGGCTTTGACGGAGTTCCCAGACGAGAACTTATCAATGCGCTCATAATAGACGAGGACAACCGCAAGGCGAAATGGGATTCTGAACAAAAGCTGGCGCCGGGAGTAAGCGCTCCGGTCCCGGGAGAAAAAATTGACCCCGGCGAAGACATGACGGCCGGATAAAGGAATATCATGAGTTTACAGTCATTGCTCGATAGATTGGAGGCCCGGGGCGGAACCGGATGGGACCGTTCAACGGGCAGCCAATCTCTCGCAAAAATAGTGGAAATCGGGCAGGACCAGCTTATCGATGATGTCTATGATAAACGGGTATGGATCGACCCGGGAAACAATGGGTATCCTCCTTATTTGAAAACAGTAGCGGGAACAAACACGTATGACATCATCGCGGCAAACCTCAACGGTGTAACGAGTATCACGAAAAACATAGGTGGATCCGAGGTCGAGGTCGTTCCCGAAATTGTTACCAAGGTTTTCACCGATGTATCGAGTTCCTATGCATACAGCAGAGCTCCGATTGACCTGCAGGCGTATGACGTAAACCCGTTTTCATCGGATTCGAGCAGGCAAAGGATTTTATTGATACCGGTCCGGGTTGAAGGCGCATTGGAAAACACCCCGGCGCGGGTAACCTTTCCCTTTGATCCAAGTACCCATGACGATTATTATTACTGCGAATTTCTATGGCAGGCGCCTCGGTTAATCAGCGAGTTCATTCCTTTGGTTGTTCCATTGAAATTCGAACTGGCACTTGAGGAGTTCGTCGTCGGTTACTGCCAGGAATTCGAACACGGCGGGTTGTCGGATTACATTGTGACGTTTTTCACCCGGCAGATGTCTAACGGACAAAGCTGGGTCGATCGATACAAAACCTATATGCAGCGCGGAGCTCCTCACCTTTCAACAAAGGTAGTTCCACGGGTCTGTTAAGGAGGATACGGTATGTCTATCGGTGAACTTTTCAAAGGATTCCCCAGAATTTCAATGGAGGGAGCCGCAAAGTTTCTTCCAGGGATAACCGAAACCGAGGTAGTTTCTTCGGCCTCGGCCGACGGCGTTCCTGCTACCATTAATAATTCCCGCCTGATTTCAGTCGATACCGACGGTATTGTAAAATTCGATTTTAAAGATGAATCAGGCAATGTCTGTACTGAAGTCAAGTATATGGCAAAAGGGGTATGGTACCATTATCGCAATGTATCAAAGGTCTATCGGTACTATACGGGAACAACGGCTGTCACAACGACAGTATACGGAACAAACGGGGTTGCGGTAGTTGGTCTGAAACTTCATCGCTAAAGGAGACATCCTGAAGTGAAAGAGTTCCAGCCACGTTCACAGAGGCAGAACGAAACCGAAAGAGAATTCGGCCAGGCCGAAGGCGCGCCGTTCAAAAAAGGCGTCTATAACGATATCACGGGTTCTTCCGTTCCCAAAAGCGCGGTGTCTGATTCGTGTGGCTATATTCCATTCGAAGATAGGATGCAGACCGCTCCCGGGTGTCGGAAGTGGTCTGATACTACGCTTCCCCCTCTTCCCGGCAGGACCGGGTATTCCTTTTCAAAAACCGGGAAACGCATTACAAAGACCCTTGGAGAGGATTTCAGCGAATCCGACGAGGGAAATTATATTGTCCATGACGATGGAAAACACGAACTTATCGAAACGTATGTCAGCGCCACCCAGGTTGATGTTGAAACAGAGAGTGCGCACAAAGCTTCGGATGCAGGTTGGCTCCGCGGGGAAATAAACGGGACCAATAACAAGCCGATTTCAGGAAAATATCTACTCCATATCGATACCCGCCTTTTTGTTTTTGATGCGGCGGTGACGGCATACACCCGCTGTTATTGCATTTCATACCGCGATCTGCTTAACTCCTTTTCAGTAATCGATTCGGAGGGAGACAACGCAATAATATTCAATGCGGGTGGAATATTCCGCATCGATTTAAGTGTTGATGCCGGGTATCTATACTGGAAAACAAATTCTCCTGTTCCTCGCACGCTGCTGACATCGGTAGCAAAATCAATAGCGAACGTTTACGGTAACAAGTATACCTATGGATGCGCGCGCTTATCAGGAGACGACATTGCGCGCGACCGGACCGGCAGCGCCATTGAGCATGAAACAGGTACGTGTTATCCTTCAACCACCGACTATAAAGACTACGCGGAAGTCTGGGGAACCCGGCCGGTAGGTCCTGCTATAACCACCTATGACGTTCTTGCCGGAGGTGTTGTTTACGATACGATCGCATTTTTCAGCGCGATATCAAACGGACAGTGGAGTATTCCCATTGATGGAGTGACTACTAATTTCGCGGCGGATTTTACGGGCGTCGTTACCATGGCTGATGTCGCGACGCGAATACAGAACTCCATGAGAACGGTCAACAGTAAAATCACCGTCGAATTCATGGAAGACCATCTTGTAATAAGAAACCCCGTCGAGGGCGGAACGCTCGGCTACACCTCCGCAGGGACCGCAGGAACCGACATAGGATCCGCGACAATGGGATGCCAGTCCGGCGTAGCGGCTATTGCTCATAGCACCTTTACGGTCAAAAGAATAGTAGGAACGCTGCATTGTCCTGTCGATCCCGTTGAAGCGGCGATTTATCAGAGCCATCATACCCATTACCCGGTATGGCGATCGCTTGATCTCGGGCAGAACGGCATCGATCCCCTGAGCGGCGAGGGAAATAATGAAGAGCAATTCATCTGGCTTTGCGACGTTCCTATTGCAAAGGCGTTTGTGGCCGCGCGGTCAGGCACTGTGGTCACCGCTACTGCCGGGACCTTTCAGGTAATGGATGAAGGCGCAAAACTGCGATTTCAGGACGGTACGGAAATCACCCTCGAAACCTATGTTTCCGCTACCGAGATGACCACAACCGATGCGGGATCGATATCAGGCCAGGCAGCAGCCATAGGCGGGGATTATTCGCTTACAAAATCAATACGGGTGATGACGGCCGCACAGACTACCAGCACCATCACCGGGTTAAATACGGTCACCAGGTCTGCGGGGACCACCTTTTCCGTGGCGGATGTCGGTAAAACTATTTACTGGCCCAATGGATTGCGATCGCATATCATCGCCTATGTCGACGAAAACTCCGTGACCGTTTCAGAAACACAGACAATACTTTCTACCGGCGCATGTATCGATCCGAAGTGCAGGAACTTCACCGACAACATCGACGATGATACTTTGCGATCGAGAATCAAACCTGAGTTCTCTTTGTTTCACCGTTTTTGGGAAGAACTGCCGGATTGCGATACCGGGGCTCTCATGAGCGGGTGGATTTTCGCGGGAATCAGAGATACCAAAATCGCGTATTACGGCCAGGTAACACAGAAGAAGGAGCACCTGATCGGCTATTATTACGCCGGCAGGCAGTATTTGAAATACAAGGACAAGATACTCGGGTTCAGCGCATTTCCCGATTCCATGACCGTCTATTGCGCGAACAGTACCATAATCCACCCCACAAACACATTCATAAGTTTCAGCTTGAATAAAATTCAATCGGTTTGTATCATAGCCGGACAAACAACGGCGGATGAACAGCGGGGAGTATGGGATTGCGCATCATTCAAAAAGATGCCGGATGGAATCGATATCGTCATAACGAGCGAACCCAGACTTCGTTATTTTGACGGAAGATCGTTCAGCGAAGATATCGCCGATAAACGGTACACAAAAACGATTGAAAAGCTTGCGCGCGCGGTCGCGCTTTTATACGATTCAACACACGGCCTTACTATTTATGGGAGAGAAGCCTGATGGCTGTTTATCAGAAAGAAGCAGGGGTTGCCCATGGCCGCGGTTTTTCCGAAGCGGATCCCAACGGTTATCTCGCAAAACTGACTGGATGGTTGACCAGACCACCGACCGCAGGCAGCCCGCAGGAATTCACCGCTGACGCCGGGACCAATGTCATAAGCGCGGCAGGTCATGGATACGTCGATTATGATATCGTAAGGGTATCGAATCTGGGTGGCGCTTTGCCGGGCAATCTGGCGGTAGATACCAATTATTGGGTCATCTACGTTGACTCCGGTTCGTTCATGCTTGCGACGACCTACGGCAATGCAAAAGCGGATATTGAGATAGACATCACGTCCGCGGGAACCGGAACCCATTCGGTTTATAAATATGGCGGCGGTCCGGGTTGGAAGATTGTCGAGGACAAGAGTTCGTTACCCTCGTTGCCTTTCACCGCCAACGCCGGAACAGAAGAACTGACCATTGCAGCAGGACATTCGTTCGGGTATACCGATGTTGTGTGGGTATCAAATTCGGGCGGCGCGCTTCCGGGTGGATTGGCGGCAAACACTCCATATTATGTTATCCCGGTGAGTTCGACGAAAATAAAACTTGCGACAAACTTTACTAATTCGGGACCGGGAATCAACATTACCGATGTAAATATTACCTCTGCGGGTACCGGAGTACATTCAATAGTCCTGGTTGAAAAGTATATCGTTTTCTGCGATACCGCAGCTCCGGCGGTAAACGATATCAATACCAGCCCGTCCGGCGGTCCGCCGAAATTCATCCGCATAGGGTTGTATAATTCCGAAGCGGCAAAAATACGGATTATGATGTATTGCTGGTGGGATGCGGTAACGACCCATTCGGGATACGGGCTTTGGTTCGGGAACGGCGTTGTCACTGCTGACGACGCCGATTTTGCTTATGATTTCCGGGGTGGAGACGAGACAATGATTTTTCAGTCCCGTATCGGCACCGCCTGGCATACCTGCGGGATAACCGAATTTACCGGAGACGCGGAATTACTTGAAGGGACCGATAAATACGGAATACTGCAATCAGGAGCAACGGCCGGAACCAGTGTCGTTCTTCAACTCGATACCGGAGAAGCGGCAAATTTTACCATTGGTAATTATTATTTTATTTTCGATTTCAATAACGACCATGTTCTGGTAGCATCGAGTTATTATCAGAATTGGGTCAACTGTGTCAAGGTGACCGATGTTGATACGGGGACAGACCAGATTACCGTCGATACGCTCGGTTATTCTTTCCCGGCAGGATCGGTCATCGCCGCCTATGCGCATCGGTGGGTGGGTTTTACAAACGGCACCGATAAATTCAATGCAAATAACATGAATTATCTTTTTGGTGGTTATTCAAAAATGCCCTATAAAAACACCGCGCTGAATCAATCTGTTTTCCATGATGGAAGGGCCACCATAAATATAACGGAGATGCGAGCCGGGACGGTTTCTGTTTTCTTGACGTATGTCGCCCCGAATAGAAAAGGATATTGGGGTACGGAAGACATTTACGTTATAGAAGGAACAGAAGGATACGGGATTCTCAAAAACATTATCGGTACAAATCAGGGGACGATGGCCGTGGGACTGGACGGAAGGACCGACGAAGGGAAAAACTATTTGTATTTTCAGGCGATGGGTACGATTTTCAGTAATGGCGTCAATGCAGCGCTGTTTCTTGATTCGACTTCAGCATCATAGGGGAAATATGTGGCATTTGAAGCAGGAATCAGACATACCTTTCCTGAAACTCGTCTCAGCAGCGGCGGGGTTGTCAATAGCGGCGGCAGCGTATTTTTCAATGCCTCGGGCCATACTTTTCCCAGCCTGCGGTATGCAACCGGCGGGTTCATCAATTCCGGCGGAATGGTGTTTTCTCCTTTATCTATTCATTATACTTTTCCTGACCTGCGGTATTCGGAAGGACAGGTTTTTGATTCGGGCATTACAACCTTTTCAATCGGCAAGCGGTTGTATTTATCGGTTCTGCCGCGTGGCATCAACGATGATACGGTCCACCTGGCGCTGGGCGTCAATGTCGATTTTGTCGGTTATCCGCGAATCGGCCGGAAACCGCTTACCGTACAGTTCGAACAGCGGTCCCGCGGCCCGATCGTCGAATTCTACTGGCTGTTCGGAGACGGTAACCGATCGTTCCATACCGATCCCGGGAACATATACAAACGGGTCGGCGTTTATGATGTCAGTCTCAGAATCAGAATCTCAAACCGGTATTACACGTGTAAAAAACTGCGGTATATCTACGTTCTCGCGGGGGATCTCATCGTGAGCACCACCGACACCGCTCTGCGGTGCGCCATAACCAGGGACCAGGGAATAGGAATGTACCGCATTCCCGTCGCCGATATGCCTATGCCGGAAGCGCGCGTGGGTGTTTTATCCGTCCTGGATACGGCAGGAGTAAGCCGCGGGCTCGTCCTTGACGCCACTACCGGGTTGTGGTACGACGTGACGACCAGGGAAATAAACGGGGAATCGACCGAATGGCAGGGCATTGGAAGTGTCGATTTAACGAGATCCATACGGTTCGGTGAGGATAAAGCCGCTGAAAAAAACAAAATCAGGTTCGGGGAGGGACATCTCGGGGTCAGGCCCATAGATGAAAAAAACAGGGGTTTATCAGGATACGACGATAACGGATTCCCGGACGGTATGGAAGCCACGCTTAAAGCTTACGTCGACGGCGAGCAGACAACACCCTTTGCGGAAATAAGAAGCATACCGTTTAATGACGAATTGAAAATACGGGGTGACCTGAAAGCAGATAAAAAGATCGAGGCAACCCGGGTGCAGTGGGAATTGATTACCAACCGGGGAGCCCATTTAATTACCGACCGGCAGATGTCGTATGTTGTTTCGAGAAAATCGGCGCCGCCGCCTATGCGCATAATGTCGGAAGCCAATTATCAGCGCGAACTCGCCGATATCGTTATCTGGCCGGCGTGGATAGGCGGGGTTCTGCGCGACAGGAAAACAGGCGCGCGGATTACGGGGGCAACAGGAGCCACCGCGGTAACCGGCCTGGATTCGCGGACCGGCAGCGCAATAAAGTTTTCATCCGCCATCGTGCTCGGGACCGCCAGCCCGACCTCTTTGTTTTTCTGGGCAACGGCCGCCGTTACGGTAAAGTTCGGTACTACAACAATCCCGACGACCGCGCACGACAGCATAACCATAGGGCTTAATACCTGGACGCTTTATTATGCCGATAGCATAAGCGAAGGCGGATCCCTGTCGATAACGCCATCCGGAGAGCTTTTGCTGTTCGATTTACGATGCTTCCGGCCCCTTCTGTCTTCTGCGGCCCGGGCGTATTATTTTGATGATGTGGAAAAAACAGGGGGAAAGGTGGTGCTGCCGCGATGAACGATTCAATGAGAGACCACGGACCGCAATGGAAAACATCAGCGCCGGTACCCTCACAGCTCACCGAAATCCGCATGACCGTGGACC
>Ga0315293_10003939_pt1 | contig 14239 bp, 12 predicted proteins | sample YL17G13_20_MG_FD_203071 | JGI IMG/M metagenome (GOLD analysis project Ga0315293, IMG submission 203071) | Sediment microbial communities from Yellowstone Lake, YNP, Wyoming, USA - YL17G13_20 | ecosystem: Environmental > Aquatic > Freshwater > Lake > Sediment | place: USA: Wyoming | collected... | reverse complement strand
AGCATATATCTTTTGAAGAAGGGCAAGCTTCGCGTCTTTTATCGCGTAGTCGACGTGAGTTTTCCCGGCGGGGAACTTCTTCTTCAAGGCCGTTATCTTCGTCTTGACGCCCTCGCCGGAGGCTTCCGGCAATTTATCGAGCGAGATGTACGCCGGCTCGATCGCAAAAGAGCTTATCGCGTCATATGGACAGAAGGTCGATCCGACCTCATTCATAGGCAGGAGCTGCAGGATCGAGAGGCCCGCTTTCTTGCACAGGTCTATAACGAACCTGAGGTCATTGAGATCGCCGATCCCTGCGCTGTCCTTGGAATAGACGGAGAATAGCGGAACCAGTATCCCCGCCCTCCTCTGTTTCCCTATCGTTTTCCAGTTATTCTTCGGCATACGTACAGACATTCTAATACCACCGCCCTATAAAATCAAGCGGTATTCAGGGTCAACCCTTGTCGACCGGGTCGGTGGGACCGGGGCGGTCGATAAGGTTCCGGCAGAAATTTTTTAAAATAGTTGCAATAATTTTCCCGAAAAAAGCATCTATATAGTAGGAAACCTTATCAACCCTTGTCGACCGGGTCGGTGGGACCGGGGCGGTCGATAAGGTTAGGGAGGCAATATGGTTTATCACATTTGTAACAGAAGCATAGTGGATTATGTAATATTTAACAACGAAAAGGAATTTTCACGCATGTTACTGGCAATCCGTTACTATCAATATGGAAAACAAGCGGTAAATCTTGCTAGATTCATTAAGGATGCTACTTCTAAAAACTCTCTTTGCAATACTGAAATGATGCTGCCGGTAGGGCAAAAAATATTGGTTAATGTCATTGCATATTGTCTTATGCCGACCCATATACATATAGTACTGGAAGAGTTGGCCGATAATAGCATATCCGTATACATAAATAATATCCTCAATAGTTACACGCGTTATTTTAACGTAAAACACAATAGAAAAGGCCCTCTGTGGGAAGGGCCATCCAAAAAGATACCGATTAATACCGATGAGCAATTAATGCATGTCACGCGATATATACATCTAAACCCCGTAACGGCCTATATTGTAAACAAGCCGGAGGAATGGCCATACTCCTCTTATAAAGAATATATATCAAACCGCAAAAGTGTCACAAAAATATGCAGCTACGAGCATATTTTGGACATTAGGCCAGATCTTTACAAAAAATTCGTTGATGATGCAATCGTATATCAAAGAGAGCTTGCGCATATTAAGGATACAATATCCTAATAAGCATAGACGCCTTTGACCATAAAATCGACCGGGGCGGTGGGACCGGGGCGGTCGATAATGGTTGATCGGGAGAAAAGGTTATTAAAATTGAAATCCCCGTTTGTGCATGTTATCATATTTGTGCCATGGATATGAAAGCCGTCGCCAAAAGTTTTGTGAACCTATTTTATCCCCTGCATTGCGCCGGATGTAAAATTCCTCTTGACCCATTGAACGACCCCGGCATCTGCATTTCATGTGAGGCCGGCATACAGCTGAACCCCGGACCGTATTGCGCAAAATGCGGGCGCCCGATGCCGATAGCAGGCGATACGTGCGATGAGTGCAAGAAGATTCATTTCTATTTTTCCGTCGCGCGCTCGGCATGCCTCTATGAAGGGACCCTGAAAGAATTGATCCATCTCTTCAAATATAAAGGCAAGATCGCGTTATCGAAAATATTTTCCCGCCGCATGGCCGAGTTTCTAAAGTCTAACATATACATGATCGACGGGATCGATCTCGTGACATCGGTTCCGATGCACGGAAGGCAGGTGATGGACCGTGATTTCAATCACGCGAATGTGCTGGCCGCCAATATCGCGAAGGAATCCGGGATACGTTTTACCGATACGCTGGAGAAATATCTCGCGACACGCCGCCAGAACGAGCTTTCGCGCCAAGAGCGCTTATCCAATCTGACGGGCGCATTCAGGATAAAAAGAGGCGCCTCACTTGGCGGTTTAAGAATACTCCTAGTGGACGACGTCATGACTACCGGCGCGACGTGCAGCGTTTGCGCGAAGACGCTTCTGGATGCGGGGTGCTCTGAAGTACGCTGCCTCACGCTGGCAAGGGGACTATGAAAATAATTGACCGCTACATGACTAGGGGATTTCTGGTGTCATTCGTATGGTGCCTTTTTATATTCAACGTCATGGCGATAATAATCGACATATTTTCCTTTATAGAGGATATCGTCAAATACAAGATCCCGGCCGATTCCATCGCAGCATTCTATATATACTATTCCCCCACCATACTGCTGCAGGTAACGCCGATGGCGGTGCTCCTCTCGACGATATTCGTCCTCTCGAACCTCAACAAGAATAATGAGATCACCGCGATGAAGTCGAGCGGCATAAGCCTGTGGCGCATACTCTCGCCCATCATCATACTCGGCCTTATCATAAGCACATCGATCTTCATCGTGAACGACAGGGTGATACCGATAAGTTCTAAAGTGGCAAACCTGATAAGGCGCGACGAGCTTGAAAGAGAGAAGCGGAAGAATAGCCCGCAAAAGGTCATAGATAACGTCGCGGTCTACGGCACGGGCAACAGGATCGTCTTCGCGCGCTCCTACGATCCCGAGAAGAAACTGTTAACGGACATTATAATACACGAGCATGACAAATCGGAGAACCTCACCTCGAAGACGACGGCCCGGAGAGGCATCTGGACCGGAAACGGCTGGAAGTTCTACAATGTTATAACGTGGCGGATAGACAATACGGGCAGGATATTGAGCGACCCCGTCTTCTATGCCGAAAAAGTGATCCCTTTAAGAGAGCGCCCGCGCGACTTCGCATATAATGACTGGCATTCGGAATACATGAGCTATAAGGAGCTTAATGCTTACATCAATAACTTCAAAGGGACGGGTGCTAAGGTCGTAAAGAACCTGATGGTAGACCTGTATTACAAGGTCTCGTTCTGCGTGATAAGCCTCATAATAATACTGATCGGCGCGCCGTTCGCGCTCATCACGACCCGCGGAGGCGTCCTGATAGGCGTGGGAATGAGCATCGCGATCGGCCTTCTTTATTATGCATTCATCGCGATAAGCATCGCGTTCGGAAAGGCCGGCATGCTGCCGCCGATAGTGGCGGCGTGGCTTGGCAATGCGGTGTTCGGGGTTATAGGGATATATCTGATCAACAAGCGAAGCTAATCCGCTCCTTCACCGTCAATATGGACGTGGGATCCTTTCGCTTTCCTCGTTATTACCCTCTTCAGCGTCGTGTGTTTGACCACAAGCTCTCTCGTGTTTTTGACGTTCAGCTTTTCGAAAAGGAACTCGAACTTCGCCTCTATCTCTTTCGCGATTAGATCCCGCACATCTACGGCCAGGCCCATTATCTCTTTTTTGAACGGCCCCAGCGCCTTCTTCCTCACGCTGTATATGAACTGCTCTTCCGTCTGGTCGGCCTTCTTCTCGGAGGCGCAAGTTTCTTTGATCCATTCGTATATCTTCGCTTTCAGCTCCTTCGGGAAATGCGGGCTGTCGTAGACCATATTCTGGAATCCGGTCGCCAGATGCACTTCGGCCGTCTCTTCTTCAGGGAATTTGCCGAATGCGTCCTCAGGGAGCGTCGACGCGCCGTGCTGGACCGCGCCGGCCAGGCCGTATTCCTCGCGCGCTATTTTGGAAAGGTTCTTCAGCGTCTCGAAGTCAAGCTTGACCTTGGCGATCGTCCCGTCCGGCAGGACGACTCCTCCGTGGGATGTGCCGGTCTGGATACTTATCTTCGATATGCCGCAGCGCCCTTTGCGTAAGCGCTCCCTGTAGCCTTCCATGAAGGCCCGTAAGTCTTCCGGCGTGGAATTCTGATGCCCCACTTCGCCTATCTCTCCGCCGACCGATATCTCTATACCGCGCGGCTGGTTCTGTCGGATAAAGTTCGTGAGGAGGGCACAAGCCCCGTAATTCGCCTCCTGCTGTTTCTTGATCTTGGGCTTACTTAAATCAACTACTGTGGATGAATCGATATCGATATTGTAGAAGCCGGCCTCTATCGCGTGAACTATTAATGCCTTTAAGCTGTCGATCTCTTTTTCGGGATTCTCTTTATAATTCTTTGCATTGACCTGAAAGTGGTCACCCTGGATAAACACAGGCCCGGTCCATCCTTCCTTCAGTGCCGCCGCAAGACATACGGCGGTATATTCCACCGCCGGCTGACCGGTATAGCCCATCTCCGACTTCGCTATCTCGAATATAAAAGCGCCCGCGTTATTCTTCCCGGCGACCCGAAAAATAGCCTTCGCGAGGTCGTAAGTCATCACTCTTAAGTTTATCGCCGGCACTGTAAAATTACGCGGCACATCTCCTTTGCCGCGGGCGAGATAAAATCCGTTTATGCTCGAAGGGTAGATCCCGGCCTTGTATGCGAGGTCCGTTATCTTCTTGGCTATCCTCTTCTTCTCGTCGATATTATCTGTCAAAATGAGTTCCATTGCCAGTTTGTCCATGTCAAGCGGCCTTCTACCCATCTAAAAACCCCTCTCTTTCTATAGTTTAAATTCGAAATCCGAATATCGAAATTCGAAACAATATCGAAATCCTAATTTTCAAAATTTAAAACGTACAAGCTTGGAACATTTGAATTTTGTATTTTGAATTTGTTTCGGATTTCGGATTTAGAATTTCGGATTTTTAATATACTACGTCCCCATCTCCCAGCTTTCCAGGTACTTCCTCTGCTCCTCGGTCAGCGTATCTATCTTCACGCCGAGCGAGGAGAGTTTCAATTTAGCGATATTTTTGTCGATAGCTTCAGGGACCTCGTAAACTTTCTTCTCTAATCTTTTGTAGTTCTTCGCGATGTATTCGCACCCCAAAGCCTGATTGGCGAAGCTCATGTCCATGACGCTCGCCGGGTGGCCCTCCGCGGACGCGAGATTGATGAGCCGCCCCTCACCCAGAAGATTTATACGCCTGCCGTCCTTCAGCGTATATTCTTCGACATAATCCCTGACGGTGCGCTTCTTCACGGCGATCTTTTCGAGAGCCGGTATATCTATCTCCACATTGAAGTGGCCCGAATTCGCTATTATAGCGCCGTCCTTCATCGCGACGAAGTGCTCCTTCCTTATTACATTGATGTCGCCTGTAAGAGTAACGATCACGTCGGCCTTTTTGCACGCCTCTTTGATCGGCGAGACGGTGTAACCGTCCATGACGGCCTCGAGCGCTTTAAGCGGATCGATCTCTATGATGGTGACGTTGGCGCCCATGCCCCTGGCGCGCATCGCAAGCCCTCTGCCGCACCAGCCGTAACCGCATACGACGAAGTTTGATCCTGCCAGAAGCACGTTCGTCGCGCGCAGGATCCCGTCGACCGTCGACTGGCCCGTCCCGTACCTGTTATCGAACAGATGTTTCGTGAGCGCCTCGTTCACGGCGATTATCGGATAGAGGAGCAATTTCTGCCGTTCGAGGCTCTTCAGGCGTATAACCCCGGTCGTCGTCTCCTCCGTGCCGCCCAGGATATTCCTGACGAGATCCGTCCTCGACTTCTGCACGGTCGAGACCAGGTCGGCGCCGTCATCCATCGTGATGTTCGGCTTCATATCGAGAACGCTGTTTATGTGGCTATAGTATTTCTTGTTATTCTCGCCCTTTATCGCGAATGTGGGGATGCCGAAATCTTTAACGAGCGATGCGGCCACGTCATCCTGCGTGCTCAAAGGATTCGACGCGCAGATGATCACTTCCGCGCCGCCCTCTTTCAGCGTATGCGCGAGGTTCGCCGTCTCTGTGGTGACATGAAGGCATGCGGCGACCTTCAGGCCCTTAAGTGGTTTCTCTTTCTTGAAACGTTTGCGGATAAGGGAGAGGACCTTCATGTATTCGTTCGCCCATTCTATCCTCAGGCGCCCCTTATGCGCTAAGTTTAAGTCTTTTACGTCGTATTTCATTACTCTATGCTCCTATTTTAAATACTTTTTAAGCTCCTTCGCCTGATCCGTCTTCTCCCACGTGAATGCGTCCCCGCTCCTTCCGAAATGGCCATAGGCGGCGGTCTGTTTGAAACGGTTGCCGTCAGACTCGCGCAGCTTCAGTTCCGCTATCATGCCGTGCGGCGTAAGTTCAAAGTGTTCCTTTATTATCTTCACTAACTTCTCATCCGATACCGAGCCCGTGCCGTAGGTATTGACCATTATTGATACAGGTTCGGCGCGGCCGATGACGTATGCGAGCTGGATCATGAGCTTGTCGGCGAGTTTCGCGGCGACGATATTCTTCGCGATGTAGCGCCCCATGTACGCCGCCGAACGGTCGACCTTCGTGGGGTCTTTGCCCGAGAACGCGCCTCCGCCGTGCGAGACCGTTCCGCCGTAAGTGTCGACTATGATCTTGCGGCCCGTCATGCCGGTATCGGACTGCGGCCCGCCTATCAGAAATAGCCCTGTCTGGTTGATAAAGAACTCCGTATCCTTATCCATGTAATCCTTCAATACCGGCTTCGCCACCTTCTCGATCAATTCTCTCCTGCCCGCTTCGGAGAATAGGCCGGTCTTCCTGTCAATAAGTTCCTCGGTATGCTGAGAAGCCAGCACCACCGATGTGACCCGGGCCGGCTTTCCGTCATGATATTCGACCGTGACCTGCGACTTCCCGTCGGGCCCGAGGTGCTTCAATGTGTTCTTTTTGCGCAGCTCCGCCATCTTCGCGCACAGCTTATGGGCGAGCATTATCGGCAGCGGCATAAGTTCCGGCGTCTCGTTCGTCGCGTAGCCCATCATCATGCCCTGGTCGCCCGCGCCGCCCTTATCGACGCCCATCGCTATGTCGGGCGACTGCGTATGTATCGCGTTTAATATGGCGCACGTGTGGTAATCGAATCCGTATTTGGGATGGGTGTAGCCGATCTCCTTTAAGAGGTTCCTGCAAAGCTTATGTATATCGACATAGGCGTTCGTCGTTATCTCGCCGCCTATTATGATGAGCCCCATCGTCACGTAAGTCTCGCATGCCACCCTCCCCGAAGGATCCTGCCTCAATACCTCGTCCAGGACCGCATCCGAAACCTGGTCGCATAATTTGTCCGGGTGTCCTTCGGTCACGCTTTCGGATGTGAATAAAAACTTATTTTTGGACATTTTACTTACTCTCCTTTTTTAGATAATCTTCGTCGGCCTTCTTGTACGATTCAAGGGTGCCGATGTCATACCAGTCTTCGGTGAATGTAAACCCGTAGACCTCATCGCGCCTGCTGAGCCATCCTATATAGTAGCCCGGGGCGTCAAGTTTAGTCTGCATTTTAACATATTCGTTTATAAATGCAACTTTATCTTTCGGGAAATAGTATATACCGGTCGATATGAGCGTCGATTTCGGCTTTTCGGGCTTCTCCTCGAAATCTACCACCTTTTTATTCGCATCGATCGCCACCACTCCGAAATTCCGCGCGAGTTTTACCGACCCTATGTCGCGCAGCGCTATTGCCGAGCTCTTCCTCTTCTTCGCAAACTTCAAAAAGTCCGCAAGGTCGAATTCAAAGAGGTTGTCCCCTGCCACCACGAGTATGTCGTCGTTTATCGCCTCTTCTTTTATGATGAACTCCAGGTCCCTGATCGCGCCGAGCCTGTTCTCATTTGCGGTAGTGCCGTCATATATGAGCGATATCTTCTTCTCATAGCCCGCGTTTTTCAGCCAATCCCCGAAATTTTTGAAAAATTTCGAATTGGTTAGTATGTATATCGAAGAGACCGCGTTCGTCTTTATGACCTTTTCGAGGATCCTGTCTATTATCTTCTTATTGCCTATAGGAAGAAGCGACTTGGACGTCTCCAGCGTAAGCGGCTGAAGCCTTACAGCATAACCCGCGGCCAATATTATCACTGTCATAAATTAACCTCCAATGTTATAGCTTCAATTTCGAAATACGAATATCGAAATTCGAAACAATATCGAAATCCTAATTTTCAAAATTCCAAACATTCAGGTTTTGAACATTTGGATTTAGAAAATTAGAATTTGTTTCGTATTTCGGATTTCGTGCTTCGAATTTAACCTCTACCTAACTCATTCTTGAGATACGCTATCCGCCCTACCGGGGTCGGGTCCGTTCCGTTCAATATCGCCAGATAGAAAGAGACGAAATCCCCTATATATAGGAAGGAGAAGAGCCTCGCCAGGCGCGTCTTGCCGAAGGACCTGACCTCGATCGTCTCGAATCCGCTCTTCTTCAACATCTTAGCCGTAATGTCCACCCTCTTCGAAACTCTGGGGTGGTCGTCGACATCCCGCAAGAATACCGCGATAAAATCTTTAAGCACTTTCGGAGGGTTCTCCCATCCCACGATCTCGTTATGATTCATCTCCGGGAAGAGATGGCCTGAAGATAATTGCTTTGCGTTCTCAGCCAGCTCGCCACGCCACCTCGTCACGATACAATCCGTGGAATCGCTCGAGCCGTATATGACCGGGAACCTGCCGTGAAGTTTAAGTGCTATTCTCTTCGCTATATTCTTAGACTCCGGCACGGCGCTACCTATCCGCTTGCGCCTCAACGCCTCAAGAGTCTTTATCGCTTCTCTTACATCCCTGGACCTGTCGCTCGAAATGCCGATTTTCGACAGGGCCTTCAATATCGGAAAGAATAGATACCCTACCGCGCATCTCGGTTGAAGTCCTCGCGGCAATTCTATCACAGGGACCGAATCTTTCTCTGCAAGAGCGCGCAAACGCCCGCCGGATGTCACCACGATTATCTTCGCATGTCTTGAGCGGGCGTCAATGTAGGCGTTTACCGTCTCTTCGGTATCCCCGGAATAGCTGATCACCACCACAAGCGATCCTCTGCCGGTAAAGCCGGGCATGCGGTAGCCGCGGTTGACAAAGACCGGGATCTTCGCCTCGCGCCATATATAGGACCTGAGTATCTCGGCACTTATGGCGGAGCCGCCCATGCCTGTGAAGATTATATTCGAGTATCCGGTTTTATAAGAAACGGGCGGGACAAACATTATTCCGATAATTCTCGCATTCTCGCATTGCCCGGGGAATGATTCCAATACCCCCAGCATGTCCGATCTGTCGATCTTTTTTATCTTTCTAATACCGTCCAGGCGGGACATCTTTCATTCCACTTCTATAGCGAGATCCGGCACTATCTCTTTTATTCTTTTCCTGGCGAATTTTTCCACATCCCTGCCGGTAGTCAGCGTAATGGCCTCCTGAGCTACCTCCTTCGCCTGGCGAAGCGTCACGGACCTTATTATACGCTTGATCTCAGGGATAGCTATCGGAGATGTGCTGAATTCGTCCAGCCCCAGGCCGAGCAGTATTATCGTCATTATTATGTCGCCTGCCATCTCACCGCACATCCCCACCCACAGGCCGGCGTTGTGTCCATTATCAATGACACTTTTAATCAGCCTCAAGACCGCGGGATGCGCGGGCTCGTAGAGATACGCTATCTTCTCGTTCACCCTGTCAACGGCCAGCGAATATTGTATGAGGTCGTTCGTGCCGATCGAAAAGAAGTCGACTTCTTTCGCGAGGATGTCGCTCGTGATCGCCGCCGAGGGGACCTCTATCATCGCCCCGACCTCCATCTCCTCATCGAAAGGTATCCCCTCTTTCTTCAGATCTTTTCTGGACTCTTCCAGAAGGGCGTTCGCCTGCTTCAATTCTTCGAGCCCGGATATCATCGGGTACATTATCTTAAGTTTCCCGTAGACGGAAGCCCGCAGTATGGCCCTGAGCTGCGCCCTGAATATGTCCGGACGGGCCAGGCAGAACCTTATCGCCCTCCAGCCCAAAAACGGGTTCATCTGCTGCGGCACTTCCAATTGCGACAGGAATTTATCCCCGCCCAGGTCTAGCGTCCTTATGATGACGGCGTGCGGTTTTATCTTCCTGGCTACCGCCATGTACGCCTTGAACTGTTCCTCTTCGGTCGGCAGATCTTTCCTGTTCATGTAAAAATATTCTGTCCTGTAGAGCCCTATACCGGTTGCGCCGTGCGACAGGACGGAAGCGACATCCTCCGGCACTTCTATATTGGCCGACAGCGTTATGGCCTTGCCGTCGAGCGTGACGCACGGCAGGTCCTTCAATTCCAGCAGGTGCTTTTCGAACTCCGCAAATTTTAATTTGTCCTGCTCGTACTTCTTTATGGTCTTTGCGCCGGGATTTATTACGACCATCCCGTGGGTGCCGTCTATGACGATTATGTCGCCGGACTCTACTTTCTTCGTGATCGTCTCGAGGCCGACCACGGCGGATATCTCGAGGGATTTGGCCATGATGGCCGTGTGGGATGTCCTGCCTCCGATATCCGTGGCGAAAGCGATGACGTTCCTCTTGTGCATCGTCGCGGTATCGGAAGGCGAAAGGTCGTAGGCGACGACTATTACTTTTTCTTTTAAGTTAGCGAGGATGTCTTCTTTGGCGCCTATGAGGTTTTTAAGTATCCTGCGTCCGACGTCGTTCACGTCGCTTATGCGCTCTTTAAGGTATTCGTCGTCCATCTCTGAGAAGACTTTTATATACCTTCTCAGGACGTCCTGGAATATGTATTCTATCGAAAGCTTCTCTCTTTTCAGGCGCGACACGACCTCTTCTATCAGCATGCTGTCGTCTATTACCAGAAGGTGGGCCGAGAATATCTGGCCGTGCTCGACGCCCATTTCGTCGGAGATGTGCTTCTTTATCTCCTGTATCTCATTTCTCGTCTGGACGAGCGCGTCCTTGAAGCGCCGTATCTCGTTCTGTATCTGCTCTTCCTTTACGGTGCGTCTGGGAATAGTGTACTGTTCCCTGCCGTATAAAAAGGCCTTCCCGATGGTGATACCCGGCGAAGCGGGGATACCTTTCAGCACTATCTCTTTTTTCCTGATCATCTGATGAGGCCCTCTTTTTATATTACAAATTCATCTATATCATCCGTCTGCAATAACCGTTCCAGCGCCGTCGCTGCCACATCGGCATCGTCGCCGTTCGCTATTATCGTCACCCTGGACCCGGCCCCGGCTGCCAGCATCATTATGCCCATTATGGACTTGCCGTTTACCTTTTGCCTGCCCTTTACGATCGTGATATCGCTATTGTACTTGTTCGCTATCTGCACGAACATGGCGGCCGGACGGGCATGGAGCCCTTGTTTATTTTTTATTGTAACGATCCTTTCGGTGATCATCTCTATCTTCAGCTCTTTTATTTCTTTAAACTCGCCACAAGGTCGAGTATTATCCTGGACAATTTATCGGGATCGTGCCTGACGTAACCTTCGGATTTCACTATGTGCGCTTCCACGACCCTGCATTTCATCTTCTTCAGATTCTCCGAATCCGGCAGGACCGGATAGGCCTCCTCGGCCTTGTACTTATCGAGCATGTCAGGGCCTATCCGCGCGGTATTTATAATGCAATAATCGACTATACCTGAAGCGGTATGCTCTATTATCGCCTTCAGGTGGTCGCTCGCTTTATAATCTTCCGTCTCGCCCTTCTGGGTCATCACGTTGCAGACGTATATCTTTATCGCTTTCGACCTTATGATCTCCTGGTACATCTTGCCGACCATAAGGTTGGGCATGATGCTCGTATAAAGCGAACCCGGCCCGAGGACTATCGCATCGGCTTTCCTGATAGCGTCGACCGCTTCGTCCGTCGGCCTGCAGTTAACGGGCTTCAGGTGGATGCGCCTTATCGGCAAGTCGGACTTCGGTATGAGGCTTTCACCCTGGGTCTCGGAACCGTCCGGGTGCTCGGCCACGAGAGTTACCTTATCCAATGTAGACGGCAATACCCTGCCTCTTATCGCGAGAACTTTGCTCGACTCTTTTATCGCCGCGTCAAAATCCCCAGTTACCTTAGAAAGGGCCGTTATGAACAGGTTGCCGAAATTATGCCCGGCAAACGCCGTGCCTTCCTCGAACCTGAACTGGAACAATTTTCCTACGAGAGGTTCCGCATCCGCCAGCGCGACCAGACAGTTGCGTATATCGCCCGGTGGTGGAACGTCAAATTCTTTTCTGAGGCGCCCCGATGAGCCGCCGTCATCGGCCACCGTAACGATCGCCGTAATGTTGCTCGTGTATTCCTTTAAGCCCCGCAAGAGCGTCGATAATCCCGTGCCGCCGCCTATCACCACTATCCGCGGCCCCTTCTCCAGGACTCTTGTCTTATATATCTTGTCTACGAGGCCGTCTTCGCTCTGCGGCAGGAATACCGTGAGGAGCGATTTTATTATCCTCTTTATCCCGGTTATCACGCTCAGGATGCCCAGGATTATTATCGCTCCGGCGAAGGCCTTGTTCTTCGGATGCTGCTCCAACAACACCATCACGAATCCCATCGAGACCATGATGACGCCGAAGACGGTCAAGAGTATCCACCGCTTCACCCACATGCCGGGGTAGAGCCACTTAAAAGCTTTTAAGATTTTCAAGTCTTGAAGAACCCTTCGGTTAGTATTTCTTCGAATCTTCGTCTTGTATAATGCGCAGTATTTCTTTTTCGTCTTTCGCTTTCTTCAGCATCTCTCTGAAATATTTGTCTTTCAGCATTCTCGAGATCCTGGCTAGCGCTTTAAGGTGCGGACCTGCGAATTCTTCGGGAGCTATGAGCAGAAAGAATATGTAGGCCGGTTCTCCGTCGAGCGAATCGAAATTCACTCCCTGGTGAGACAGGCCGAATGCCGCTACGAGATTCTTCGCATTGGGGGATTTAGCGTGCGGTATGCCTATACCCTGCCCTATACCGGTGGAGCCGAGGGATTCCCTCGTCAAGAGGGCTTTTACGAGGTCTTCCCTGTTCTTTATCTCGTCGGCCTTCGCAAGAAGATTGACCATCTCCCTTATGACGCCCTCTTTGTCCGTCGCTTTAAGGTTGGCCTCCACGGCCTTCTTGCTCAAAAATTCCATTATCTTCATGTTAAAATACCTCCTACGTTTACCAAGCGATCATGTAAACAAATAAACTTATGGCCGTGCCATGTACCCGAGCGTTTGCCCCATACCATTCAAAATGCCTTCGGCATTTTTCAGGTACGGGGCATGTACCACCTATAAGCAAACGCGAGTGGTACATGGTGCCCGCACCAAGAATCGAACTTGGAACCTTGACATTAAGAGTGTCCTGCTCTGCCAATTGAGCTATGCGGGCAACTTACGCAACTACCGTATTTTCAATTAGTTGCGACACTGTCAATTTTTCTGTATCGTCAACCACGGGCGTTTGTGCTATATTTGTGCTAATTCGCCCGCCTAACACATCTACCGCCCGCTTTTTATGATCCGGGGACAGGTGAGAATATCTCAATGTCATTTCGATGCTCTTATGACCTAACAACTCCCTGACAGTATTCAAATCCACTCCGGCCATAACAAGCTGTGACGCGAATGTGTGCCTAAGATCGTGAAAGTGAAAGTCAATTATATCCGATTTTTTCACGGCGGTCAAGAAAGATTTCTTTATATCCCCATAATTATTACCATTGTTATCGTTAAATATATATGGCGAGCCCGGATGCTTCGGGACCGCTATCAAAGTCTTCTTGGCCGAGGCGTTAATAGGCACATCTCTACCCTCTCCGCTTTTAGTATCATGCAAATGGATCGTATCTCTTTTGAAGTCTATATCATACCATTTGAGGCCCAGAATCTCTCCTTTTCTCATGCCGGTATTCAGGGCTAATATCACTATCGGCTTAAGATGCGGACAGCAATTGGCTAGTAGCGTAGGAATCTCCTCTCGCTCAAGGAAGCGTAGTCTTTGATTGTTTTCTTTAAACAATTTAACCGCCTTAAAAGGATTGCTATCGGCTTTGCCCCAAGCAATAGCTCTATTAAACATCGATTTCAGGACCGCCAAGGCCCTATTTACCGTCGAAGGGCTGACTTCTTTGATACGGCTTGTCTTAAACTTTTCAATATCTAATGAGGTTATTTCATGCAGATATTTACCGCCGAAAAACTTTTTAAGAAGCCCTGCGATTTTACAGTCCGTATAATATGACTTTTTAAGCTTAGAGTGCGTCTCTAAGTACTCATTCGCAAAATCCTCAAACCTGATCTTAGCGTGTTTCTTGACATCAAGGAAACGTCCCTCTATTACCTCGGCCCGTTTCTTGCCAAGGACAAGCTCGGCGAATTTCCGCGACGCTCCGACCGCTTCTCGCATCAGGCGCCCGTTGACGGAATAACCTATGTACCAGATTTTACCTCGCTTATATATCATAGTGTTGGTATATAGCCATATTTTGTG
>Ga0315293_10003938_pt1 | contig 14241 bp, 11 predicted proteins | sample YL17G13_20_MG_FD_203071 | JGI IMG/M metagenome (GOLD analysis project Ga0315293, IMG submission 203071) | Sediment microbial communities from Yellowstone Lake, YNP, Wyoming, USA - YL17G13_20 | ecosystem: Environmental > Aquatic > Freshwater > Lake > Sediment | place: USA: Wyoming | collected... | reverse complement strand
CTGCCTTCGTTTCAGTCCCTGGTTGTCCTTGGATTCCTGGTGGGAGTCCGCAACAATGGTCTTGTTTGCGGATGTCCGTGAAAAAACGCAACCGGCAGGTAAAACACAGCCGCAGACTAAAATCAGGATTGAAGTGAATCCGAGCCTGACCTGTTTCCAGAATGACTTGTTTATCATCCCTATTCCTTTCATTTGAGGACATCTCATTTTGAGTGTATTCTGCCCGCTGTTTTGAATTCTATACCACCTCAACACCTTTGTAAAACAAAATCCCGCCAGATTGTGCAGAATGTTTGTCCGTTAACCCTGCAATGCGTCAGGTTGTAGGCGAGAGAGCAAAAGAACGTATGGCTGCTTCGACCAGCCTGATGGGCAGGTTTGAAACAGAGATACTCACTCAACAAAAAAATCTTGAGCTGTTGATGAATGTTGCGGGTATATGGGTGGACAGAGTTCATCACCGCAAAAAAGACTTCAATTAGTTGTAATTCGAGGAAGATTTTGATATTATTGTGGAATTGGAAGGCTTGGCTGCGTAGCCAAACGTTTAATATGGGAAATCCCAGATAATTAAGAATTTGTGGCAACTTCTTATACAGAAAGAGACAGTCTGTGTTTCCCGTTTTATACAGACTGTATAATCATTGTTAGGCGGCACTACACGCCCTGCAAAGAAACATACACAACTACAGGAGGATCGCGCCATGAAGGACCGCATCGTCACCATCGTACTATCAGTAGCAGCCACGTTTGGTCTGATGAAGGTTGACCTCAAACAGCCGAAGGAGATCGATGTCGATCGGCTGATCGTGAGGAAGGAATTGATCGTGTCCGACACCGGGGTGCCGCGGGAGAAGGGATTTGAAGCTCATCAACTTCCCCGCGGCATCTATGCGCGTTCGCTCTGGGACGGGCCCGGTGGGCTTTGGGTTCGCAGCCGGCTGATCAAGGGAGAGATTGACGATCCTTTTGACGACCGTTTTCACTCCCTCGAAAAGGACGGCAGCATGCGCCTCGCGCCAGGGCATATCTCGTGGAACGTTTGGATCGATGGCGCGTGGAGGCAAATGGCGATCATCCAGGGCGAGGGACTTGACCTTTCCGAAGTACCCGTCGAGAAGTGGACGGGTGGAAACCACCCCGGCCGGATCCGTTTTCAAACCTTCCGACCGCAGCATGGCGAGCCACTGACGGATGCGCTGATCGGCCAGGGTATGATGTCCCTTGGTGGAGGAGGCTATGGCGGAGGCGGATTGCCTTATCCCAGCGAGGTCCTGCAGCTCTGGGGAGGCGAGATGCGGCAAGCGGCGATTCCAACCCCCGCAGCCCCAACCGTGGTGAAGGACGATGGCTCGGGCGAGCATCAATATGCCATTATTGCCGTAGGCGCCCAGGGTCGTCGTTCGGCGGTGTCGCGCGCCACCAAGGCAGGAGGACTGGCAAGGTTGGGATGGGACAGCGACCCCGGCGCCGATGCCTATGTCGTCGTACGCGATGGGAAAGAGGTCGCGGGCCCATTGCGGTTAGAGGGAGCGCGGAAGGAATGGACGGACGAGGCCGTACAGTGAGTCGGCGGGCGGCTGTGGTTCAGATTTGGTCCGTTAGGGCGTTTGGCTTTGCCAAAGACAGTAAAGGACTGGTCGTTGAGGACACTCAAAGAGAAACTGATAAAAATCAGTTCCAAAGTGGTGAGGCATTCGAGGTATGTAATCTTTCAGATGGCAGAGGTGGCTGTGCCGAGGGCTTTGTTCTGTGAAATCCTTGAGCATATCAGTCGCTTGACAGCTTTCGCCGGACAGGTTATCCTATCACACTATGTAGGACCCAGGCTCTCTTGAGCCGAATCCCTAAAAGAAGCAAAAGAAGTTAAGGAGGCAAAAAATGAAATGTGTGAAATTGTTGGTCGCTGTCGCAAGTATCGCAATTCTGTCAGGCTGTCAGGAAGGAAAGACAAAAATGGCAAAAATCACCTTCGGCGATGACGTGGCGTTCCTCAAAAACCACACCGATGTAGTCCTTCTATCAGATTCATCAGGCAAAAGCCAGGTGGCCGTCCTGCCTAAGCTCCAGGGCCGCACAATGACCAGCACCGCAGAAGGCGCAAAAGGCCTCAGCTTCGGCTGGATTAACCGCGAGCTTATCTCATCAGGCAAAATCGCCCAGCACATAAACGTCTTTGGCGGCGAAGACCGCTTCTGGATAGGACCCGAAGGCGGCCAGTACTCTATCTTCTTCAAAAAAGGCGTGTCCTTCGACCTCGAACACTGGTTCACACCCGCCCCCATCGACACCGAACCTTTTGAGCTTGTCTCTAAATCCGCAAACCGCGCCACCCTGAAAAAGGATATTCAGCTGGAAAACTACTCGGGCGCCGCTTTCAAACTTCACGTTGACAGGGAAATCCGTGTCCTCGAACAAAAAGAGGCCAACGAATCTCTCGGCGTAGCGCCCGCAAAGTCAATCAAAATGGTCGCCTTCGAATCAAACAACAAGATGACCAACACGGGCGACGCTGCCTGGGAAAGAGACACCGGCCTGCTCTCTATATGGATTCTCGGTATGTTCAATCCATCGCCCAAAACAACCGTCGTCGTCCCCTTCAACAGTGGCACGGAGGATAAACTCGGCCAAATCGTCAACGATGCCTATTTTGGAAAAGTCCCTCCGGCCCGTCTCCGCATCAAAGACGGCGTCCTGTTCTTTAGCGGCGACGGCCAATACCGCAGCAAAATCGGCCTGTCACCTCGGCGTGCCAAACCTGTCCTCGGCAGCTACGATGCAGTCAACAAGGTCCTGACAATTGTCCAGTATAATAAACCCACAAGGCGGGCCTCTTACGTCAACTCGATGTGGGAGCTGCAGAAAGAACCGTATAGGGGCGACGTAGTAAATTCCTACAACGATGGTCCGTCACAGCCCGGCGCCAAGCCGCTCGGCCCATTTTACGAGCTTGAAACATCGTCCCCGGCGGCAGGTCTCAAACCCGGCGCATCGATTTCTCACATACATCGCACGTTCCACCTGCAGGGCCCGGAAGCCGACCTCGACCCTATCGCCAGGGCATTACTTGGCGTTACCATTGCTGATATAAAGTCCTCGCTTGTTGGCGCTCGCGGCGAACCGCCATTCCCGCTTTCAGGCAACTGATATAAACCCAGATAAATTCATAATTCCCATTCCTGCTCCCCGACACCCTCGGGGAGCAGGAATTTTCAAAGTGGTTTTTAGATTGCCTCCGATGTCTTGAGCTTGAGAAAAACCCACTTAACAAAGTGCATCCTTCTTGTTATCTTATTCACTGATTAGTTGTGAATTACTCAAAGCAAAGGATTTTCAATTTGGCTGTAAAACAATTTCGCTCTATGAATGCCGGAATAAGAAAACTATTAGTCGCAGTTGTATTTAGTCTCTCTGTAACCGGCTCTGCGAAAGCGGACCTGGCCGGCAAAATCGATGCCATTCTCAGCCAGCCCTCGCAGCAGAACGTTCTCTTCTCCATCCACATCGTAAAGGCCGACTCGGCCGCAACCGTCTATAACCGCAATGAAAAAGAGCCGCTGATGCCGGCCTCGAATATGAAGATAGTCACCACCGCTGCGGCGCTGATACACCTGGGACCTAACTACGTCTATAAAACAAAGGTCGGACTCTCGGATGATACGCTGATAGTGATAGGAAGCGGCGACCCGCTGCTTGCCGACAAAACCACCGATGGTAAATACAGTCGTGAATCCGGCTGGATATTCAAGGAAATAATAGAGGCGCTAAAGCGCGACGGCGTAAAAACAATCAACAACATCATTATTGAAACCGGCATATTCGATGACCAGCGAGTCCACCCCAACTGGCCCAAAGAAGAGCTCAACCGCTGGTATGCCTGCGAAGTCAGCGGACTGAACTTCAACTGCAACTGCATTGAAATCGGTGCCAAAAACACCGGCGGCAAAGTGGCCCTTTCAGTCGAACCTCAAACAGATTTTGTAAAGCTCGTCAACGAGGTCCTCCCGACATCCGATGGCGCCGGCGTCATAGGTGCTTACCGCAACCGCGAGCCGAATAGAATTGTCGTGCGCGGCAGGTGCAAAGACCAGCTCGAACCGTTTCCCGTCGCAATCGAAAGACCCGCTATGTTTTTCGGCTTCCTCCTGGCGGAAAACCTCGCAAAGGCAGGCATCAACGCAAAAGGAAATCTCGTAGAAAAGCAAATCGCCGACCCTGCCAATTTCAGACTCATTGCCGAATTCTCCACGCCGCTGACCGACTGCCTCGCTCGCTGCAATAAAGATAGTCTCGGATTGGCCGCAGAGGCGCTTGTTAAAACCATTGCCGCCGCCGACAGCCCCGACAGGAAAAACGGCGGTTGGAAAAGAGGACAGGAGCTAATCCGCCGGTATTTATCGGACCTCGGAATCGACGAAAGTCAATTCTACATCGACGACGGCAGCGGACTTAGCAGGCAAAACGAACTAAGCGCCTACACGATAACAAAAGTTCTATTACATATCCACAATGGCGACAATTGGCGGCTCTACAAAGACTCGCTGGCGGTGGGGGGGGTCGATGGGACAATCGGCAAATTCTTCACAGAGGAAAAATACAAGGGCAAGGTCCTCGGCAAAACCGGATACATCCAGGGCGTCAAGTCCTTCTCAGGCGTGTGCACTACCGAAAACGGCGATTACATATTCTCCATCCTTACCAATAACGCCAACGGCCAGACCCGCGACACAATCAACGATATCGTAAAAGCAATCATCGACGACGCCAATAGCAGCAACACCGCTGCACCAGACGCAAATAGCGAAGACGCTGACTAATGCGGCAGGGGGGTAAAAAGACGAAGTCGCCGCCTGTAGATTACGGCCCATAATACACCGTCGGCCCATCCTCATAGACTTTCTTCTCCCACCCTGTCTTGACGGCTGATTTCAACAGGGCCTCTTCCAAAAATTCAAATTCAACCCCAACTATCGCTGCCGCCGGCGGCGACTTCTCAACCAATTCACCTAACGTCTTTGGCCCAACGGTATGTGTGACTGCCCGCTCATCCGCCGACAGCAAATCGCCAACCCTGTAAATAACCGCACCTGCCGACAGCTCAGTATAAATCTCGCCGCCACCTTCAAGCGCAAACAGGGGACCTAAAGTGAGAATCAGTTTCGGCTCTTTGGCACTTTTAACAATATTTTCCGAAACCTTATGTAGTTGAATAGGCGTCCAGCTCTCCGGCGCAGCCAGCAGCGCTGTTCGTAAAACTACAACCGGATACGAAACCGCAGCCACAATCGCACATACAACCACCGCAGTCGCCGCAATCTTGAAATGCCTATTTTGTCCGTCCCTGTCGGCCAGCTCCCTCATATACAACAGCGGCCAGGCAAAACCGACCGCTAAAAACGGAACCGGCATCGCAAGATACTGCATCCACATCGTCGGCGGTATATAAGCAATTACAAAAAACGCCGCCGCCAGCAGGGGGGCAAGCAACAGACCCCCGCGGTTCACAATTTTTAACCTGCCTCGCAGATACGCCAGCATCACACAAAAGTAAATCGCCGCCGCAATAAGCGCCAGATACCCTGGCGCTGTAAGCGAACTTAATGTCAGTTTGAATTTATCGTGAACCATACCTATCTTGTGGAGCCACTCCCCGTAAAGCGCAGGTATCCTCACGATATTCAGAAAAAATGCCCGCGGCGCATGAGCAATCACCCAAATCGGCCAGCTCGCCGCCAAAACCACCGCAACCAGAAATGACGCAGCAATCTTAAGCCTTTCTCTTGCCGAGCCGACAGGATGGGCCAGCAGCACGATGAAAAAGAGTACCTCCGCCAGCACAGTCGTTATTCGCATAAATGTCGCAAAGGTAAGTATTGCCCCAATGACCGCAACACGCCGGTACCCGCAGCCGACCTTAAAATCCATCCCCACAAACAGCCAGAGACACAGCATCACACAAAACATCACAACATCGTGGTTCCAGGCATATCCATTGGCGTAATCCACTATCGGATTAAATACATACAACACACAGGCCGCCGCACCAAAAAGTGCGCCCGCAACACGAAAGCCCCCGAAGATGCGCCTGTATATCCCCGCAATGCACACTATCACCCCGACATCACAAATAGCAGAAACAATTCTTCCGACAAGCAAATATCGCGTCGTGCTCAGCGCCCTGTATAAAGCCGCATAAACCAGCGGATGGTAGGGCATCTGGGCCGCGTATGAAAAATCCCTGTAAATCATTTTGCCCTTGGCTATCAGCGCCCCGCCCGTGCAATACATTTGCTCATCACGACCGAGCGGCTTGGTCATACTATTCGCCAGCATCACAACAGCAAGTCCCACGAGTATTAACACCACGCAGCAATGTACCTTTGTTATTTTCATCTCTAAAATCAGAAATTGCCTCGTTCAACAGGCGGAAACAATCCGGCCTTCAAAAAGAATGTCTCGTCTCCTGAAAAAAAGACAGAACCGGCCAAAATCGCTGACGTTAAAATAATATGGCCGACATCCTGGTCAACTCCGGTCCCCATCAGCTATTACCCGATTGCGGATTAGGCAGGGTTATCTTGAATGTGCTTCCCTCTCCGCGTTTTGACTCAACACAGATGTATCCACTGTGTGCATCTATTATCTTTTTGCAAAAGGCAAGCCCCAACCCCGCCCCCGAACCTTCGGACGATAATTTTCCGCCGACCTTGGTGGTGAAAAATGATTCGAAGATATTCTTCAGGTTCTCCGGCTCTATCCCCTCGCCCGTGTCGGCAACTTGTATCTCAACGGCCTCCTCCGTCTCCCGTGCCCTTATAGTCAGGGCGCCGCCGCGCGGCAGCATCGCATCGCGGGCGTTAAGTATCAAATTCATCAACACCTGCTGAAGCTGGACGGGCGCCGCCCACACCGTCAAATCCGAAGCGACCTCAATATTTACAACTATCCCGTCCTTCCGAAAGTCCCTGCAAAGGCAGGCAAAAACCTCATCAATCAAACCAGGCAGCCCCGCATTTTTTTTCTCATCCGTCTTCCCGCTCGCCAGAGCGAGCATACCTCTCATTATTTCCGAGGCACGCTCGCAATTCTGCACCGCCTTGCCGAGGGCCTTCTCAGCCAGCTCGCTGTCCTGCGGATTATTAAGCGCAAGACTCGCATAGCTCTTCACTGGCGTAAGCAGATTGTTTATTTCGTGGGCAATCATATAAGCGATTGTCCCGATGTTCGCAAGGGTCTGTAGTTGCGATGCCTGGGACTTTAAGACGCTGTTTTCCTCATCCTGCTCCGCCAGACGCTTATGCAGCGCAATGCGTTTATCAGTGATACTTGCCAATTGCCGGCTCCTGTTATAGAATTCAATTCGTAGCTGTGAACCATCATTGACCGACAGCTTCACTTTATAGCTATTTTATCGACCTGCAACAGGGTTTTTCTTGAACTTCAATATGCGCGACACGACATACGAAATACGCACTGCGGCACGCGAAAAATGAATGAGCAGAGAATATTAGAAGAACTGCTGTCACTGCTGGAGGCAAATGGAGTTACAATCCGCAATGAGCCTCTCGGCGGAAGCGGCGGGGGGCTTTGCACCGTAAAAGGCAGGCACTTATTCTTTGTGGACACCGATGCCCCCTCCGCTGAGGTCTCTGCTCTTTGTGCCGCCGCCGTCGCCAAAATCGTGGACATCGAAAAGCTCTATATCCGACCCCAGGTCCGCCAGTTTATCGAAACTTACGCCAACCTTACTTCTCGAAAGGCAACATAATGACAAAAAGCAAACGCATTAGTCCGCATTACAATGACACAAAGACGCATTTCCAGGTCATTGCGAGCACCCGACTTTTGAATGCCATCATCCAAATCCTGACGATAATTATTGCCTCCGCCATAACAGGATGCGGCACGTTAAACGCCGCAGAAGCTTCCACCCAAATGCCGGACACATTTGTCAGCTCGATAGGTATGAAATTTGTCCGCATCGAGCAGGGGTCGTTTCTGATGGGCCAGGAAAAAGGCGGCGACTGGGATGAGCGACCCGTCCACAAAGTCACCATTACCAGGCCCTTCGATATGGCCGCAACCGAAGTCACCAACGCCCAGTTCGAGCAGTTCGACCCGCGGCACCGCGGCCTCCGCGGCAGGCTCGGCTTCTCCAACGGTGACAACGAAGCGGTCGTATTCGTAAGCTGGAACGAGGCCGCCGAATTCTGCAAATGGCTCTCCAAAAAAGAAGGTAAACCCTGTCGCCTGCCGACCGAAGCGGAATGGGAATACGCCTGCAGGGCCGGCGCCGCCACCGCCTATTACACCGGTGACAGTCTCTCAAAAGATTACCATAAAAACCAGGCCGAAACCTGGGAGCTCAAACCACTCCCGCTTCACGTCGCAGCCACACCGCCCAACCCCTGGGGACTATTCGATATGCACGGCAACGCCGAGGAATGGTGCTGCGACTGGTACGGGCAGTATGAACAGGATGAACAGACCGACCCCATCGGGCCGGCGGCAGGGGACTTCAAAGTAACTCGCAGCGGCAGTCACAGCACGCCACTTTCGTACCTCCGCTCGGCAAACAGGCTCGCCACACTGCCGGAGGATAAAAGCTGCCTCATCGGCTTCCGAGTCATCATTGGCGAGATGCCTGATACTAAACCGCTCCCGTTTTCTGCACTGCCGCTGAACCGGCAGAATGTCACACAGCAAATCCCTCCGGACATCACAAAAGGCCCCGACCCGGATAAACCATACTTCAAAGGTCCAATCGAGTATGTCAAAATCCCGCCGGGTTCCGATGGCCCGATGTTCTCCAAACACAACCACGACCCGGCAATCGTTGCCTGCCCAAACGGCGACCTGCTGGCGATATGGTATTCCTGCCGGACCGAAGCCGGCCGCGAACTGCTCGTCGTCGCAAGCCGCCTGCGATATGGCCGCGAGCAGTGGGAACCGGCATCCATCTTCTGGGACGCCCCTGACCGCAACGACCACGCACCGGCCCTGTGGTGCGACAGCTCCGGCGCCATTTATCATTTCAACGGCCTTTCCGCAGCAGCCACCTGGGGCAACCTCGCCCTCATTATGCGCATCTCCACCGACAATGGCGTCACCTGGTCCAACGCACGGCTCATCGGCCCCGAGCACGGCCTACGCCATCAGCCGGTCCAATCGGTCTTCCAAACCCGGGAAGGTTTCATTATCCTGCCCTGCGATGCAGCAGCAGGGGGCAGCGGCGGCACAGCCATTCACATAAGCCGCGATGCCGGCAAAACCTGGACCGACCCCGGCGCAGACCGACCACAGCCGGACTTTGCCGCAGGTTCCACTGGCGCCTGGATTGCCGGTATCCACGCCGCCCTCGTCCAGCTTAAAGACGGCTCTCTTATGGCCCTGGGGCGCGGCAACAATATCAATGGCCGAATGCCGATGAGCATCTCAAAAGATATGGGCCAAACCTGGACGTATCTGCCCAGCGAATTCCCGCCAATTGGCGGCGGCCAGCGGCTCGTCCTGCGGCGTTTGCAGCAAGGCCCGATTTTGCTGGTCATCTTCGCCGACCAGAAGCAGGGAATTCGCCTGCCCGATGCTGCCGGAAAAGAACGCCCGATGTTCGGTATGTTCGCAGCGATCTCATTTGACGAAGGAAAAACCTGGCCGGCCAAACGTCTCCTGACAGCAGGGGGGCTGCCTCGCGAAATCGACGGCGGCGGCAACACAGGCCGCTTCACTATGGACGACACTCACGCCGAGCCAAGAGGCTACCTCGCAATCACCCAGACGCCGAACGGCTTAATCCATCTAATATCCAGCAAACAATACTACGTCTTCAACCTGGCCTGGCTCAAAGAGCTGATGCCGAAAGAAAAGGAGTAATGAAAATGGCAGCCAAAAGAGTAGCAATTATGGTTGACGAAATATATCAGGTCCTTGAAGTCTGGTTCCCTTACTACCGCCTCAAAGAGGCCGGCCTGCAGGTTAATTTCGTTGCCGCCGAGGCAAAAAAAGAATATCATTCTAGGGAAGGCTACCCCTGCATCTCTGACATTGCAGCCAAAGACGCCAAGGCCGGCGACTTCGACTGTATGATTGTGCCGGGTGGGTTCGCCCCGGATTTTATGCGCCGAAGCCCAGACGTCATAAAATTCGCAAACGATATGGTAAACGCCGGCAAAGTCATCGCCGCTATATGTCACGGCGGCTGGCTGCTGTGCAGCACAAAGATTTTTAAGGGCAAAAAAGCCACCTGTTTTATGGCAATCAAAGACGATATTATAAACGCCGGAGCACAGTATATCGACGCCGAGTGCGTCGTGGATGGCAATCTGATTACCTCACGCAAGCCCGACGACCTGCCGGCCTTTTGCACCGCCATCCTCAAAGCCCTCGGAAAATAGCGACAAGATTAGGAGTTTCCTATGAAGCATACAAGGTCACTGAAAGAGCCGGAAAAAACCCAGGTCGTCCTGGTTGTTGACGACAACCTGCAAAATCTCGAGCTGCTGCAGGTATATCTGGAAGACATCGACTGCCGCACAGTCGCAGCACACAACGGCCTCGAAGCGCTCCAGATTATAAAACATGACCCGCCCGACCTGATTTTACTTGATGTGATGATGCCAAAAATGAGCGGCTTCGAGGTCTGCAAACGAATAAAAAACGACCCCAAAACTGATGACATCCCCATCATAATGGTAACCGCCTTGAATGAATTCCGTGACATCGAACGCGGCATCGACTCAGGCACCGATGACTTCATAAGTAAGCCCGTCAATAAGCTCGAGCTCCTGACGCGTGTCAAAACAATGCTCAAGCTCAAGCACCTCAGCGACAAGCTTGAACGCACGCTCGCTTATCTCAGTGAGATAGAAAAGCAAACGCAAATGGCCAAACCGGATTCCCAGTAAGGTCGTGTTGAAAGTAAATCAGCATCCGTTATTGCTGCGAAAGGGGTGGAGTTTATGAGTAAGGAGCTAAAGCTATTCAAAGGCCCGTGGTTACAGCGATTGGCCATTATCTTTTTGAGCATAGTGCTCGCAGTATTGCTATTTTGGCTGCTTGGCTTTTTGACAAAAGACATTGGCTCATTGCCCGGCCCCGACTTCTCCGCAGTTATGGCAAAGTATGTCGAGCCTGACCTCGTCCAGGAGCGGAAATCCCTTGAGGAGAATCTGCGCGACATCAGAGAAAACATAAGAAATAAGCAGGAACGGCAGGGCATACTGAAGGACAGCACCAGCAGTCTGCAGAATACAATAAACCAGTTGCTCTCCATCCAGAAGCAAAACATCGAAAGAAATTTGGCTCTTTCCCCCGAACAACAGCAGACCCTCACCGACAGTCAATCGCTGTTTCTGGAAAACCAGAAGCAATACCAGTTGCTCAGCACCGAAATCGCTGCACTGACCGGCGACCAGCGCCGGCTCGAAAAGGAGCTGGCTTCCGTCCTGGAACAAATAAACACACGGGGCAATTCCGGCCGCACCGAATATGAAAAGCTGATGAGCAGTCACCGCTGGAAGATAGCGGCATTGAAGCTGTCGGTTATGCTTCCAATATTTCTGGTGACGGCGTGGTTTTTTATGAAGAAGCGCTCCGCGACATACGGTCCAATAGTCTGTGCGGCCTTTATAGCTATCTTTATCCGAATATCTCTCGTAGTGCACGAGTATTTTCCTCGCAAATATTTCAAATACATCGCACTGCTGGTAGTCATTGGGATTGTCATAAAGCTATTGGCCTATTTGGTCAAAAGGGTTGTATTTCCAAAGAAAAACTCGATATTAAAGCAGTACCAGGAGGCCTACGACAAAGGCGATTGTCCTATCTGTGCAAAGCCTATTCGTATCGCCCAATTGCACTATACAGTAACCGCCAAACGTAAAGTCCTCGTTTTGGCGGGGCAGGGGGGTGGGGAGTACAAGCAGGAACCTTACACCTGCCCATCTTGCGGAACCAGGCTTTACGAAAAATGTGATAAGTGCAGCAACATCCGCCATAATCTCTTGCCATTTTGCCGGCATTGCGGAGCTGAAAATCCCGGCTGGTTGGGGCAGGTCGATGCCGGCAGCTGATTGCTAATCACACCTTCCCCACCGTTCTAATAATCTTGCGCTCTCATTGAAGCAACCCACATCTGCTGCGCCGATACCCGTTTAGGTTTGTCCTTCTATCTGCGATAGGGGGGGCTGGTAAGCCCGATAATCCGCCTTTACTGAAGCAACAAACCCTACACCACGCACAGTCGGCAAGTTAGTCACGCACAACAAACCTTCTTGTATCTGCTCACCGAAACCCGGATTAACACCCCTTCACATATTGTCGATACCAATAGTAGCTTGCTCACAAAGTGTGTCGGCACAGATAGTGACAGGTTGGAAACCCGACCGGCAGGCTGCGATATGTGAATGGCGGCCGCAAACTAAAAGCCGCGAGTCCGGATGTGGGTGGTGTATGAGCAGATTACTCGAAATCTTCGGCGGGGCGATAACGGTCGATACCGCCGACCTGATATGGCACTGGCTCGATACATCCAAGCTCAAAAAAGCCAGTTGCAATCTGCCGCAATCCGACCAGCTAAATAAAGTCATCGAGCTTGCCGGCGAGATGAAATTCGATGCCGCACTGCAGCAGTTGCGACTTTACCTGTTTGAAAACCCCGCCTGCCCGTTTGGCCGGCTGGCCGCAGCGGCGCTGTGCCTGCAAAATAACCATCTCAACGAAGCGACCGATGAGCTAAACTCCGTATATCTCCGCCAGCCGACCAATACAATGGCCCTTTACGCCCTCGGCCACTGCTGCGAGCGGCTTGGCAAAGAATCCCAGGCCATCGAATTTTATCAGGACTGCCTCAAATTCAAAAATTACCTGCAATTGCCTGCTCAGCGGCTGGCCGCCATTTATTTCAAAAACCGCCAGGTCGAAAAAACCATTCAGCAATACGAGCTTTTGAAAAACGAATACCCCGACGACATTGCCGCACTTGTAACGCTCGGACACTTGTATATCGCCGCCCGCCGATACAAAGACGCCATCGATACATTCAACACCGCAATTCTAATCCACCCCGATAATTTCCTCTCACAGGATGAAGATGTGGACCAGCTTATCCGCGATGGCCGCCTTTACGAAGCCCTGGACCGGCTGGAGGAGCTCTCCGAATACCAGCCCGAAAGGGCCGACCTGCTTATGAAACGAGCCGATGTCCTCGGCGTGCTCGGCGCACACGACGAGGCCATCCAGCTATACCAGGACGCAATCCGCCTCTGTCCTGATTTCCTCGAAGCAACCATCAAGCTCGGCACACAATACCTGCAGTTAAACCAGGAGCATCTGGCCGCACAGCAATTCAACAAAGCAGTCGAGATAAACGACACCATAGTCGATGCATACATCGGCCTGGCCACCGCCCAAAAATTGGCCGGCAAAATCCTGGACGCCCTGGGAACCCTCTCCCTGGCCGCCGCAATCCAGCCAAATAGCTCCATGCTCTTTGCCGAGACCGCCGCTCTGCAATTCCAGATAAGTCTTGCCGAAGGACTGTCCATCAGTGACATCGCCGAATCGCCCGACCTGACCGAAACCGTCATCACAGCCCACAGACAGCAGCTCGATTCCCACCCCCAGAACCCGGACCTCCACTATCGGCTCGGCATCCTCCTGCTCAATATCGAACGGTTCGCCGATGCTATCGCCTCTTTTCAAAATACACTGCAGATAAACCCCGCCTATCATCGTGCCCGCAGCAAACTCGCCTTGACCCTGCTCGATACCGACCAAAAATCCGCCGCACTCGACCAAATACCAGGCCCGGACTGCCTCGACCCACAAACCCTCCAGCTTCACTACCAGACAGCGTTACTTTACTGCGACAAAATAAAGTTCGCATCATCCTTAATCAATCTTGAACACCAGATGGAAAAAAACTTCGCCAGCACCGATGCCACAGTAAACATCTCCATAATCCTTCAAAACCTCGGCCTCCTGGACCGCGTCACCGCAATGTGGGACAATCTTGCCGCCACAGCCAAACACGCAATCGAAACTGAAGAACCATTTACGCAGTAAGACCTCACAAAACCACCCGTAAAGCCCCAAAAACCACTTCCCAGCTCATTTGCTCAAAATAAGCCCGAATGAAACATAACATCCATTATAGGACTTATGGTATTGCTTTTTTATCGGTTAATCGTCTAAAAAACCTTTAACTTATTTTCTCCACCTTAGCAAATTAAAAATCTCTTT